>Ga0326597_10002719_pt1 | contig 26176 bp, 24 predicted proteins | sample RVTome_12_FD_203789 | JGI IMG/M metagenome (GOLD analysis project Ga0326597, IMG submission 203789) | Soil microbial communities from uranium-contaminated site in the Upper Colorado River Basin, Wyoming, United States - RVT100D185 | ecosystem: Environmental > Terrestrial > Soil > Contaminated >... | reverse complement strand
CGCGCTGCGCGAGACGCCGCGCGACATCGTCGGCTGCTTCCATTCGCATCCAGGCGGCGCCGCCGATATCTCGCCCGCCGATTTGGAGGGCGCGGGCGAGCACGGTTTTGTCTGGGTCGTCGCGGGTGGCGATCCGCAAATTGGCTTTCGCTTGGCCGCGCACATGTTCGACGCCGTGCGCGCGCGCTTCGCCCCTGCGGCGCTACGGACCGTCTAACGGGGGCGGCGATGCTTTTCATGGTCGTCGAGCGTTTCAAGCAGGGCAACGCCGGCGCGATCGGCGAACGATTCAGGGCAAAAGGCCGGATGATGCCCGAAGGTGTGATCTATCATGCGAGCTGGCTCCATCCGTCGGGCACGCATTGCTACCAACTCATGGAAGCGGAGCACCGCGACATGCTGGACGGTTGGACCGTCCATTGGAACGATCTGATGGATTTCGAGATCGTTCCCGTCGTGACGTCGGCCGAATTCTGGGCAAGCATGCGGTTCGACTAGTGTCGTGGTTTCGAAGTTCGCACTATTATCGATATCACGCTCCTTGCGAACTTCGAAACCGGAACGACACTAGGAATCAATGGGTTGCTAGTGTCCCTTCGATTCCGAAATTCGCCAGGAGCCTGATATCTTGATCGTACGAATTTCGGAATCGGGACACTAGGTGCTCTCATACCGCGCTCGGCCGAATCTTGATCGCACCCATCGGCGAAGGCTATAAGCCGCCATCGGGCTAGGCTCCCATCGTCTAGCGGTTAGGACGCGGCCCTCTCAAGGCTGAAACAGGGGTTCGATTCCCCTTGGGAGCGCCAAGACGAAGGTCCCCCAGCGAAACCACGGTAACGCAGACGTATTTCGCGCCATCGCGCGGCCCCGATCATCTCGCCTATGATGGGGCGCATCACCGAACGAGACCCCACTTGCCCGATTGGATCGAATCCGCCTTCGTGCTCGCCGTCATGAGCGCCATGCTGGTCGCGTTCGTTTCCGAGCGCTACCGCCCCGAAGTGGTCGCCCTCGCCGCGGCATCCCTCTTCATCGTCACGGGAATGCTCGGCGCCAGCGAGGCGCTGAACGCACTCTCGAACCCCGCACCGTTCACGGTCGGCTGCATGTTCGTGCTCTCGGCGGCGCTGGAGCGCACGGGCTGCATCGATGCGCTCGGGCGCGCGATGCTGGGCGCGGCGGGGCGCTCGCCCTTCGGCGCCTACGCGGCGCTGATCCTGCTCGCGATCGTCATCTCGGCCTGCGTCAACAACACCGCCGTCGTCGTCGTGCTGATCCCGGTCGCCTTCCGCATCGCACACGTCATGGGCATCGCGCCCTCCAAGCTCCTGATGCCGCTCTCCTATGCGGCGATCATGGGCGGCACGTGCACGTTGATCGGCACGTCGACCAACCTAGTGACCGATGGCGTGGCGCAAAGTGTGGGGCTCGCGCCCTTCGGCATGTTCGAGATCACGCCGCTCGGGCTCATCTTTGCGGGCATCGGCGGGGCTTATCTGTTTGCCTCCTACGGCGTTCTTCCCGACCGCCAAGCCGTGTCGAGCGCGATCGAGAATCTTCCGCCCCGCCGCTTCATCACCGAGATCGTCGTGCCCGCGAGCTCCGCGCTGATCGGCAAGACGCTCGAGGAGGCCGGATTGGCAGGTCTGAAGGGCGCGCGCGTGATCGACGTGCTGCGGTTCGACGAATCGAACCGTCACATGCTGTCCTCGATCCGGCTTGCCGCCGGCGACCGTCTTGTCCTGCGCGGCGAGGTGGCGGGTTTGCTCGCGCTTCGCGAACAGTCGGGCCTCGCGCAAGCCGATCCGGACCTGCAGGAAACCGCGACGCGCCAGGCTGCTCTCGTAGAAGGCGTCATCGGTCCCGACTCCGGCTTCGTCGGGCATCGCTTGTCGGAATTCAATCTGCGCCGGCGTTTCAATGTCTATGCCATCGCCGTGCATCGCCAGGGCGAGAGCCTTTCGGACGTACCCGAAAGCGTGCGCTTCAAGGTCGGCGATTGCCTGCTTCTCGAAGGTCCGCCCGAAGGCCTGAACCGACTGATGCAGACGGGCGATCTGATTGCGCTGACCGAACCGCGTGAACGGCTGTTTTTGCGCGATCGCGCGCCGATCGCGATTGGCGCCGTGGCAGCGGTTCTGTTTGCGTCTGCGGGCGATTTCATTCCGGTGGCGGGGGCGGCTTTTCTGGGCGCGCTCGGCGTGCTGGCGACGGGCTGCCTGGATGGCCGCGACGTGCGGCGCTCGATCGACTGGCCGGTGCTGGCCATCATCTATTCCATGCTCGTGCTGGGGGTGGCCATGCACAAGAGCGGCGCCGACGCGCTGCTTGTCGGCGCCCTTGCCTATCTCGGCGACGGGCTCGGGCCCTACGCGATGCTGGCCATGGTCTATCTCATGTCGATCCTGTTGACTGAGCTCATCACAAACAACGCCGTCGCGATCCTGGTGACGCCCATCGCGATCGGCATCGCCCAGGGCTTGGACGTCGACCCCCGGCCCTTCGTCGTGGCCGTGATGTTCGCGGCGAGCGCCAGCTTCGCGACCCCCATCGGCTATCAGACGAACACGCTTGTCTATACCGCGGGCGGATACCGCTATTTCGATTTCGTCCGGGCGGGCGTGCCGCTCAGCATCCTGTTCTGGATCGCGGCGACCGTGTTCATTCCCGTCTTCTGGCCGTTTCATCCGCAGTGACGCCTTGCATTCGCGACGAGGCTTCCTAGATCAAATGCTGGGTCGCGCGGCGCGCCGTCTCGGGGGGTTTTATGGACTACGTGCTTCTGGCGGTCGGGTTGGTCTTGCTCGGCGCCGGTGCGGAAGGCCTGGTGCGGGGCGGCGTGGGGCTGGCCCGCCTGCTGGGCGTCTCGCCGCTGATGGCGGGATTGACCGTGGTCGCCTGGGGAACCTCGGCGCCTGAACTCGTCGTCAGCGTGGAAGCCGCCCTTACGAACCACCCCGGCATCGCGGTCGGCAATGTTGTCGGCTCCAATACGTTCAATATCCTGCTCATCCTCGGTTTGACGGCGCTGATCGCGCCGTTGCGCGTGAAGCCGCTGTCGCTCGCGCGCGACGGTGCTTTCGCGGTCTTGGCCGCGGCGCTGCTGGCCTATTTCGCGTTCGCGCGCGGCGTCATCGGTTCCGAGCAGGGGGCGGCATTCCTGCTCGTGCTGCTGATCATGGTGGGTGTGACCTACGTGCAGGAACGCCGCGGGGCGAAGGCGGAGCCCGCGACCGGGCCCGCCATGTCGTGGCCGCGCGCGCTTTTCTTCACGTTCGCCGGCCTTGGAATCCTCCTCTACGGTGCGCATCTTCTGCTCGAAGGGGCGATCGCGGTGGCGCGCAGCTGGGGCGTTTCCGAAACCGTGATCGGGCTGACGCTCGTGGCCGGGGGAACCTCTCTGCCCGAACTTGCGGCGTCCGCCGCCGCTGCCGTGCGGCGCCACCCCGAGATCGCGCTCGGCAATGTGATAGGCTCGAACATCTACAACATCCTTGCCATTCTCGGCACCGCGGCCTTGATCACGCCGATCCCGATCCCCGACCAGGTGCTCCTCGTCGATCTCTGGGTGATGCTGGCGGCAACGGGCGCGTTGATCGTTCCGATCCTCCTGTTCCGCGGCATTCCGCGCGCCTTTGGCGCCCTGTACTTGGCCGGTTATTGCGGTTATGTGTGGTGGCTCTTTTTCGCCGCAACCTGATCTTCCACGCGATGCGCCTGCTCAAGCTCGTTCCTCGGGACACAAAGATCGATTTTGTTGGCGTACGCTACATCGCGTTCGCACTCGATGCCCTGTTGCTGCTCGTCGCGATCGTCTCGCTGACGACCCAAGGCCTCAAGCTCGGCATCGATTTCACCGGCGGCGTGCTCTTGGAAGTCAAGACGGTCCAGGCAATCGATATCGCGCCGATGCGCGCCCAGGTGAACACGCTGGGTTTCGGCGAATCGCAACTGCAATATTTCGGTGGCGGCGAATGCGAAACGCCCGTCAATTCCTGCGTGCTGATCCGCATCCAGCCCAAGGAGGAGGGGGCGGAGCAGGCCGTTGCCCGCGCGATCCAGGCGGCACTTGGCGAGGGCTACGAATTCCGCCGCGTCGAAGTGGTCGGCCCCAAGGTCTCGGGGGAACTCTTCTTCGACGGTATCGTCGCCACGATACTCGCCGTCGTCATGATCGCGGTCTACGTCGCGGTGCGCTTCGAATGGCAATACGGTATCGGCGCGATTGTGGCCACGGGTCACGACGTGTTCGTGACGGCGGGGTTGTTCTCGCTTCTGCAGCTCGATTTCACGCTGGCCTCGGTCGCGGCCTTGCTCACGCTCGCGGGCTATTCGATCAACGACACCGTCGTGGTGTTCGACCGCATTCGCGAGAACCGGCGGCGCTACAAGCGCATGCCGTTGGGCGAGCTGATCAATCTTTCGACGAACCAAACGCTGTCGCGCACCGTGCTGACAAGCGGCACGACGGCCCTCGCGGTCCTGCCGCTGCTTCTCTTCGGCGGACCGGCGCTGTTCGATTTCACGGCCGCGATCCTGTTCGGCATCCTGGTCGGCACGTTTTCGTCGGTCTACGTCGCCTCGGCCCTGCTGCTCTACCTGCCCTCGACAGGCGGAGCCGGCGAGGAAGCCGCGGCCGCGTGATCGGCGGACGGGCTCAGAACGGCAATATGTCGCGCTTCCTGGTGTAGCTGAGGTATCCCGCGTTCACGCCCGCGCGCACCCCGACGCCCGTGCGCATCGGCACCAGGATGATGTTGTCGACCTGCTGATAGTTCACCCCGATTCCCGCGATGAAGTAATAGCTGCCTTCCACGCCGGGAAAGCGCTGGAAGATCGCGTCCTCGTCGGGGAGGTTGTAGACGAGCGTGAAGCACTTCGAGGCATTCGCGCCGACGTCGAAGCCGACCGACGGCCCCTGCCAATAGATCTTTCGTTCGCCATGGCCCTTGCGTGCCAGCATGCCGCTGCCGTAGCGCGCGCCGACGACGAGCGCGGCCGAACCCTCTTCACCCTTGATATAGGCATTGGGTCCGCCGTAGTCGCGGAAGGCACGCTCGACGGCCGCGGCCACGGCGGCCGATGTCGTGCCGAAGAAGCCCGACGCCGCCTGAACGATTTCGTTCTTGGAGAAGGTATCGCGCGCGGCCGATGCGGGCGCGGCCAGCGCCAGCAGCGCGAAGGCCGCCGCGGCGAGTATCCGTAGGCCCGGGGAAAGAGACATCGTCGTCCTCCTATGTACCGCACTATTTCATAATAGCATGCCGCGGTCGCCCTTTTGTGGGGCTTATCCGTGACAACGGAACGGCTTGTGGTTCGACTCCGACAGATGGTCCCCATCCGTCGGGAAGTCGAACCACAAGTTCAATAGTTTAGTGGATCGAGTCCCGGGCGGATGAGGGACTCATCCGTCTGATCCGATCCGATAGGGCGCCGGTCCCGCGTTTCAAGATCTGGGCGTCCGATTTTTGTCCCCCATTTCCAGGTTGCATCCGAATCCGGCTAGGCTGCCGGACTGCGCACCGGAGGGGACCATGGAAACCTTCACGTTCTTCGTGATCTCGCTGTTTGTCCTGGCGTTGTTCCTGGTTTTCGCGGGCGTCAAATCCGTGCCGCAGGGTCACGAATGGACGGTCGAGCGCTTCGGGCGCTACACGCGCTCGCTCAAGCCCGGCCTCAACCTGATCGTGCCCATCATCGACCGCGTGGGCCGGAAGCTCTCGATGATGGAGGAGGTCGTCGACATTCCGAGCCAGGACGTGATCACGCGCGACAACGCGATGGTCAGGGCCGATGCCATCGCCTTCTATCAGATCGTGGAATCGGCGAAGGCGGCCTACGAGGTGGCCGAGCTCGGCCGCGGCATCGAGAATCTCTGCCTTACCAACACGCGCACCGTGATCGGCGCGATGGATTTGGACGAGGTGCTGTCCAAGCGCGACGAGATCAACGAACGCCTCCTGCGCGTGGTCGACGCCGCCACCAATCCCTGGGGCATCAAGGTCACGCGCATCGAGATCAAGGATCTTTCGCCGCCCGTGGACATCACGGAAGCCATGGCGCGCCAGATGAAGGCCGAACGCCTGCGCCGCGCCGAGGTGCTGACCGCCGATGGCGAGAAGCAGGCGGCCATCCTGCGCGCGGAGGGACAGAAGCAGTCCGCGATCCTGGAGGCGGAGGGCAGGCGCGAGGCCGCCTTCCGCGACGCGGAGGCCCGCGAACGCTCCGCCGAGGCCGAAGCCAAGGCGACCGACATGGTGAGCCGGGCCATCGCGGCGGGCGACGTGAAGGCGATCAACTACTTCCTCGGCCTCAAATATGTCGAGGCGTTCAAGGAGCTGGCCGGCGCGCCCAACCAGAAATTCGTGCTCCTGCCGATGGAGTCGGCGGGCGTGCTGGCATCCCTCGGCGGCATCGCGGAGCTCGCGCGCGAGGCGCTGGGCGGTTCGGCGCCGCCCGCGCGCATGCCGCCGCGCGGCGCGGTTCCGCCGGCGGGGGCGTGATCATGAACCGTCCCCCCTCCACCGCTTCGCGGTCGCCCTCCCCCGTGAACGGGGGAGGAAAGGGACGGGCGCGTCACCGCGTTTCCTCCCCCGCTTGCGGGGGAGGTACGGCCGCTGGCCGGGGAGAGGGGCGCGATCGACGAAATGACCCCGTCCTTCCACGCATGAACGGAGGTTGGACATGTTCGAACCGACCCTGACGATAGAACCCTGGCATTGGTGGGCGATTGCGGCGCTTCTCATCGTGATCGAGATCGCGAGCCCGACCTTCTATTTCCTCTGGCCGGGCTTGGCCGCGGCGGCGATGGGCGCGCTGCTGCTTTCCATGCCCGATCTCGATTGGCGGATACAGGTGGTGCTGTTCTCCGCGCTCGCCGTCGCCTCGACCTATCTGTGGAAGCGCTACGCGCCCGAGGCGGCGCTCGAATCGAAGGATCACGAGCTTCTGAACCGCCGCGCGGCGCAATATGTCGGGCGGCGCGTCATCGCGTCGGTCGATTTCGAGGGCGAGCGCGGCGCGGTCCATGTCGACGACACGCGCTGGACGGCAGTCACGACGGATGGCAGCAACCCCAAGAAAGGCACGGCGCTCGAAATCGCCGCCGCCGACGGCGCGACGCTGCGGGTGCGAGCCACGCAGTCGGGTGCGGAGCGGAACGGGCCACGGTAAGGCGAAGTGTCGCCTGAGCGGCCCGCACCAGGCGGGCCGTGACATTTTGGCAGTGCATCGAATTACCCCGAAGCGCTCGAGCCCGCGCTATTGCGCCGCACAATCCACTGCATGCCGAGTCGATCGGCGCGTCCGCAGCGCTAATATCCTGAAAACAACTGTAAATTTTCTTTCTTGAAGACTGAACGAGCGATACCTATTTCATGGGCGTTATGGCATGCAGCGGTCTATGCTGCATCGCAGCACAAGTTGAGAGGTTCGCCATGCGCGCGATCGTCGTGAATCTTCTGGCCGTGCTGGGCATGAGCCTCGTCATCGTGCTGTTCGAATTCGGCCAGCTTCGGCCTGGATACGCGTTCTTTGGCGCGCTCGCCGTGCTGACGCTCTTCACGGCCGACAAGTTTCTCGCCTATGAAGGCAAGAGCTTGGCGGTGGCCGCGCGCAGCATCTTCACCGACCCGCTGAGCCACGGCTCCAAAGCCGCGTTCGCCGTCTACATGTTCTGCGTGGTCTCTGCCGTCCTGGTGATGGCCGGCAGCTTCGCCACGGCGTGAAGACGGCGTGCTGTCACAGCACCGTCAGCATTCCCGCGACCAGCGGGTGACGGACGATATCGGCTTCGCCGAGACGGATGACGGAAACACCTTCCACGCGTTCGAGCTTGTCGCCGATTGTCCCAAGCCCCGACATGCCAGAAAGCAGATCAGTCTGGTCCGGATCGCCGGTCAGCACCATGGTCGAACGCCAGCCTAGCCGCGTCAGCAGCATCTTGAGCTGCCCATAGGTGCAGTTCTGCGCCTCGTCGATCACGATGAAGCAATCATTGAGCGTGCGCCCGCGCATATAGGCAACGGGCGCGATCTCGATCGCGCCTTCGCCGACGAGTTGCCGGAGCCGCTTAGCCCCCAGCCGTTCGGTAAGCGCGTCGTAGAGCGGCCTCAGATAGGGTGCGAGCTTGTCTTCGAGGTCGCCCGGGAGGAAGCCGAGACTCTCGCCTGCTTCGACCGCCGGCCGCGACAGCACGATGCGCGAGACGCGGCTCTGATCGAGGGCCTCCACCGCCTTGGCGATGGCCAGATAGGTCTTGCCCGTACCCGCGGGCCCCAGCGCCAGCACGACCGAACGCTCCTCGATCGCATCGAGGAGGGCCTGTTGCGTCGGGCTCATGGCCTTGACGTTCTTGACATATTTCCGGTCGCGCGCGTCGGCGTCTCGCGGGTTCCAACCCGACGAGCGCGGAAACAGCGCGTGAACATTCGCAGGTTCCGATGAACGGATTTCACGAAACTTATGACGCGCGGAACGCTTGGCCATGGGATCTCCCTTGGTCCTAGAAAATGTTGCGTTTGGAGTGCGGGAAAGCGGGCGGGCGAGCGCGGGGAGGCGTTGGATCTTCGAAGGCCGGACAGGGCATCTTCGCCAATGCGCCGCTCCTTGTGCGAATCAGCTGCGCTCAATCGAGCCTAACGTCTCTCGAGGCGGCCGTCGCCGCCATCACGGAAGATTCACATGGGCGACATCTTCCTTCGGCGCGAGGAGCTTCGCGCCGAAGCCGTTAACGCCGGATTAAGGATGTCCGCGAGGTTCAGCGCGCGCGTCCGCGAAGGATGCGCTTGCCCGCGCCGAGACCAAGGAGGCCCAGGAGCCACGCCAGGAAGGCGAGGATTTGTTCGATCAGGAATTCGATGATGTTGAGCGACGTCTTGAACGCGCGCAACGATGCCTTGCCCGTGATCTCCATCACGCCGCGTGTCTTCGTGCCGAGCTTCGCGCTCATCGCGGTCACGTCCTGAAGGTCCTCCGTCGTGCGCACATAGCGCATGAGTTTCACCGTCTCGCCCGGCCCGGCGTTCCGGGCGAGTTGCCCGAGATCGGCGACCACCGGGAAAATCTTGGCATCGCCGATATTGCGCGCGACGCCGGCGACGGCTTCTTCGGTCGCTTTCAGATTGGTTAGATCGGTCGCGCGCAGGGTGCGCCCGAGGTCGTCCATGTTGACCGCCTCGCGCGACAGCCGCGTCAGCGTGCGGGCGAAGTCCGCCGTCAGCGTTCCCGCGCGATGCGCGACCTTGACCAGGGAGACGCCGAGCTTGGCGACCACGCCGCCCCCGCCCGTCGCGACCGTCGCGGCCGTTGCCGCAAGGCCGACCACGGAGAGCCCGAGAATGAGTTCGCTGTACTCTTCTCCGGCCACCAGCTTCGCGCCTTCGCCCGCGATGTCGCGCACATCGCCCACCACGGTGAGGTCGGAGGTCACGGCCCCGGCCAGTTCCGCCGTCGTCGCCCCCTCGCCCGTCGCGAACCCGGTGACGAATTCGCCTGTGCCGCGCGCCACCGTCGCTGCCGTCGAAGTCGCCCTGTCGAGCCGGGCCCGCGTCTCTTCGGATAGCGGCCGGCCGATATAGGCCGCGATCTCGGCATACATCTCCGCGTCCCCGACGTCGCCCTGCTCGAGCGCTTCGCTGACGCGCTTGTCCATGTCCTCGCCGGTCGCGGATAGGCGCAGCTCGCGCCGGATTGCCATGTCCTCGTCGATCGGGATCCCGATGTCGAGGGCGTAGAGCACGCCGATCGCGCCCAGGGTCGCCACGAACAGGAAGAGGGCGATCCGTGCCATCTCAGATCACGCGCGCGTGCGTCCAGGCGGCCGCCATCGCATCGACGAGGTCGAGCAAGCGCGCCGCATAATGATCCTTGACCGAAAGCCGGGCGTCGTCGCCGCGGAAACCGGCCTCCAACGCGTCCAGCAAGCGCACCAGCCGGCGATGGTGCAGCCCGAGCGCGCGCTGCGCGGGATCGGTGACGATGCCCGAGAACGCGGCCGCCGCTGCGCTCGCCGCCAGCACGGCGCCCGTCGTACCCACGACCAGCGCCGCCTTGGGTATCGCTGGCAAGAGGCCCGCCGCGACGCCGCCGCCGGGAATAGCGCCATAAGCGATATGGTTCGCCACGAGTTGAGCCAATGCCGGGCCGAATGTGAGTACGCCCGGCGTCGCTTGATGCAGCAGCGCCGCGCCTATGCCGAGCGTGGCGAAGGCGTTGGCGATCTCGGCCGCCGCCGTGCGGCTGTTGAGATAGATCGCGATGTTGTCTTCGAGGCGGCGCTGGATGCGCTCGCGCTCGATTTGGCCCCATGGCCCTTCGAGCGCGGCCAGCGCTTGCGGCAGTCGCGGATCGGCGAGGATTTCCTCGGCCAGCGCGTCGCGATGCGACGGCCGCAGCGGCCCGGAATAGGGAAGCTCGAGCAGTTCGACAAAAAGCTTGCGCTCGATGGCCTGGGCCACGCTCGTCTTGAAAAAGAGCTCGCGCGAGGCGAGCCATTCGGCGGTCTCCGCGCGGCCGGCACGGCGCAGCGCCTTGGCCGCCAGATTCAGCCCAAGCTGCGGGACCATCATCGCCGTGTTCAGCGGCGCGCGCCACAGATCGTGGCCGAGCGCATGCTTGTGCAGCGCCAAGGCCGGCCGCAATGCGAAGGTCTGGTCGACGAAACGCGGCACGCGCGAACGGCATTTGCGGAAATAGCGCGCGGTCGCGTCCGTGACGATTCGGCGCGCGAGCGCGGGGCCCAGGGCGGGCACGCGTGTCGCCGGCTCGGATTTCCCCTGCATCCTGCTCAGCATCATGGGCATTATGGCGACATCGGGGCAGGTTGTCGCCTCGCGTGGTCGCGCAAGGCCTGTCATGATGGCCGCACAAATCTTGGTTAATTTTAGTGGGAGAGCTGGATGCCCTTCTATGCGCTTGGCGACGCGAAACCCGAACTGCCTCCGGCCGGCGAGCATTGGGTGGCGCCCAACGCCGTTCTCGTCGGCCGCGTCCGGCTTTTGAGGAACGCATCGGTGTGGTTCGGCGTGACCGCACGCGGTGACAATGAGTGGATCACGATCGGGGAGAACGCCAACGTCCAGGACAATTCCGTGCTGCATTCCGATCCCGGCATCGCGGTCGACATCGGCGCTTATGTGACGGTCGGCCATTCGGTGATCGTGCATTCGGCGTCGATCGGCGAGAATTCGCTAATTGGCATGGGCTCGATCCTACTCACCGGATGCAAGGTCGGTAAAAACTGCTTGATCGGCGCCAATACGCTCATTCCCGAACGCAAGGAAATCCCGGATAATTCGCTCGTCGTCGGAAGCCCAGGCCGCATCGTGCGCAAAATCGGCGGCGAGGAGATCGCATTGTTGAAATTTTCCGCGGAACACTACGTGGAGAACTGGAAGCGCTTCCGTGCGGAGCTGAGCGCGATATCGTAGGAGGGAGATCATGGCGGGCAAGCCCCTGGCTGATCTCATCGCGGCCCGGGTATCGCGAAGGACCGTCTTCAAGGGGTTGGGAGCGCTCGCCGCGGCGTCGGCCCTGCCTTCGTGCGCGAATGGTGCGTCGTCCTCGCTGACGTTCAAGAGCGTTGCGCAGAAATTATCACCCGACGACGCGCTCGCCGACGGTTACGAGCGCGCGATCCTCATACGCTGGGGCGACGCAGTGCTCGACGATGCCGCGCGGTTCGATCCCGAAGCGCAAACAGGCGATGCCCAAGCGCGCCAATTCGGCTATAACAACGACTTTGTTGCCTATCTACCGCTACCGCGCGGCTCCGCCAATTCCGAACGCGGACTGCTTTGGGTCAATCACGAATATACGAGTAACGAGCGGATGTTCGCGGCGGCCGGCGAAACGCTTGACCCGCCGGTGCGCGTTGCCGTTTGCAAGGCGGCCCACGGCGGCTCGCTCATCGAAATCGAATTGCGGGATGGGCGCTGGAACGTCATGGCGGATAGCCCCTATGCCCGACGCGTCACCGCCGATACGGAGATCGACATTTCCGGTCCCGCGGCGGGGCATACACGCTTGATGACCGGCGGCGATCCGACAGGCCGACGCGCGCGAGGCACGATCGGCAATTGTGCCGGCGGGCGTACGCCGTGGGGTACCGTCCTGACCGCCGAGGAGGGCAGCTTCAACTATTTCTCGGGGAACTTGCCGGTGGATTCGCGCGAGCTGGAAAATGCAAAGCGCATGCGCGTACGCGATTCCTACGGATGGGGCGTGGCCGATCCGCGCTTCGACCTGGCCAGAGAGCCCAACGAAATGAATCGATTCAACTGGATTGTCGAGATCGATCCATACGAGCCGGGGACGTCGCCCGTGAAGCGCACGGCGCTGGGACGCTTCGTTCACGAGGCGGCGACGGTCGTCGTGGCGCCCGACGGCCGTGCCGTCGTCTATATGGGCGACGACGGCCCCAACGAATACATCTATCGCTTCGTCTCCAGGGACCGTGTCGACGCCGACGATCCGAAGGCCAAGTGGGGTCTGCTCGACGAGGGGACGCTGTACGTCGCGCGGTTCGACGAAACGGAGCTCGAATGGATTCCGCTCGTCCAAGGCGCGGACCTTCTCATCGACGTCAACGGGTTCGTCTCGCAGGCCGACGTGCTGATCGAAACGCGCGCGGCCGCCGATCTCGTGAAAGCAACGCCCATGGACCGTCCCGAGGACATCGAGGCGAGCCCGATCACCGGCCGCGTCTATGTCGTTCTGACCGACAATCTGGGGCGCGAAGAGCCCAACGTTGCCAATCCGCGCGCGAACAATCTCTACGGCCACATCTTGGAGCTGGTGCCGCCTGCGGGCAGCGACGGCAAGCCCGACCATGCGGCCGACCGCTTTGCCTGGAACGTGTTCCTGCTCGCGGGCGACGAAGCCTCCGGCGCGACCGCGCACCCCCAATCGGAAGCAAAGCTCGGCATGCCCGACAATTGCGCGTTCGATCCCAAGGGGCGGCTGTGGATCGCGACCGACAAGAGCATTCGTGGTCAGAACGCGACGGGCTGGCCCGACGGCCTCTATGCGTGCGACACGGACGGGCCGGAGCGCGCACTGCTCAAGATGCTCTACGCCGCGCCGATTGGCGCCGAAGTCTGCGGGCCGGAATTCACGCCCGACGGTACGACATTGTTCCTCGCCGTTCAGCATCCCGGCGAAGGTTCGACGTTTGACGAACCGTCCACGCGCTGGCCGGATTTCGAGGATTCCATGCCGCCGCGGCCCAGCGTCATCGCGATTCGCCGGCGGGACGGCGGGCCGGTCGGCGGTTAGGCGGCGGTTTTCTCCTGCGTCTTCGACCAGACGCGGCGGATTCGCGAGTCGGCTTCGGGACCGAAATTGAACCACGCCGCCTTGCCGTGCGAGGCATCGCAGACAAAGAGCGAGTCGAGTTTTCCGATTTCCTGCACGAGGCGATTGCGCACCGCATTCACGCTCATCTCGCAGGAAACGATCCATGCGTTCGGCAGCAGCTTGTAGGCCGTGCCGAGACCGAGGATCGCTTCGTCGAGGCCGGCGGCGCCCTTCGATTTGAACTCGGCCATGATGATGAAATGAGACGGCCCGGCCGGTGCGGGCGCGTTCGTCTCGCGTAGTTCCGACTTGATGGCCTTGACGGTCGTACTCGAAGGGAAGAGGGGCGCGAGGTCCGGATCTTCGGAAGCCAGCCGCCAATTGCCGGAGCCGTCACGCGTCACCATCGATTGAGGCACGAGCCGGCCCTCAATGGCGAACGCGCGCATGCGTTCGGCCACGTAAGGGCCGTAGACCTTGCCGTCGACGTTAAGCGACCAGGCGACCGCCATGGCGCCGGCTCCCGCTGTTTCGCTCCGAAACTAGGCAAAAATAGTTACCGCCTCCTTGCGCCCTGGTGTCGTGGTTTCCAAGTTCGCCGGGATCGCCCTATCAAGATAGACGCGAGCTTCGAAGCCAAAACGACACTGGAAATCAATCGGTTGCTGGTGTCCTTGCGATTCTGAAATGCGCCCGAAGGTGATATAGGGATCGGGCGAATTTCGGAATCGGGACACTGGCGGGACGGCACGGCGCAGTTGCCACGCGACGCAATCGAGGTAAGCCCATGGCGGACAACGAATTCTGCAGAACGGAGCGGGATGGACGGCTCCTCGTCGTGACCATAAACCGGCCCGACGTGATGAACGCGCTCCATCCCCCGGCCAATTTCGAGCTCGCGGCGGTATTCGACGATTTCGCGGCCGACCCCGATTTGTGGGCCGCCGTGGTGACCGGCGCGGGCGAGAAGGCCTTCAGCGCGGGCAACGATCTCAAATATCAGGCCGCCGGAAACAAGATGGCGATCCCGCCCTCCGGCTTTGCCGGGCTGACGGCACGGTTCGATCTGGCCAAGCCCATCGTCGCAGCCGTGAACGGGATCGCCATGGGCGGCGGTTTCGAGATCGCGCTCGCCTGCGACATCATCGTGGCCGCCGAGAACGCCGTGTTCGCATTGCCCGAACCCAGGGTGGGATTGGCCGCCCTTGCCGGCGGCCTGCATCGGCTGCCGCGCGAAATCGGCATCAAGCGCGCGCTCGGCATGATTCTGACCGCCCGGCGGGTGCCGGCGCAGGAAGGCCTGGCGCTCGGCTTCGTCAACGAGGTCGTGCCGGCCGGCCAGGCGCTGGCGGGCGCCAAGCGCTGGGCGCAGCAGATCCTGGATTGCGGGCCGATGTCGATCCGGGCTTCGAAGGAAGCCGTCTATCGCGGCTTGGGCGAGCCTTCGGTTCAGGCCGCGATCAAGAGCCAGTCGGGCTATCCCGCGATCCAGGCGCTCTACAAGAGCGAGGATTTCGTCGAAGGCCCCCGTGCCTTCGCCGAGAAGCGGCCGCCCAACTGGAAGGGCCGCTGAAACGAAACGCTTCCCGAGCGGCAAGCTCCAGAGGCGTGTTTACGGTCTCGCTGCAGCGCGCGTACCGTTACGTCAATTGACGATTTCCCATTTTCCGTCGCGCCCGCGGCAGGCCGTTCCGTGGCCGACTTCGCGGCGGCCGTCGATATAGATGGTCTGCGTGTAGTTGCGGCAGTCGCGGCCGTAATCGTCTTCGTAATAGTCCGCCGGCTGGAAATAGCCGTAATTGCCGGTTTCCTCGCTGCGCCAATAGCGGTCTTCATACGGATCGCCGTATTCGAGGCCCTGATATTGCGCGTCGTAGGCATAACGCTGATCGTCGCACGGAAGGTCGCGCGCGATCGAGTTGCCGATCGCGCCGCCGAGGACGACGCCGGCGACGGTCGCGGCGGTTCGCCCGCTGCCCTTGCCGAATTGGTTGCCGATCGCGCCGCCGATGATGGCGCCGAGAATCGTTCCGGCGACTTCGTCGCCCTGGTCCCGGCAATTATCGGAATAATACTGGACCTGAGTGACGTAGCCCGGTTGATAGCTCCGATGCCACGAACGCGCTTCCGCCGTGCCCGAGGCAAGGCTGGCCGTCATCGCAGCCGTCGCGACAATCGCTGCAACCTTCTTCAACATGGATCGTCCTCCTTCTCCAGCGGTTCCGGTGCCTGCGGTCTATGGACTCGCCCAGCTATTCGACGCCCCGTTTCGCACCAAGCCTGGATGGGGCCGGCTGAACTTATCCTGAATGGATTGCGGCGAGAATGGGGCAGCGGTCACCGGCGAAACGACACTGTAACGGCGCCGAATTCGTCGGGCTCCGGCTGGCCACGGAATTCGCTCACGTGGCTTCGTGCGACGATCACAAACCTGCAAGCCAGAATTCGGAATGGGAGCGTGTCTAGCGGCACGGCGCGTCCCGTTACTCTTCGGCCGAACAATATGCGCGCTGTAATGCCTCGTGCACCCTCTGCCGCCGCCGAAGGGGAGTGCGGCGGCGGCAGCACGGGGACGGGGTGCGTCGGGGTACGTCGCCCGATGAAAAATGATGCCACACTTAACCTCAGGTTGTATAGAGGGGGAAGCGCTCTTCCCTATGGCTCGGCCCGGCCGGCTCCGGCGATTGGCCGGCCAGTATGGGCCGGTTCGCCGATCCGCTAAGTTCGGCACCGATTGAACCGTCCTTGGGGGTCGTATGCCGTTATTCCGCCTTCGCGCCGCCGGCGCTGCGTTCGCATTTTCGCTTCTGCTCGCTGGCTGCGGCGACGAATCCGCGCCGGCCGAAAAGGATCAGAAATTCATCGCGGCGCCGGCAGCCGTTTCGGAAACCGCACCCGCAGGAAAGCTCGGGACGGCCGCCGAACCCACTCACTACCGGCTCGCACTCACGATCGATCCGGAGGCCGAGCGTTTTTCGGGTCGCGCCGAAATCGATACGACATTTCATGAGTCACGAAGCACGCTGTTCCTCCATGGCAAAGACCTGACCGTGTCCGAAGCCGTCGCCGTTCTTGCCGATGGTACGCGCGTGGCCGCGATCTATGAGGACACCGATAAATCGGGCGTCGTCAAGCTCACCTTCGCGCGCGAAGTGCCCTCGGGGTCGGCGACGCTCGTCTTCGCCTATGACGCGCCATTCAACCGGTCGCTGCAGGGCCTCTACAAGGTCGACCGTGGCGACTCCTATATTTTCTCGCAACTCGAAGCGATCGACGCGCGCCGCGTCTTCCCTTCGTTCGACGAGCCGCGCTTCAAGACTCCCTTCGACGTGACCGTTGTCAGCAAGGCCGAGGATCGCGTCGTTTCGAACACGCCCGTCACGAGCGAAGAGGCGATCGGTGACGGCATGAAGCGCACGATCTTCGCCACGACGAAGCCGCTGCCGACCTATCTCCTGGCGTTTGCCGTCGGGCCGCTCGACGTCGTCAGCGGCCCGGAGATTCCCGCTTCCAGTATCCGCGACCGGCCCATCCCCTTGCGCGGCGTGACGACGCGCGGAAACGGCCCGCGCATTGCTTATGCGCTTGAGGAAACGCCGGCGATCGTTGCGATCCTCGAGCACTATTTCGCGGCGCCGTATCCTTACGAGAAGCTCGACATCATCGCCGCGGCCGACTTCTCCGCCGGCGCAATGGAGAATGCGGGCGCGATCGTCTATCGCGAGACGTTGATGCTGATGGACGCGAACGCGCCACTGCGCCAGAAGCGCCGCTTCGCACTCGTTCACGCCCATGAGCTCGCCCATCAATGGTTCGGCGATCTGGTCACGCCGCAATGGTGGAGCGACATATGGCTCAACGAAGCTTTCGCGAGCTGGATGGGCGATAAGGCGTCGGCCGAATGGTATCCGGACGGGGAATTCGCGCGCGAAACACTCGACGGCTCGCTCGCCGTCATGGACGTGGATGCGCTTTCCTCCGCGCGGCGCATTCGCGAACCGGTCACCGATCAGAACGGCATCTACAACGCCTTCGACGGCATCACCTACGACAAGGGCGGCGCAGTGCTCGCCATGTTCGAGACCTATCTGGGCGAGGAGAAATTCCGCGAAGGCGTTCGACTCCACATGAAACGTTTCGCCCACAAGACAGCGACGACCGAGGATTTCATGCGCTCGCTCGCCGACGGCTCGGGCCATCCCGAAGTGGTGGAGGCCTTCTCGAGCTTCATCGACCAGCCGGGCGTGCCGGTGCTGCGCGTGCTGCCGCGCTGCGCGGGCGGAGCGGGCGGGACGGCGTCCGTCAGCCAATCGGCTTACGCGCCCATCGGTGCCGAGGCACCCGACCGGTTGTGGCGGGTTCCGGCCTGCCTGACCGCGCTCGACGGCAAGGGCAACAGGGTCTGCAGGCTCGTGAGCGCGCGCGAGCAAGAGATCAAGCTCGGTCCGGTCTGTTCGGGCGCCGTGATGCCCAATGCCGGCGGCCAGGGCTATTACCGTTTCAGCCTTGATGCCGGCGGCTGGAGCGACCTGGTCGCGGCGGCCGACAAGCTCGATGCGGCCGAGCAGATGGCGCTCGCGCGCAATCTGACGGCGGCGCTGCGGGCGGGCGAGGTCGAAGCGCCGACATTCTTCGACGCGATGATAAGGTTGGCGAGTACGGGGTCGTGGGACACCGTCGACGCGGTCGCAGAGGATTTGGAGACCTTGCGCCGGCAGATCGTGACGCCCGCGTCGCGCCCTGCCTATGAAGCGCTTCTTCGCCGCGTGCTCACGCCGCGGCTCGAGGCGGTTGGGCTCTCGCCGCGCGACGGCGAAAGCGCGGCGGACGCCTATCTGCGCGAGGTCGCGGCGGATTTCCTGGCGCGCGAGGCGCGTTCGCCCGCCCTGATCGCCGCGCTTGCGCCCGGCGGCCGGACCTATGTGGAAACCGGCGGCCGCGACGCGGGCGGATTGACGCCCGATCTCCTGCAGACCGCGATGTGGGCCGCCGTCCTGGATGGCGGCGCGGCCTTCGGCGGCACGGTCGTGACCGCGCTCAAGACATCGACGGATGCGCAGTTCCGCCGAAGCGCGATCTTCGCGCTGACCGCCGCCGCCGATCCCGATTTCCTCGACGAGGTCTATGAGCTCTCGCTTTCAAAGGATTTGCGCTCCAACGAGGCGGTGCTGCTCCTGCAGTGGATGATCGAGGAGCCCGACCGCCGGGCGCCGGCCTGGGCCTGGATGACGCTGCACTGGGAAGGATTGAGCGCACGGTTCTCCGATCTCGTCGCGAGCCGCGTCCTGCGCTGGTTCCGCAAGAGTTGCGACGCGGGCGAGCGCGCCGCGCTCGAGACGTTTTTCCGGCCGAAGGCGGCGCATATCGCGGGCACGCCGCGTGAGTTGGCGCTGACGGAAGAATCGATCGACCGCTGCCTCGCGTTGCGGCAAGCCAAGGGCGACGACATCCTGGCCGCACTGCAGGCGGCCGCACAATAGGTCAGGCGGCCTTGCGCGCCACGATCTGTAGCACGCCGGGCGTCAGGCTCAGCGTATTCGGATCGGCTTCGTAACGCGCGAGAAGCGAGTCGATGCGCGTAGGCGTGTCCGGCGCGACGGCGCCGGCGGCCACCATCACCTGTGCATGCGCGCGCGCGAACGCCGCCGGCCAGCGCCAGACGAAATCGTGCGGATGGGCGGCGTGGGCGACGGGACGCGCGCGTTCGATCGCGAGACCGTTCGCGGCGCAGAGGCGTGCCACATCCAGGCCGATATCGGGCTCGCCGCCGCTCATGCGCCAATGGGCGATGATGGCGGCGACGTAAGTCTCGAACTCCACCGAATGCGGCGCGAGCCGCCAGGAGCGGTAATCATAGTATTCGTGGACGACGAGTGCGCCGCCCGGCCTGAGCGCGCGCACCATGTTCGCCACCAGCGTGGTGGGATCGGTCACGAAGGCGAGCACCCAGCGGCACCAGACGATGTCGGCGACGCCTTCGGGCCATTCCCATTCGAGAAGATCGGTCTCGATCTGTTCGATGTTGGAAAGTCCGCGAACTTCCGCAGCGGCATGCAGTGTTCTTTGGAAACGTCGCGAACGTTCGGCGGCGATCACCTTTCCCCTGGGGCCGACGATCTCCGCGAAGTCGATGGCGCAGTAGCCGGGCCCGGCGCCCGCATCGATGACGGTTTGGCCCTCGGTGACGCCGGCCAGCCTCCACAAATCGAGCACGCTCGGCCGCCACACGCGATGCTGGAGGCCGAGGCGCTCGATCTCTTCGTCATGCGTTCCAAGAACGTAATCGCGCTCGCTCATGGGCGAACAATTATCGCGGGCATCCAGGCGTCGCCCACCCGATTCTTGCTCAGTACACCCTTGCCTTCGGCGGGATGTATTCGGCCTCGTTGGAGAGCGTGTAGGTGTGCACCGGGCGGTAGTCGAGCTTCGCCCGGCCCGTCGCGGAATCGAGCCAGGCCAGCGTGTGCTTCATCCAATTTGCGTCGTCGCGTTCGGGATAGTCCTCGCGCGCATGGCTGCCGCGGCTCTCTTGCCTCGCATACGCGCCCTCGATCGTGACGATGGCCTGCTGGATCAGGTTCTCAAATTCGAGCGTCTCGACCAGATCGCTGTTCCAGATCATCGAGCGGTCGGTGACGGAAATGTCGTTCATGCCCTTGTAGATCGTGTCGATGCGCTTGCGGCCATTGTCCAGCGCCTCGGCCGTGCGGAACACGCCCGCATCCTCCTGCATCGCCCTCTGCATGGCAAGGCGCATCGTCGCTGTGGGCGTGGCCCCCTTGGCATGGCGAAATCCGTCCAGGCGCGCGAGAGTCTTATCCACCGCGTCGCTCCGGAGCGGTGCATGCGGTGCATTGGGCTTCGTCGTCTCCGCGCAACGCGCGCCCGCCGCCTTGCCGAAGATGACCAGATCGATCAGCGAGTTCGAGCCCAGCCGGTTGGCGCCGTGCACGGAGACGCAGGCGCCTTCGCCCACCGCCATGAAGCCCGGCACGACCGCGTCCGGATTGCCGTCCTTCAGCGTCACCGCCTCGCCCCGATAGTTCGTGGGAATCCCGCCCATGTTGTAGTGCATGGTCGGCAGCACGGGGATCGGTTCCTTGGTGACGTCCACGCCGGCGAAAATGCGCGAGGACTCGGCGATGCCGGGCAGGCGCTCGTGAATGATCTTCGGGTCCAGATGCGAAAGATGCAGATAGATGTGGTCCTTCAGCGGGCCGACGCCGCGCCCCTCGCGTACCTCGATGGTCATAGCGCGCGAAACGACGTCGCGCGAGGCGAGGTCCTTGGCGTTCGGCGCATAGCGCTCCATGAAGCGCTCGCCCTCGGAATTGGTGAGATAGCCGCCCTCGCCGCGCACGCCTTCGGTGATCAGAGGGCCGACGCCGTATATGCCCGTGGGGTGGAATTGGCCGAACTCCATGTCCTGGACGGGCAGGCCCGCGCGCAGCGCCATGGCGTTGCCGTCGCCCGTCTGGGTGTGGGCGCCCGTGCAGGTGAAGTAGATGCGTCCGAAGCCGCCGGTGGCCAAGATCACCTTGTGCGCGCGGAAGCGATGGATCGTGCCGTCGTCGAGGTTCCACGCCATCACGCCCAGCACTGCGCCGCCTTCGACGATCAGGTCGAGCGCGAAATATTCGATGAAGAAGTTCACGTCGTGTTTCACGCACTGGCCGTACAGCGTGTGCAGCATGGCGTGTCCGGTGCGGTCGGCGGCGGCGCAGGTACGCTGCGCGATGCCCTTGCCGAAATGCGAGGTCATGCCCCCGAAGGCGCGTTGGTAGATGCGCCCGTCCTCGGTGCGCGAGAAGGGAACACCGAAATGCTCGAGCTCATAGACCGCCTCGGCCGCGTTCTTGCACAGATATTCGATGGCGTCCTGGTCGCCCAGCCAGTCCGATCCCTTGACGGTGTCGTACATGTGCCAGCGCCAATCGTCCTCGCCCATATTACCGAGCGCGGCTGCGACCCCGCCTTGCGCCGCCACCGTGTGGCTGCGCGTCGGGAAGACCTTGGTGACGCAGGCGGTCTTGAGGCCGTGGGCCGCGCATTCCAGCGTCGCGCGCAATCCCGAGCCGCCCGCGCCCACCACGACGACGTCGAATTCATGCTCGGCAATCGGATAGGCGGTCATGGGCGGTTCACCAGGCGATGAAGAGAACGGCGAGCGTGCAGGCGAGCGCCATCGTGAGCGCGAAGAGTTTGTTGAGCACGAGCAGCGCCGGCCCGGCGCCGCCGTGCACGTAATCCTCGATCACGACCCGGACCCCGAGCGCCATGTGATAGGCGGCGGCGAGCACGAAGAGAATCGTGAGCGCTGCGTTCAGCGGTCGGGCTAGGAACGCGAGGACGACGCGGTGTTCCGCGCCCACCATCGAAAGCGCTGCCCACAGGAACCAGATCGCGAGCGGCACGAGAAGCGCGGCCGAAACGCGCTGGTGCAGGAAGTGCGTGGTCGCCGCCTTGCCGGATTGATTCACGAGAAGGGGCCTCCTGCCGCGACATAGCCCGTCCAGAATATGGCGACGGCGATCAGGATGGAGAGTGCGATGATGAAGGCGCCCGTGCGCTCCGCCGTCGCGGGCGCGAACCCGTAGCCCAGATCCCAGACGAGATGCCGCACGCCGTTCAGCAGATGATAGGTGAGCGACCACACGAAGCCGAACAGCACCGCGCCTCCGATGGGATGGCCCGCCGCGGCCTCGAAGTTGGCGTAGGCGTCTGGTCCGGCGGCGGCGGCGATCAGCCACCAGGCGAGAAACGCCATGCCTCCCGCGAGCGCCACGCCGGTGGCGCGGTGCACGATCGAGGTCGCCATGGTGATGGGCCAGCGATAAATCTGCAAATGCGGCGAGAGCGGCCGCGCCGTCGAGCCCTTGGCCCCGTCTGGCATGGAATCCCCTGTATGGCGGGCAAGTTGCGGATGGACGGCGAGTGTAGGGTTGGCCGGCCTCAAGTCAACGGCGCCGTGGCCGCAGGCGCCGCGCGCGGTTTGCCTTGTTCGCAGCGATAGAATCGCGCACATAGTCTCGTTTCATGGCCCCATCGGTCCGCATCGCGCCCTCGATTCTCTCGGCCGACTTCGCGCGTCTGGGCGCCGAGGTGAAAGCCGTGGCCGAAGCCGGCGCCGATCTCATCCATGTCGACGTGATGGACGGGCATTTCGTGCCCAACATCACCATCGGTCCCGCCGTCGTGAGGGCGTTGCGATCACACGCCGACAAGCCCTTCGACGTGCATCTGATGATCGCGCCCGCCGATCCGTATATCGCGGCTTTTGCCGAAGCGGGGGCCGACATCATCACCGTGCATCCGGAAGCCGGGCCGCATCTGCATCGCACGCTCCAATTGATCAAATCGCTCGGCAAGCAGGCCGGCGTCTCGCTCAATCCCGCAACCCAAGTCGATGCCGTCGACCATGTGATCGATCTCGTCGACCTCGTGCTCGTCATGACGGTCAATCCCGGTTTCGGCGGCCAAGCTTTCATCGAGAGCCAGCTTCCCAAGATCGAGGCGGTGCGCAAGCGCATCGAGAAATCGGGCCGCGCCATCGCGCTCGAAGTCGATGGCGGCGTCACGCCGGAAACGGCCAAGCGCGCTGTCGCGGCGGGTGCCGATGTTCTGGTCGCCGGTACGGCCGTCTTCAAGGGCGGAGCCGGCGCCTATGCGCGCAATATCGCCGCGCTCCGGGGATGAGATGCCCATGAGCGCGCGCGGGAGCTTCACACGCGCCTATCTCGCACCGTTCTATCTCGCGCTCTGGCCCGAAGCCGCGCGGGCGGCGCTGACGCGGCTGGCGGCGCCCCTTATGTCCTGGTTCCGGCGAAGCTGGCTCTACCGGCGCACGCTAAGCGGACCCGTGCCCGACCGCATCCTGGCGGTTCCGGACGATCCCGCGCCGAAGCGCCTTGAAGATGCCGACGGCTTGCTGCGCGGCCGGTTTCGCTTCGCGGGCCAGACGCTCGACGTGAAGCGGGGTTCCGTCTTCGCGGTCGTGCCGCCGGGACCCGATTTCGCCGCCGGCCTGCACGGCTTCGACTGGCTGGGTCCGCTCGAGGCGGCGGGCGGCGAACCGGCGCGCGAACTCGCGCATAAGCTCACGGCCGAATGGCTCGACCACCATCGGCGTTACGGCGTGCCGGCTTGGACGCCGGAGACGCTCGCGCGCCGGCTGGTCAATCTCGTTGCCCATGGCAAGTTTTTTCTTGTCAATTCGGACGTGCTGTGGCGCTCGCGCTTTTTCGTGTCGGTGCGCAACCAGATGCGCATGCTGGCACGACTGGGCGCGCGCGCGCCCGACGGGCTGCCGCGCTTCGAAGCCGCCGCCGCGTTGGCGCTCGCCGGGCTTGCGCTCGGCGATGCGAAGCGCGCCCAGCTTGGCCTCGAGAGATTGCGGCAAGAGCTTGCCCGTCAAATCCTTCCCGACGGCGGACATGTGTCGCGCTCGCCCGAAGCGCTCGCTCACGTGTGCCGCGACCTGCTGATGGTGAAGGATGCGCTCGCCGCGCGCGATTTCGTGCTGCCGGACTGGCTTGCCGGCGCACTCGACCGCGCGGCACCCATGCTGAGGTTTTTCCGGCATAGCGACGGCGGCTTCGCGGTCTTCAACGGCGGGGGCGAGGGCGATGTGCGCATGGTCGCGACCTTGCTCGCGCGCGACGAAACCAAAGGCCAACCCTTCGGGCATGCTCGCCATTCGGGCTTTCACCGGCTTGTCGCCGGGCGTGCCTGCGTTCTTCTCGATGCTGGTGCGCCGCCGGACGGCGCGTGGTCGGCGCACGCCCACGCCGGTACGCTGGCGTTCGAGATGAGCTCGGGCGGACAGCGTATCGTCGTCAATTGCGGCACGGCCGTGGGACACGGACCGCAATGGGGCGATTCGTTGCGCGCGACGGCGGCGCATTCGACCTTGGTGCTCGCCGATACGTCGTCCGCGACCCTGCTGCCTCCGGGCTTCATGCGCGACCTCCTGGGGCCGCGCATCCTAGCCGGCCCTGTCAAGGTCGAGAGCCGGCGCAAGGAAGGTTCGCACGGCATCGCTGTCGATGCCGCGCATGATGGCTATCTGCCGCGCTTCGGCATCACCCATCTGCGCCGCATGACGCTGTCGCCCCAGGGTCTGGTGTTGACGGGAACCGACCGGCTCATCCCGTCGGGGCCGCGCAGGACCAAGGGCGCGCCGCCGCTCGGCTTCGCGATCCGTTTCCATGTGCATCCCGACGTGCGCCTATCGCTCGCGCAGGGCGGAGGCAGTGTGATCCTGAAATTGCCGAACGGCGATGGCTGGCGTTTCCGCGCCGGGGGCGGTGCCGTCTCGATCGAGGAGAGCATCTATCTCGGCGGCGAGATCGTCCGGCGCACCGAGCAGCTCGTGGTCAGCGGGCAAGCCGGCGCAGAGCCCGCCGAATGCGCCTGGGCGTTCGAGATGATCGGGTCCACCTGACGCCGATTGGCCCGCCCTCCGCGCAGCTCGTATATGCTCGCGGACGCGGATCGCATTGAAATTTCGAAGGGAGACCGGATGGCATCGGGCGTCAGCGGCTGGACGGGCGTGATCGAACGCCTCTGGCGGCCTTTCGATTTCGTGCGCCATTGCGTTCGCGTCGTCGTCCGGATGGCGCGGTCCTATCGCTACACCTGCAATCTCTGCGGCTATCGCGGTGGGTTCCAGCCGACCGGCGTGCCGCCCAGAATGGACGCGCGTTGCCCGCGTTGTCACTCGGTCGAACGCCACAGGCTGCTGAAGCTCTGGCTGGACGCGAACGCGGACTTCATCGCCAAGGCGGATCTTCTGCATTTCGCGCCGGAACGGGGCGTGGCCACGGCTCTGAAGGAACGCGCGCGACGCTATCGCACGGCAGGCGTCGACGGCCGCAACGTCGATCTCAAGCTCGATATCGAGGCCATCGATCTGCCGGATGCCGGCCTCGACTGCGTGTTGTCGAGCCATGTCCTCGAACATGTCGACGATAGAAGAGCGCTTTCCGAAATGTATCGCGTGCTGAGGCCCGGCGGCGCGGCCATCATCATGATTCCGGTCGTCGAAGGCTGGGCGCGCACCTATGAAAACCCCGCCGTGAAGACCGATCGCGAACGCACGCGCCATTACGGCCAATTCGACCACGTGCGCTATTACGGCGCCGACGTTCGCGAGCGCATCCGTGAGGCGGGGTTCGCACTTGAGGAGATGACGGCCGAGGGCGAGGATGTCCTCACCTACGGCCTGTTGCGCGGCGAGAAGGTTTTCGTCGCCCGCAAGCCCGGCTGACATCGCCACGCCCGAGCCATGTTCGCGTCACGATTCCGCCGTGGACGGACCTTATGAGGCTCTCCGACATGAGAGGGGTTCCATGGCCAATACCGCGCCGCCATCCGCCGGATCGTTTCTGCGCTCGCCCGGCTTGAAGCTGTTCCTCGTCGCCGGTCTCACGCTTTTGATGACGATTCCGCTCGTCATGATCGGGCTCTCGCTTTCCGAGCGAAGGGACCGCGCGGATGAAGCCGCACATGACATCGCCAATGGTTGGAGCGGTCCTCAGACGATCGCCGGGCTCTTCCTCGTCGTGCCATATGAAGGCGTCGAGGAGATCGCGCGCGACAACCAGCGCATCCAGCGCAAGGTTCGTGGCTCGGTGGTCCTGCTGCCCGATGTTCTCGACATCGCGGCCGATGCCAAGACGGAGATTCGCAGCCGCGGCATTTTCGCGGCTCCCGTCTATACCGCCGCAGTGACGCTAAAAGCGGATTTCGGAATCCCGGATCCGTCCGCCGTTGCCGGCAAGGACATGCAGATCCGCTGGGATCAAGCCTATGCCGCGCTTGCCGTCGGCGATCCGCGCGGATTGACGGACAATGCCACGCTTTCCGTCGCCGGGCG
>Ga0326597_10002718_pt1 | contig 26185 bp, 24 predicted proteins | sample RVTome_12_FD_203789 | JGI IMG/M metagenome (GOLD analysis project Ga0326597, IMG submission 203789) | Soil microbial communities from uranium-contaminated site in the Upper Colorado River Basin, Wyoming, United States - RVT100D185 | ecosystem: Environmental > Terrestrial > Soil > Contaminated >... | reverse complement strand
GAGCCCTGCTGAGCGCACTGGGCGTGTCGAGCCTACGAAACGTTCTCCGGCTCGACACGATCGGCGTTGCGGGCTTCGTTGCGATGGTCGGCGGATGGCTGCTGGTCGCCGTCAGCTCGATCGTGTGGCTGACGGTCATTGGGTTCGGGATGGCGGGCTCGGGCTTCATGGGGTCCACCGTGGCGCTGAACACCACCCTGCATCGCCGCGTTCCGGACGAGCTGCGTGGCCGCGTCATGGCCCTGTGGGGCGTCGCGTTTCTCGGCTCGCGTCCCATCGCAGCAGCGATGAACGGGGCGATCGCGGACCTCGCAACGATCGAGATCGCCCTGTTCGTGACGGCCGGTATCGCCGCCGTCACGGCACTGAAGGTTCGTGCTGCCCTGAGCGCGAGTCAGATCAGTGGTTCCGCCGCCACCACCACACGGCCAAGACGATCATCGCCGCCGCGAGCGGGGCCAGGCGCTTGAAGATCGCCGCCCCGGCGACTTCCATGAGGTCCAACGCGTCATCGGGGCTCGAGCGACGGGCCGTTCCTGGGCCGTCCTCTGCCTCGGCTGACTGCCCGTTGTCCATGGCGTCGAACTCTGCGGCCAGTTCGGTCGCGAACTTGTCGAGGAGCTTCTGGCCGACGTCGTACATCGCCCCCTGGCCGAACTGTGCCGGCTTGCCGGTGACGTCCAGGTCCGAGCGCACCTCGACCATCGTGCGGTCGCCGGATTCCTTGAGAGATGCCGACACGCGCGCCCTGGCCGTTCCCTGACCGCGCGCCTCCTTGCCGGTGGCCTCGATCGCCATGGTTCGGGCGGCCTCGTCGCGTTCGACGACCGTGCCGCTGCCCAGGTAGGTCAGTTGCATCGGCCCGATCCGGACCTTGACCTGGCCTTCGAACTCGTCGCCGACAACTGATGTCAGGCTCGCACCCGGCATGCAGGCTGCAACGCGCTCGACATCGCTCATGACCGCCCAAGCCTCGTCGATCGACGCCGGGACGGTGAACTCGTGTGTCAGCTGCATCGCGGGCTCCTCTGGTCCAGGAGTGCAGGCGTCGGACGTTGCCGGTTGCCCCGGGGGCGAACCGCTTCCATTCGATCCGCGTCGGCGCGTGCCCCCGGCCTCGGCGCCACGCGACCAACGATCGTAGGGTCTTCAATAGTAGCCACTGTAGATAGTTGACGCCAATAACCTACTGGGATTAAGTTCTTGCTCCTGGCACGGCACGGTCCTCAGCCGTATGGGCCCGAGGTTCGGGCGGGGAGGACGCCATGCCATGTTTGCCCGTGACAAGATGACTGTCCCGGTGCAGGCAACCAGGGCTTCGATGCTGCTGATCCCCGTGCCCCTGATCGTCGTCCACTGGTGGGTCGCGATTCGACGCAGCGAGCAATCCGTCTGAAAGGACGAACTCATGACCGGCGACACCGCCTGGGCGCTTCCCGATGCCTCCGACCGCCCGGACCTCGAGCGGCAATGCGTGTTCGCGGCGCACCTGCTCTGGCGTGAGTTCGGCGACATCTTCGGGCACGTCTCGCGCCGGCTTTCGGGCACCAACGACTTCCTGGTCAAGCCGATGCGTGTTGCCCTGGCGGCTGCCGACTCCGTCCAGGAGACGGACGTCGACGGCAGGCCGGACCCGGCAGGCGGTCGATTGCCACGTGAGGTCGCCATCCACGCAGAGATCTTCCGGGCGCGACCCGACATCGACGCGATCGTCCACGCCCATCCTCACTGGCTGACGGCGCTGAGCGCCGCTGGTGAGACCGTGCGCCCAATCACCCAGCAGGCCGCTCGGTTCGGCCGTGAGGTTCCCGTCACCATCGGCGACTTCGTCGAGACGCGCGAGCAGGGCGAGGCGTTGGCGGCTGCACTGGGAGCGTCGAACGAGATCATCCAGAAGGGCCATGGTGCGGTCACGGTGGGCACGAACCTGCCGTTGGCTGTCGGCAAGATGCTCTACCTCGAGCAGACTGCCCAGCAGATGCTCGCCGCCTGGCCAGTGCGACGTCCAGACGATGTCAGCGACGAGATGATGAACCACCCACTCCACGCGGGCAGCGGTGCGCCGGTGATGCTGTGGCAACAGCACGTGTGGGAGAGCGAGCGCGGTCATGACGAGAGCAAATGAGCCCGACAGCTTCCCGATCTGCGACGTCCACCGGGTTCGGAACCAGGGGCGCATCAGCAGTCAAGCCGCTGACACCCCGGAGGTTGCCCAGTGAGTCAAATCCCGGCCCCGACGGACACTTCTCGTGCCAAGGTCACGGCGCCGGGGAAGCCAACCGCAATATGTTTGATGTGAGTCAATCAGGTTGTAGTATGACCTGCGCAATGCCCCTCCATGACTGAGGACTCGTTGCGTGCTGTTGTTCGCACCGTCGGGGATTGAGCATCATCAATGAGCGCACCGTTCACCATCGAAGCACCGACCGCGTTGGGCGACGCGTTGGAGCTGCTTGCACAGGGTGACGAGACTGTGCGCGTCGTGGGCGGCGGCACCGGTCTGACGATCCTCATGAAGTACGGCTTCTTCGAGCCGACGAAGCTGATCAACCTCGGCCGTCTGCCGGCCGAGTATGCCCGGATCGAGGCGGCCGAGAACGGTGATCTCCACATCGGAGCTCTAGCCACGCTGAGGGCGGTCGAGCGTGCATCGGACGTGGCCCAGCACGCACCCGTGCTCATGCAGACGATGGCGCGGCTGTCCACCGTGCGGGTGCGCAACGTCGCGCGCGTCGGCGGTGCCATCGCGCATGGCCATCCCCAGATGGACCTGCCGCCCGTGCTCATCGCGCTCGGTGCGCGCGTGAAGGTCGAGAGCATCCACGGGAGTCGCTGGATCGACGCTGAGGACCTGTTCCTCGGCTACTACGAGACGGCCATTCGCGACGACGAGATCGTCACGGCCGTCATGGTCCCCGCGCGACCGTCGACCCGTGCCCGCTATCGCAAGGTCACCGCACGCACCCAGGACGACTGGCCCCTGCTGGGCCTGGCGGCCTCGGCCACGACGGAGGACGGGACCGTCACGGGACTGCGGGCCGCCATCGGCGGGATCACCGACAGCGCGACCCTCCTGCCGGACGTCGCCTCCCAGCTGGTTGGGTCGGCACCGACCCGGGATCGCCTCGACGAGGTCGCTCAGGACGTTGCCGGCACCCTCGATTTCCACGACAACGGCAACGGGTCGGCGCGCTACCAGCGTCACCTCGTCGGCGTCCACCTCCGCCTTCTTCTCGAGGACGTCCTACTGAACAGCAACGGGAAAGGCCGGGCGTGACCGAGGGACTACTCGCCAAGGACCAGGTCGGTCGTTCGATCCCGCGCCTCGAGAGCGACGCGAAGGTCACCGGCACCGTCGAGTACATCCACAACCTCGAGTTGCCGGGGATGCTGCACGGCAAGATCGTCCGCAGCATCCGCCCGCACGCTCGCCTGGCGTCGATCGACGCGGAGCGGGCACTCGAGATCCCGGGTGTGCGGCGCGTTGTCACCGCAGATGATGTCCGCACCGTCACGGTCGTCGACTACGTGGGGCCCGCGTTCCACGACCAGCCGGTTTTGGCACTGGGCAAGGTGCGCTACGTGGGCGAGCCGGTGGCCTGCGTGCTTGCCGACACGCCGAGGGCCGCGGCTGCTGGTGCCGAGTTGGTGGAGATCGAGTACGAGGACCTGCCTGCCGTTTACGACGAGATCGAGGCGTGCGCCGAGGACGCACCGGTTGTCCACGAGGAGATCAACGCCAGTTCGACGTTCCCGGATCTGCGTACGCTGTCGAATCAGAGCCAAACGAACGTCGCCCTCGAGTACCGCCTGAAGCGCGGTGACGTCGAGGCCGCGCTTGCCAGCTGCGATCACGTCTTCGAGCACACGTACCGGACGGTGCCCACTCACCATGCGCCCCTCGAGCCCATGGTCAGCGTGGGGGAGTTGGGTGATCGCGACAGCATCGTCGTCCACTCGGCGACTCAGAATCCCTCACACATCCGTGTCGAGCTGGCGCGTCTGTTCGGGGTCGCCGAGAACCAGGTACGTGTGCGAACCGCATACCTCGGCGGAGGCTTCGGCCTCAAGCTGTATCCGAAGCTCGAGCCACTCGTGGCCGTATGTGCCCGGCTGATGAGGCGACCCGTCAAGATCGCGCTCACGATGGACGAGCAGTTCGTGACCCTCACGCGTCACGGCACGACGATCCGCCTGAAGACCGGCGTGAACAGCGACGGGCAGATCGTGGCCCGGTCCTGCGACGTCACCTGGAACACCGGCGCCTACGCCGACATCGGTCCGCGCGTGGCGCAGAAGACCGGCTTCACCTCAGCCGGTCCGTACGACATCGACAACGTCGAGATCGACTCGAAGTGTGTCTATACGAACCTGCCTCCGGCTGGCGCCTTCCGCGGCTTCGGCGTGCCCCAGGTGGCCTTCGCCTACGAGAGCCACACCGACATGATCGCCCGCGAGCTCGGGCTCGACCCGCTGGCGTTCCGGGAGCGCAATCTCCTGCGCAACGACCGGCCCCACGCGACCGGCTCGACGATGCACGGCATCGCGACTGACGAGGTGCTCGAGGAGCTGCGTCGTTCCCTCGACTGGGACGAACCGATCGTGCAGCCAGGCGGGAACTTGCGGCGGGGGCGAGGTGTTGCCATCGGGATGAAGGCCGTCCTCACGCCGTCGACGTCCGTGGCGACGGTCACCTTGGCGGGTGACGGCAGCTGCACCATCGCCTGCGGCACCGTCGACATGGGGCAAGCATCCGACACGGCGCACGCCCAGATCGCCGGCGAGGTCCTGGGTCTGCGGGCCGAGGACATCATGGTGATCCGTCCCGACACCACCACGACGCCCTACGACCTGGGCACCCTGGGGTCGCGTTCGCTCTATCACATGGGCAACGCGATCGTGGAGGCAGCCGGTGAGGTCCGTGACCAGCTGCTGGCCCACACGAGCGCACACCTGGGCATCGACCAGGAGGACCTCGAGCTGCGTGATGGACACGTCGTGAGCACCAGCGGTGAGCGCATCGCGTTCGAGGACGTCATGGTCGCTCATTTCGGGATGCAGGCGGGCAACCTGATCGGTCGCGGCGAGTGCACGCCCGCCTACGAGAAGCCAGACCCTGTCACGGGCCAGTCGTCGAACATCGCTGCCTTCTGGATGGTTGGCGGGGCGGGCGTCCAAGTCGTCATCGACGAGGAAACCGGTCGACTCGAGGTCGAGCGGCTCGTCGTGGTGGGCGACGTCGGTCGCGCCATCAACCCGGCTGTCGTTCAGTCGCAGCTGACAGGCGCGGGCATAATGCAGCTGGGCATGGCACGGACCGAGGAGATGGTCTTTGATGCCGGGCAGCTGACCAACACCGGCCTCGCCTACTACAAGATCCCGGGGATCCTGGATATCCCGTCGCACCTCGAGTCCGTCGTCATCGAGATCCCACTCGACGGCAAGGCGCCGTTCGGCGCAAAAGGGGTGGGGGAGACGGGCAGTTTCGCCGTGGCCCCGGCCATCGCGAACGCAATCGCGGACGCGGTGGGCGTGCGGCTCCAGGAGCTGCCGTTGACGGACGAACGGATCTGGGAGGCCCTCAACGGCCATGCGGCGGCAGGGGGATGACGATGGGGAACCAGATGCGGGTGGTCCTCAACGGCCAGGACGCAGTGCTCGACGCCGCGGCTGAGGACACACTGCTCGAGGTGTTGCGCAGGCAGCAGCTGCACGGCTGCCGCGAGAGCTGTGGCCAGGGAGTGTGCGGGACGTGCACGGTCCTCGTGGACGGGCATTCGGTCACCAGCTGTCTGCTGCTCGCCCAGCTCGTGGACGGCTCGGACATCGTGACGATCGAGGGCCTTGGGCAGCCAGGCCACCTGAACGTCGTGCAGGAGGCGTTCGTGAGGGAGGCTGCCTTCCAGTGCGGCTTCTGTACCCCGGGGATGATCGTGAGCGCCACCGAACTGCTGCGCGAGAACGCGGACCCGACGGAGCGCGAGATCGCCGAACACCTCTCGGGCAACCTGTGCCGCTGCGGCGCCTACCCCGAGATCCTGCGAGCGGTCCGACTCGCGGCGACGATGCTCCAGGACGGTGACGGCTCACTCTGAACCGATGGGCGACGTGAGCACCTCGTGGTTCGGTCTGCATGAGTTGGCCGAACCTTCGGGTTCGGCCAACTCATGCAGACGTTCGTGCTCGGCTACCTACCTCCCACCGGTCATCCCCCCGTGAGGTTCGGGACGATGATCTCGTTGATGATCTGGCGCGCAGTCGCCATTGATTCAGCTTCCGGCGATCCCGGGTAGATCACCCTCAGATTCGGGTTGTCGAGCAACTCGATGAGACGCGGGTACGGGAAGTCGACGTCGGGGTTCTGCACCGTCGTTCCCATGTCCGCCACGACCTGCGATCCCTCCACGCTCGACAGGAAGTTGGCGAACAGTGCGGCTGCACACGGATGCGGCGCATTCTCGGCAATCATGGTTCCCGCAGAGGACGCACCCGACGGGTCTGCCGCGTACCAGTCAATCGGGGCTCCGTCTTCGACGATAATGGCCTCTAGGTCACCCACGAAGAGCTCGATGTGCGCGGCGATCTCGCCTGCCGCCAGCAGGTTCCTGCCGGCGCCGTGACCTTCGATGACGCGCACCTCCTTCGTCTCGAACAGTTCGGTCAACCAACTCCTGACCTCCTCCTCACCCCAGGCAGCGACAAGGGCGGCCATCGGGTTGGGCGGTGAGCCGTCGATCCCGATCGGTTCCGGGAAGTCCGGATCCAGGAAATCGTCGTATGAATCAGGGGCCATGTCCTCGGGCACGAGGTTCGTGTTCCACGCGATCACTGCGGGGTTGATGTTCTGCGATGTGAAGTTCGCGAACTTGGCCCTGTCGGGGAAGTTTTCCACCGTGTAGAAGCTGTCGTGCGTGGCCAACACCCCCTCTGTGTCGTAGAGTCCGTGGGATTCGGCGTTGCCGGCCACAACGTCGACGGTGTGGTTGCCCGATCGGAATTCGGCCAGGACCTTTTCGATATTGGCCGTCGTGTCGCCGATGACCCCCTGGTACTCGATGTCGGGGTACAGCGTCGGCCACACTTCCTCCCAACCCGGGACCATGTCGTCCTCGTGGGTGTAATGGGTGATGGTGCCTTCTTCGATGGCACACTCCTCGATGAGCGCCATGGCCTCGTCGAGCGGTAGGTCCTTCACCTGGTCGAAGATCGCCGTCGCGCCTTCGACGCTGGTGTCGATCGCATCGATCTCGCCGCCGGTCTCGGTCCCCCCCGCGTCTGGCGTCGAGGGGTCATCGGAGGTCGAGCCTCCACCGCAGGCGGCAAGCAGGAGCACCGTCGCGAGCACGGCCGACGATGCTGATCTCACAAGCCCCTTCCGAGGGTTATTCGAGTAGTTCATGGGTCTCCCTCCCATCGTGTGCTGCTGCCGCCAGCCGGCATCGAGATTGCGTCATGACACACCGCCTCGAAGAGCGAGAACAACCCGCTCCTTGGACGACCACGTTCCCGCAGTACGTAAGTCAAGTGCAATACTCAAGGTATACGTCATTCAACCTACTACAGGCGTCGCACATGTCAAGCAGCTTGTCGCCGATTGCGACAGCACAAGTCCACTACCGCACCCGGAGTTCTGATCACTACCCCGAATAGGCGAATGGAGACAGGCAATGGCGCTCTCGATCTACAAGTCCATGGTGCGACCTCTGGCCTTTCGGCTCGACCCTGAGCGGGCACACGCGCTTGCCCACTGGGCCTTGCCGATCCTCGGCCCTCTCGCTCGGCTGCGTGGTGACCGTGTCGATCCACGACTCGCGACCGAGCTCGCCGGCCTGCAGCTCACCTCTCCGGTGGGTCTTGCACCCGGCTTCGACAAGAACGCCCTGTCGTTTCGCCCACTGATGCGCCTGGGATTCGGATACGTCCAGGTCGGATCGATCCTCATGCAGCCGCGGGACGGAAACGTCAAGCCGAGGCTGCTGCGAGACGTCGAGAACGAGTCGCTGCTCAACGCTTTGGGATCTCCAAGCAGAGGAGTGGACTTCGCGGAGCGCAACCTGCGACGCGGCGCAGGCCACAACGGTGTGATCGTTGCGAACGTGATCGGGTTCGACGTGGAGGAAGGAGTCGAACTCGTGCGGCGGCTGGAACCCCTGGTCGATGCTGTCGAGATCGGACTGCGTTGCCCCAACGTCGTGGGGCGCCGCACGAACACACTCGACCCCGAGAACTTCGAGTGGATGGTTCGCGAGATCAACCAGACGCGAACCAAGCCGTTGTTCGTGAAGCTGCCCAGCTACGACCACGGCGAACGGGAGGCACGGTTCGAGCTCGTGCGTCTGATGGCCGACCTGTCGGTCGATGCCGTCACGGTGCCCGGATCGTACGCACGCAAGGACTCCCGTTCCCCCATCGGCACCTTCAGGATCAGTGGGCCACCCATCAAGGAGCGTGCGCTGGCTTTCGTCCGCGACATGTACGGACTGGTTGGTAACCGCATGGCGATCAAGGCACTCGGCGGCATCTCGACAGGTCAGGACGCCTTCAATGCCATCGCGGCCGGTGCGACATGTGTCGAGCTCTTCACTGGCGCCATCTATGAGGGGCCGATGGTCGCACGGCGCATCAACCGTGAGTTGTCCGAGCTGCTGGAAAGGCACGACCTTGCCTCGGTGGCGGAACTGCGCGGCACAGGCACCTAGACAGCCGAGTTCGAACTCCCACCAACCGACGGCCGGTGAGTCAGGCCTCCGCAGGGTCCTCCGCAGGCAGTATCCGCGCGTAGCGTGCCGGCAGCGTGACCGAGACCTCGGCTCCGACGCGGAGCATCTCGGTCGCGGCGCTGCTGGTCTTGACGAGCAGTTCCTGCGCGCCAACGGTCACGTGGCACTCGATGCTGTCCCCGAGGAACATCAGTCGTGTGACGCTGCCGTCGAACGTGTTCTCCGTGCTCGGTGCGCCCGAGGCGCGGATCTCGATCAGCTCCGGACGGATGCCCACCGTGAACTGCTGCCCATTGCCGAACGAGTCGTCGTCCGTCGCAAGCGTCGCCTTCAAGGGCCCCATCGGAGTCATCAGCTCGTTCACGCCGGCGGTCACCGGCGAGTCCTTCCGGCCATCGACCAGGTTGATGTTGCCGACGAAGGCGGCGGTGAACTGCGTGGTCGGCGCGTGGTAGATCTCCTCGGGCCTGCCCACCTGCCGGATCTTGCCGGCGTCCAGGATGGCCACCTCGTCGGACATCGACAAGGCTTCCTCCTGATCATGTGTCACGAAGATCGTCGTCACGCCGATCCGTTCCTGGAGCCCCTTGATCTCGGCCCGCATCTGCTTGCGCAGCTGGGCGTCGAGATTCGAAAGCGGCTCGTCAAGGAGCAGTAGTTGCGGTTCGTGAACGATGGCGCGGGCCAGGGCGACGCGTTGCTGCTGCCCGCCTGACAGCCTGGATGACGGTCGATCCTCCAAGCCCGCGAGGCCAACCAGTTCCAGCGCAGCATGCACCTTCTTGCGGATAGTTGCCTTGGCGACACGCTGCACCTTCAGGGGGTAAGCCACGTTGCTGAAGACGGTCATGTGTGGCCAGACGGCATAGGACTGGAACACCATGCCGATGGATCGTTTGTTGGCCGGGACGAATGTTCGGTCGCTCGACGAGTACACCACGCGATCACTGATCTCGATCGAACCCCGCGTGGGCCGCTCCAGGCCGGCGATCATCCGTAGGGTTGTGCTCTTGCCGCAACCTGACGGACCGACGAGCGAGAAGAACTGACCGCGCGCCACCTCGAAGGAGATGTCGTCGACTGCATGGAGATCGCCCTCCGGGGTCCGGAAGTGCTTGGAGAGGTTCTCGATCGTGATCAAAGGATGAACTCCGTCTTGGGGACAGTCCAAGAGTCGTCTTGGACCATCAGAGGGCCTGCTCCTTGAAGGTATGCCCACCGACCTTGTTCGCGACCAGCTTCGCGATTCCCGTCAACACCAGCAGGAGCAGGAACATCAGCATTCCCAGGGCGTTGAGCGCCGGATAGAAGCCACCGTCGTAGTACTCCCAGATCTGAAGGGACAGGACGTGGGTCTTGGGGCCGCTGAGCATGATGGGAAGCGAGAGGATCTTGACGGAGAGGCTCAGGACGTAGATGAAGGCCACGAAGAGCCCCGGGACGATCAGTGGCACGACGATCTGCGTCATCGTTCGCAGCCACGAGGCGCCGCTGGCCTGGGAGGCTTCCTCGAGCTCTCTGTTGAGCTGCAACAGCGAGGCATGGCTGGCCCGCATCCCGTAAGGGATGAACTTCGCCACGAAAGCGAGAATCAAGATCCAAATCGTGGCGTAGATGCCGAAGTTGGGCAGCGTCAGGTACAGCCAGAGCATTGCGAGTGCCATGACGATCCCAGGAAGCGCGATCGGCGCGAAGGCGATCGCATCCAGGAGTCGGCGCCCCCGGTACTGCGTGCGCACCGTCACCCAGGCCACCACGGACGAGAGCAGGACGGCCAGCAGGGAGGCGGTCACTCCGATGACGATCGTGGTCACGGCCGCACTTTGGATCCTCGGATGCCCCAGCACCTCGGCGTACTGCTTGAAGCTCATCTTGCCCCAGACCTCGGCGCTTGGAACCTCGTAGAAGGGCAGGAACGACGTGTACACCATCACGAGGAACGGAAGTGCGACCGCCAGGAACAGGATGAGCATGGCCGCGATCGTGTTCACGGACCGCAAGCGGCCGAGGTCGATGCGCGTCGGCCGGAACCCCTTGCCGGTGATGGTGGCGAACCGGTCACCCACGCGCGTGGCGCGGTAGTAGATCGCGAGCGCGATGAGCACGACGATCAGGTACACGACGGCGAACGCTGCTGCGAGGTTGCGATCGGAAGGAAACATCTGGCTGCCGCGCCAAATCTGGGTGGCGAATACCGGGATCCTCGCAGCGATGCCGAGGACGGCCGGGACCTCGAAGCTTTCGATGGCCTTGATGAAGCACAGTATGAACGTCGACAGCACGGCCGGCAGCATCACCGGCAGTGTTATGCGTCGTGTCGTGTTGAGCACGCCGGCGCCACTGATCCGCGACGCTTCCTCCAGCGAGGAGTCCATCGACCTGAACGCGGCCGCCATCAGCAGGAAGGGCAGGGTCAGGCTGTCCGACCCCTCGGCCCAGATCATGCCAAGCATGCTGTAGCCGTTGAAGACCGGTCCATCGACGAAGGGCAGCCAGTTCATGGCCAGCGAGTTGACGACACCGATTCTCGGGCTGAGCAGGAGCAGCCACGAGGTGGCGGTCAGGATGCCGGGAACCACCAACGGGAAGAGGACCGCGACGTAGATGAAGGTTCGGAACCTGACATTGGTGCGCTCGGTCAACCACGCCAGGTAGGTGCCGAGGACGAAGGCGAGCAGGGCCGCACCGCCACCGAACACCACCGAGTTCCACACCGCACGGAGCAAGCTTGGGCTGTCGAGGATGAAGCGGTACTTCTCGAGGGTGTAGTTGGCCACCGTTCCTGGAGGGCCGTCCCGGAAGCTCCCCCAGATCATGGCTCCGACGGGCACGAGGATGACCCAGGTCAGGATTGCCAGGAGAAGCAGCACCCAGAGGGTCTGCCGTCTCGGCAGCCGTGGCCTCAGCCGCTTGACAAACCCGCTGGGCGGCCCTGCCGGTGCCGTCCCGTCCGTGCTCTCCGCAGTGACCACGACCTGTTCAAGCTCTGTTGTCATGCTCCCCACCCTGGTTGTCGGCTCGAACAGGAAAGGCAGGTACAGCCCCCGGGGATTCGGCGGGTGTCAGGCGCCTTGCGTCACGGGAGCAAGTCACGTCGCGCAATGGACTATGGGCGTGCACATCGGAGGCCTTCCGCACATTGCACCGGCCATGCTCGCAACCACTCTGACGTCGACGAGCGGAAGAAAGTCTCGCAACTTGTCATGCTCATGTCAAGTACTGAAAACGTACATTTGGAGTAAGGTTGCTTTACTTCGCTCGCCCCCGACCTGTACGGGAGGTACGGCACCGGGGAGCCCGATGACGTCGCGGCAGGGGCGAGGGCCGACGGCGGCCCCCATCATGATCAGGTTGTCGGAGACGCCGGCGGATGCGTTCGGTTCCTCCGATCGCTGCCGGTCTCGAGCGGGAAGGTCGGGATGTTCGGAACCTGCTCTGGTGGTCGCCACGGGTACCTCGCTGCTCGACCATGACCGTCCGTCCCACTACCGCCGGAGCTCGTCCGCCGCCGAGGCCGTGAGCCAGGGAGCCTTCGCTCGGCCTCGGCGGCGGACTGCGGCCGTCAGGCGTCGTACTCGATGGCGACGACGCGGGCGGGAGAGCCGCCGACACCACCGAGCTTGACGGGGAAGGCAGCAACGGTCAGGTCCGTCCGACCCAGCACCTCTGACATGTCGTCGAGGCCCTCGATCGCCCATATGTCCTTCTCGTTGAGGGCGACGTGTGCGGGGAAGGGGCCCTTGATGTTCTCACGCTCGATGAACTCGATGCAGTAGGCATCGGATCCGACGCCCTTGATTCCCAGGTCGGCCAGGTACGTCGCCGCCTCCGCGCTCAGTCCCGGGAAGTCGTACAGGTAGACGTCGTTGTCACCCCGGTGCCTCCACCAGCCCAGATTGATGAGGACGATGTCGCCCGCTTTGATGTCGTAGTCCTTGAGGTGCTCGGAGCGGATCTCGCGCTCGCCGAGGTCCTCCAAGTCGATGAACACGCCCGGCCCGATGAAGTCGATCGGTGGGTAGACCTCGCAGGTGGCGCCACCTTCGATCATGTGGAAGGGGAAGTCGATGTGGGTCCCGAAGTGCACAGGCGCCTGCAGGTCCTCGGCGTTGACGTAGTCGTCGGGGGGGTTGATGGTCCGCCGCTGCCGGATCTTGACGTTGGGCGCCAAGCACCACGTCACGTCGCCGTCGGCGACAGTCACGCTCAGGTCGTAGACGTTCTTGACGGTGGGCGGCATCTTGGTCCTTTGCTGTCGGCGTGCAGGAGCCGGCGCGCGCGGCATCGCTCGTGCCGGCATCCTGGTCGGGGTTCGGAGCCTTCCACGATCAGTGACTGATGTCAAATAGTCAAATCATCATAAATGCGCGGGGTCACGCGTCGCCCACTGAGGACGACGACGCCTGCGCAGCGGCGCGAATGGACTCGACGATCATCTCGTAGCCGGTGCAGCGGCACAGGTTGCCGGCAATGGCCTGGCGGATCTCCTCGTCGGTCGGATCCTCGTTGCTGCGAAGCAGCGCCATGGTGGACATGATCATCCCGGGCGTGCAGAACCCACACTGCAACCCCTGGTGGTCGACGAATGCCTGTTGGATGGGATGGAGGTTGTCGGGGCTGTCGGCCAGGGACTCCACTGTGGTGACCGACTGCCCGTCCACGTCGGCGGCGAGGATGCAGCAGGACTTGACGGTCTTGCCATCGAGGAAGACCGTGCAGGTGCCGCAATTGCCGGTCGCGCACCCGATGTGCACGCCCGTCAGGCGTAGCTGCTCACGCAGCATCTCGGCGAGGATGGTGCGTGTGTCGACTTCGAGCTCGCGCCAGTCGCCGTTCACTTCCACTCGGATTGGCAACTTCATGCGGGCTCTCCCGTGTGTTCCCCGCCCGCCAGCTGCTGGATGCACGCGGCGAGCACCCGCCGCGCGAACAGCCCACCCATGGCGACGCGGTAGTCGGCGTCCTCGTCGACCGACGGGACCTGCTCCCGGGTCGCCACCGACGCCATCGCCTCGAGCTCGTCGAGCACCTCGTCGGGGTCGTCAGGGTCGAAGGCTGGGACGTCGAGCAGGAATGGGCGCGGCACGACCCCCCCGACGGCGACGACGCCGCCCACCCCGGCTGGCGCGAAGTGCGCGGCCGCGTTGACCAGTGGAATGCCGCCCTCGGTCCGGGTGAATCGTCGGTAGGCGGTCACCCATCCCGGCTGCCGCCTGGGCACACGTATCTCGGTGACAAGCTCGGTGGGCTCCCGGGCGGTCCACATCAGCCCGAGGAAGAAGTTGTCCGCGGGCACCGTGCGGGACGATCCCTTGCGGTCGAGGCGCACTTCGCCGCCCGCGGCCATGAGGATGACCGGGTAGTCAGCCCCGGGGATGGCGTGGGCAACGCTGCCACCAACCGTGCCACGATTGCGCACTTGGAGGTCGCCGAGCTGCGAGGCAGCGCTGCTGAGCGTGGGGTAGGCGTCCTGGACAGTCGGGTCGGCGCCAAGGTCCCCATGGCGGACTGTGGCCCCGACCCTGATCACGTCGCCGTCGTCGGTCACGTGGGCGAGGTCGCGGAGACGGTTGAGGGACAGCACGATCTCGGGCTTGACGAGCCCCAGGTTCATCATCGGCATCAGACTCATACCGCCCGACAGCACCGTGACGTCCTCGCCCCTCTCGGCCAGGAGGTCGAGAGCCTCCGCCAGGTCCGTCGGTGCGTGGAACTCCAGCTCCCAGGAGATCATTCGGCGCGTGCCCGGGCGTCGCGGATCGCTCGCCAGACCCGAACCGGCGTGAGCGGTACCTGATCGAGCTGGAGATCGAACTCCGGGAAAGCATCGTCGATCGCGCCGTTGATCGCGCCTTGGGCTGCCCCGATCCCCGACTCCCCGATGCCCTTCATCCCCAGCGGAGTGAAGGGCGAGGGCGTCTCGAGATGCTCGACGTCGAGCGCCGGTATCTCGAGGGCCGTGGGGATGGTGTAGTCCATCAGCGTCGTCGTGGTGAGCGCACCGCCCGGGTCGTAGACCAGCTGCTCGTACAGCGCGCCCCCGATGCCCTGGGCGATGCCACCGTGCAGGTTGGCCGTCGCCAGGCGCGGATTGATCAGCGTGCCGGCGTCGTCGACGAAGTGGTACTCGAGGATCTCGACGACGCCGGTCTCGGGCTCGACCTCGACGACGCAGACAGCGACCCCGTATGCCCAAGCGGGGTAGTTCGAGAACCGACCTTGCTTGTCGGGCTGGTGATAGATGTTGGACATGCGGAAGTATCGGGTCGACTCGAGGCCCGGCTCCTCATCCTCGACGTGCTCGCCGAACGCGTGGCAGTAGACCTGGTCGACGACCTCCTCGAAGGAGACGGAGCTGTCTGGATCCCCCGCGACCGAGAACTGTCCGTCGCGCACCCTCATCTCGTCAGACTTGGCACCCAGCATGCTCGCCGCGACGCGTTCCAGCTTCTCGCGCAGTTCGGTGGTCGCCAGCTGCACCGCGGAGCCGCCGTACATCGTCGAGCGGGAGCTGAAGTTGCCCAACCCATAGGGGCAACTGGCGGTGTCTCCCTGCACGACCGTGATCCGGTCGAGGCCACAGCCGAGGAACTCGGCGGCGATCTGCGCGATCGCCGTCTCGTTGCCCCCGCCCGGAGAGGTCACGCCCGTGAGAACCGTGACGTCGCCGAGCGGGCCGATGCGAACGGTGGCACCGTCGTACGCGTTGACCAGGACAGCGCCGGGCATCGCCGACCCGGCAGGCATGAGCTCCTGTCCGATCCCGAGCCCCAGGTACCGGCCCCGTTCGCGGGCCTCCGTCCGGCGTTGTTCGAAGTCCGCATAGCCCACCATGTCCAGGGCCTTGGTCAGGGCTGCCGGGTAGTCGCCGCTGTCGAGCATGGCACCCAGCGTCTGGGGGTAGGGGAACTGGTCGGGTTGGATGAAGTTCCGGAACCGTACGGTGGGGCGGTCGAGGCCGGTCTCGCGGGCAATGCGGTCCATCAACCGGTCCATGAAGTACGAGGACGCGTCCTTGCCGAACCCGCGGTAGGCGTTCCACGGGCACTTGTTCGTCGTCACCACGGTCAACTCGACCCGCAGGTGCTCGATCGTGTAGACGGTCGGGAGCATCGCCGCGGCAACAATGGCCATCCGCCAGCCGATCTGGGCCGTCGGAGCGCCGACGTCGGCGAGGATCCGCACGTCGAGCGCGTCCACCGTGCCGTCGTCCTGGAAGGCGACCTCGTAGTCGAAGCGGAAGTCCCGCGCGTGGCCGATGGCCTGAAGGTGCTCGTCCCGTTCCTCGATCCACTTGACGGGACGGTCGAGGTGCTTCGCGAGCCACGCCACCAGCGGGGGCTCCTGGAACGGCGGCAACTTGAGGCCGAAGGCGCCGCCGACGCTCGGCTGGATCACCCGAATGTTCGGCTCGGGAAGGCCCAGTGTCTGGGCCACGTATGTGCGAAGGGGATGGGGGTTCTGCGTCGAGTCCCACAGGGTCACCGTGTCGTGAAAGGTGTCGTACTCGGCGATGGTCCCACGCGGTTCCAGCGGGACGCCCGTGAGCCGCCCCAGCTTCACCGAGCCCGTGACACGACGCGGCGCCGCCGACATCGCCCCCTCGACGGTGCCTCCCTCCCAGTGTCGCTGCGCAAGGAGGTTCTCACCCCAGCTGGGCTCGACCAGTGGTGAATCCGGGTGCAGCGCGTCGTCGGCATCGAGGGCCGGCGTGGCGACCTCGTACGCGACGTCGATCAGGTCAAGCGCCTTGCGGGCAGTGTGTGGATCCTCCGCGACGGCGGCGGCGACAGCGTCCCCGACGAACCGCACGCGATCCTGCGCGAGCGCGTACCAGGTGAAGTTCTTGGCGCCGCTCTGGCGAGGGTCGGATGCCTCGGGGATGATCAGGTGCTCGTCGCGGGCGTCCTTTCCGGTCATGACGTGCAGCACGCCATCGAGGTCTTCCGCCCCCGTCGTGTCGATCGACAGGATCCGGGCGCTGGCGTGGGGGCTCCGGAGGACGGCCATATGGGCCATCCCGGGCAGTTGGATGTCGCCGACGAAGGTCGCACGCCCGGCTACGAGCGCGCGGTTCTTCAAGCCGCTGTAGGCCTTGCCCACGTGCACGTAGTCGGTCCCGTCGGCGTTCGTGCCAATCGTGCCGCTCAGTGTCCCACTCCCTGCGTCCGCGTGGATGGACGACGCGATTCCTCGCTGGAAGAGAAGACATCGCAGATAGCCAACTCAAGTATCACAGGTCGCCTTCATGTGTCAAGCATCGGCAAGAGCCGCCTCGAGGGCATCGAGCTGATCGTGCCAGCGGGCGACGACCGAGTCGGGATCGTGCAACCGGTAGCGGGGCCCCGACAGCACCTCGGCATAGTTGACAGCGTCGACCTTTGCCCCTTCGCACCGAGCCAGGAAGGCCGTGAGCGTGGCGTGGCCGGTGTCGATGTCAGCGACGAGCCGTGTCGCCAGCTGCAACTTGTGCACGGTGCCGTCGACCACGACCTGCAGCAGGGCGCGCTTGCGCTCCCGGAGGTTGGCAGTGGTCGTGCTGCCTCGCCATAGACAGAGCGCGAGCACGTCCGGTTCGAGAGCGAGGACCTCGCCGCCACTGAGCCACGCGACGTGGGGCCAGCCGCTGTCGGTCGTCGTGATCAGTTCCATGGCATCGAGGGGGGCGCCGCCACGGGCGTTGTCGACCCCGGCCCTGCCAGCGAGTTCGGCAAGAAGTATCGTGATGTCGACGTCGACCATCTCCGCTCCTCTCTCGACTGCGATGGTATGTTGCGTCAAGACATAGACTCAAGGAATACTACTACGGGACGGGCGCGCGGAGCCTCTCCAGGCCCGATGCGTCCCGCAGGATGACACGCGTTTCGACAGCGAGGTCCGGGTGAGCTCAACTGGATTGATCGTAGGGATCACGGGGGCGACGGGGGCGATCTATGGCGTCCACCTGCTTGAGCGACTGCGCGAACTCGAGGTGCCGACACATCTGATCCTCAGCCCCTGGGGCAAGCGGACGATCGAGCACGAGACCTCGTTCACGGTGAAGCAGGTGCATGATCTCGCCACGACGGTCGAGGGCTACAACGACATGGGAGCGACGCTCTCGAGCGGGTCGTTCGAGACCGCCGGGATGGTCGTGGCGCCGTGCAGCATGAAGACGCTGGCAGGGATCCGGGTCGGGCTCGCGGACAACCTGATCGCGCGCGCTGCCGACGTGGCTCTGAAGGAACGTCGCCGGCTGGTGCTGGTCGTCCGCGAGACGCCATTGAACCAGGTGCACCTGAAGAACATGCTGGAGCTGGCCAAGATGGGCGTGGTGATCTTTCCCCCTGTGCCCTCGTTCTACAACCGGCCGACGACTCTCGACGAGGTGGTCGACTACACGACCGCGCGCGTCCTCGACCAGCTGGACATCCGCGCACCGCGGGATGATCGCTGGGACGGCGTGCTCCGAGGCCGTTCCAACGACTCGGACGTGACGGGCTGAACGACAATGCGTGACATCCTCGGCGAACTGACTTCCTGGTGGGCAGCCGGTGAGCCGGCTGCCGTCGCAACGGTGATCGACATCTGGAAGTCGGCACCCCGGCAGCCAGGTGCAGCCATGGCCGTCGCGGTGAACGGGACCGTGGTGGGAAGTGTGTCCGGTGGTTGCGTCGAGGGCGCCGTCTACGAGATCGCCATGGAGGTTCTGTCCTCGGGGGAGACTCGACGGGTCCGCTTCGGTGTCACCGACGACGACGCCCTCGCCGTCGGCCTGACCTGCGGGGGCGAGATCGACCTGGTCGTGCAGCGCATCGCCCCGGACAGCTCGCCCTCGATGACGGCAGTCACCCACTCGATCGAGACCGAGGAACCGGTTGCCGTAGCCATGGTCGTCGGCGGCGAGACGCTCGGTAACTCGATGGCCTTCTGGTCCGACCGATCCGACGGGACGCTCGGCGACCCGGGCCTCGACGCTTCGATTCTGCGGGACGGCCGTGGAATGCTCGAGGCCGGCATGACGGGCCTGTGCACCTACGGTCCGTCGGGTGAGCAGCGTCTCGATGACGTCGAGGTCTTCGTCCGTTCCTTCGCAGCGCGACCGCGAATGCTGGTGTTCGGCGCGATCGACTTCGCCGCGTCCGTCGTCAGGATCGGGCGCTTCCTCGGCTATCACGTCACGTTGTGCGACGCGCGCGGCGTGTTTGCGACGCCGAAGCGGTTCCCCGACGCCGACGAGGTCGTCGTGGAGTGGCCGAACCGTTTCCTGAAGGGCATCGAGGTTGACGCACGGACTGCCATCTGCGTGCTGACCCATGATCCGAAGTTCGACATCCCGGTCCTCGAGATCGCCCTGAGATCGTCCGCCGGCTACATCGGGGCGATGGGCTCCCGCCGGACCCACGAGGACCGGCTGGAGCGGTTGCGGGAACTCGGGCTCACCGAGGAGGAACTCGCCCGCCTGCATTCGCCGATCGGCCTCGATCTGGGGGCGCGGACGCCCGCCGAAACGGCGGTGTCGATCGCGGCCGAACTCATCCAGGTCAAGTGGGGAGGCAGCGGTCTACCCCTGACGAAGACGCAGGGCCGCATCCACTCCGAGGACTGATGGGCGCCAATGCCCTCCAGGGCGCGCCGGGAACGGGGGCATGGTGAGCAGGTTCAGGCGGGTCCTGCTCGATGTCACGCCCCTGCGGGATTCGGCCCAGTACCGGCTGCTCTACTTCGGGCTCCTCGTGTCGCAGGTGGGACGGCAGGTCACCGTCGTGGCTGTGCCGTACCAGGCGTACGTGATCACGGAGTCGTCGCTTGTCGTTGGGCTCGTGAGCCTCGCTCAGCTCGGGCCGCTCCTGATCGCGTCCGTCATCGGCGGGGCCATCGCCGACGCGGTCGACCGCCGCAAGTTGCTGTTGCTCACCCAGCTGGCGTTGGCAGGCACGAGCGTCGCGCTCGCGCTCAATGCGATGCTGCCCTCGCCCGCGCTCTGGCCCTTGTTCGTCTTCAGCGCGCTCAATGCGGCCTTCTCGGCCGTGGACGCTCCTACGCGCGAGGCTGCTGTTCCGAATCTGGTCCAGCGCAGCCAGCTTGCATCGGCCTACGCGCTGCAGCAGATCGGTCTGCAGCTGGCCCAGGTGCTCGGCCCGGCCATGGGCGGCCTGGTGATCGCTCGAGCCAGCCTGGCGGCGGCGTACTGGATCGACGTCGGGACGTTCGTGTGCGCGGTCGTCATGATCCTCGGGCTTCGCCCGATGCCACCGCATGGTGGCGGGCGCAAGGTCGGGCTCGCGTCGATCATCGAGGGCTTCCAGTTCCTGAAGGGCCGCCGGGTGCTCCAGTCAACCTTCATCATCGACCTCAACGCCATGGTGTTCGGGATGCCAAGGGCACTGTTCCCCGAGCTCGGAACGACCGTGTTCGGCGGTGGCGCGGCCACGGTGGGACTGCTGTACGCAGCCCCCGGCGTCGGTGCAGCCATCAGTGCACTCACCTCGGGCTGGGTATCGCGTGTGCATCGGCAGGGCCGGGCAGTGCTGATCGCTGTCGCCGGCTGGGGCGTGGCCATCACCCTGTTCGGACTGACCTCCACGCTGTGGCTCGGCCTGCTGATGCTCGCGATTGCTGGCGGCGCCGACGTGCTCTCGGCGGTGTTCCGCAACGTGATTCTGCAGCTGCGTGTCCCCGACCGCCTTCGCGGCCGCCTGTCCGCCGTGCAGATCGCCGTCGTGACGGGTGGTCCTCGGCTGGGGGACTTCGAGGCCGGGGCCGTGGCCGCGCTCACGTCGGCGCGGTTTTCCGTGGTGTCCGGCGGCGTCGCCTGCACGGCTGGCGTGGTGCTGTTGCACCTGCTCGTGCCGAGCTTCGATCGGGTGACCGCCACCGATGACGAGATCGAGGAGGCCTCGTCCGGCTGACAGTCGCTGCCTACAGCAGGACGTCAACTGCGACGTCTTGTACGGGACCGCATGCGATCTCGAGCGCTGGCATGAGCCATGGGGTCAGCCCGGGCGCAGGGGCGCCTTCGGAGTACGACCTTGCTGCGGTCGGCTCGACCCACACCACCTCGTCGACCTCGTGCGGGTCGGGATCGAGGTCGTGTGGGTCGATCCTGCACGTCAGCACGAGGTCGTACTCGTGCTCGCCGTTGCCGGTCTCGTCGAGCGCCCGGTACCAGAACCCACCCTTGAGCTCGAAGGCATCGACCGTGACCCCGAGCTCCTCGCGAACGCGTCGTCTGGCCGACGCGAGCAGCGGCTCGTCGGGGCGTGGGTGGCTGCAGCAAGAGTTCGACCAAAGGCCGGCGAAGGTCGTCTTCTCGGCTGATCGGCGTTGGAGCAACAGTTGCCCGCGCAGGTCGAAGACGAACACGGAGAACGCCAGGTGCGGGATCAAGGGTGTGCGGTGGGCCTCCTCCTTGCCCACGGTTCCCGTCACACGGCCATCGGTGTCGAGCCGGACGACGCGGTCGTCGGTCATCGGGCGTTGTCCCTTCCTTGCCCCGTCAGTCCGGGAGGTCGTCGGCGGTGTCGATGTCAGCAGGGCACGGACCGGCGACGGGCACGTCCCGAGGGGACAGCTCGTCGATGACCTGGCGTGCGCCCTCGTCGCCGGTCAGCTCGAGCAGCCGGGCCCACGTCGAGCGCGCGAATCCCACTGGATGGCCTGGGCGATCGTCGTAGGTTGCACGAACGACCGGGCTGCCGGCCGCCAGGGCGGTGGCAACCGCTTCGACGGCCGTCGGGTCGATGCCTGGTTGGTCTGCCAGCAGCACGACCAACGCGTCCGCCCCGGCTGTGTCCGCGGCCTCGACCCCCGCGATCAGCGAGGTCGCCTGCCCCTCCGCGTATCGCGGATTGAGCACAGGAACTGCTCCGACGGGCAGCGCCGCCTCGACCATCGGGGCGGCATGACCCAGCACCACGAGAACGGGGTCCAATCCGCCCTGCCTCGCGGCGTCGACAGCGTGCGCCACGAGCGGCCGGCCCTCGATTTCTGCCAGTTGCTTCAGCCCGTCGAACCGGGTGCTTCGACCGGCTGCCAGCACCACCGCGGCGATCCGCATCACCAAGCGTTGCTCCGTTTGCGAACCCGTAGTATCGCCAAAGTTCCGCAGAGGAGGAATCCCATGGCCACAGCGGCGGTGGTCACCGCCAGCGACGGGGTCAGCACCGGTCATCGCGAGGACCGGTCGGGCGACGTCCTCGAGGCTCTCCTCCTCAGGGATGGGTTCTCGATCGCTTCGCGATCCGTGGTTCCGGACGAGAAGGATGTGATCGCCGAGGCTCTTCGCGACCTCGCCGACAGAGGCGTGGGCGTGGTTGTCGTAACCGGAGGCACGGGGTTCGGACCCCGTGACGTCACGCCCGAGGCAACGCAGGCGGTCATCGATCGAGCCGCGCCGGGCCTCGCGGAGGCGATGCGCGCGGCTGGTCGGGCATCGACGCCTATGGCGGACCTGTCGCGGGCCATCGCCGGCATCCGCGGACGGACCCTGATCGTCAACGTTCCGGGGTCGCCCCGCGGGGCGGCCGAGAGCCTCGAGGCGATCCTTCCGGTCCTGCCACATGCGCTGGAGCTGCTGGCCGGGGACACCGATGGTCATCCCGTCCGTTGATGTGGCTGGCTTGGTTGCGGACCGAAACGGCAAAGCTCTCGGGCCGCTCAGGATCGAGTGAGCGACCCCAGCGTGGCCGACATCAGGTTGGTGTCATGCAGTCCGCCGCAAATTCATTTTGTTAGGGTAACGAAGCATTGGGAGGTGGCCATGCTCGAACCAACCACATCGGCGTGCCGGGCAGCCTCGCAGCTCGGCAGGACGGTCAATCTTGCCCTCGAGGATGCTCAGCTGAGCCCTGCCGGGTATCGACTGTTGGCGTACCTGTCGTCGGGACCCGCAGCAGCGACCGTGCTCGCCGACAAGCTTGCGGTCAGCCGTCCGTCGGTCACGGCCACGATCGACTCGTTGGAGGAACGCGGCCAGGTCACGCGCTCGCCGGATCCGGTCGATGGGCGGCGCGTGAGCGTCCAGATCACCACGTCGGGTGCTGCGGCCCTGGCTGAGGCCGACGGGCTGGTGGCGGCTCGACTGCGGATGGTCCTCGAGCCGGCTGGCGACGCTGAGGGTGCGAGGATTCTGAAGGCGCTCGACGGCCTGTATGAACTACTGCACGTGCACCGAACTCGGCGGCACGAGCAGCGGGCGCGGGAGGCCGCTGGGTCGTGAGCAACAAGGATCGTGTCCGGCGCCGTCAAGCTCGTGATGCTGTTGCCAACTCGTGGCGGCTGACGTGGCGTTCATTGCACAACCGGAACCTGCGTGTCTACCTGGCTGGACACATGCTGTCGCGGACGGGCGGCACGATCCAGCAGACCGCCGAGCTGTGGTTGCTGCTCGAGCTCACCGGCAGCGGCACGGCGGTTGGGTTCCACTCGGTGCTCAGGTTTGGTCCGCTGCTGGTGTTCGGCGCGTACGCGGGTGTCCTCGCGGACCGTTTCCAGCGGCTTCGGCTTCTCCTCAACACACAGGCGATCTTGCTCGTGTCGGCGACGGTGCTCGCGGTCGCGGCGTGGATCGGGGAACCGGCGGTGGCCTTGATCTACACGGTTGCGGCGGTCCAGGGGGTTGTCCTTGCCATAGACAACCCGCTTCGGCGCAGTTTTGTCCGGGACCTTGCCAGTGACGACGAACTCACCAACGCGGTCAGCCTTCTCAGTTCGGCGGGCACGGTGGCCAGGACGGCGGGCCCGGCGATTGCCGGGGTGCTCATTGCGATAGTGGGCGTGGCCGTGTGCTTCGCGCTCAACGCCATCAGCTTCGCGCTCTATCTGGTTGGCCTGCTCCGGCTGGATCGTGCACGAATGCGGCCCCAGGTGTTGCTCGGCAGCGCGCCGCGGCAGTTGCGTGAGGGGCTGCTCTACGCGTGGCATCACCGCTCGATCCGACTGACACTGATCCTTTGTGCCGTCGTCAGCATCTTCGGGTGGAACTGGGACGTCCTGATTCCCTTTCTCGCGATCGTCGAGTTCGACGGGGGAGCGCCTCTGTATGGGACCCTCCTGTCGGTGCTGGGCGTCGGCTCGATGATCGGCACGCTGGCGGTTGCGCGAGCAACCCGCGTGAGGGCCGCGATGCTGTTGGTGCTGGGAGCGTTTCTGGCAGGGGCACTGATGTTGGTAGCGGTTGCCCCGGTGTTGCTCCTTGCTGGACTTGGGTTGGCCTTGGCGGGTGGCTTCGGAAGCGCCTTCGTCACGGCCGCGCAGGCACGCCTGCAACTGGCGGTGGACGATCACATGAGCGGTCGTGTCCTGGCGCTTTACAGCATGGTGTTCATGGGAACCAAGCCGATCGGAGCCATGTTGGCCGGATTCCTCGTGGAGATTGCGAACGCGAGGCTGGGCTTTGCCGTCGGTGGGGTCGTCATCGGACTCACGGTGGCTGCCGTCTGGTGGAGACGATTACGCCCGATGCAGGACGATCGCCCACGACCCGAAGCTCGGGTCCTCGGTGATTCCAGCTACGGAACCTGACGGTCGTGCCCGGCGAAGTCGGGCCCATCGTCTCGCCGAGACTCGTCACCTCGGGTCGCGTCTGGTGCCCAAGACATGGCGACGTCGACGTCGAAGGTTGTGCTGGCTGTCCGGATCTTCGCGCCATCGAAAGCGAGGACGGCGTGATGGTGGTCGTATGCCGGCCGCGCCTCGAACACCTAGACGAAGCCTTGATGATCTCACGGCGGTGACCATCAGGGATAGCCCGATTCAGACGCCGATCTCAGTAATGACCTTGCGGACGTAGGGGCGCAGCGGCCACGGCGAAGGGGCGCCCCCGGCCGCCAAGGAGTGCCGACAACATCTGCCGAACACATGAGTGGGGGTGTCCACGCACCACCGAGAGCGCCGGTCCGCGTATCGTCCCAGGCATGGATCGGGTGACTCGGGAGCCCGCATGACGATGATGAAGCAGGTCGGCACGGCCATGCTCCTGGAAGCGTTGGGCCGTGGCATCCCCGTGGACCGGCTGGTCGTAGACGCTGATGTGCTGGCGAGCCTTTCGCACGACGAGGCTGAGGGGGCGCCGGTCGGCACTGCGGCCGTCGCGGTCCGGGTCCGCATGGAGTCCGAGGTCTGCCACGTGGTCGCGGTGTGTGCCGACCTCGGGGTGCCCGTCGTGCCGCGTGGCGCGGGCACCGGGCTGTCGGGAGGTGCCAACGCTGTTGACGGCTGTGTCGTGCTGGACCTGTCGCGGATGAACCGCATCGTCGAGATCGATCGCGAGAACCTGCTCGTGGTCACGGAGCCCGGCGTGATCAACAACGACCTCAAGCTCGCCGTCGCCGACGAAGGTCTGTGGTACCCGCCGGACCCCGCGTCGTTCATGATCTCGTCGATCGGCGGGAACGTCGCAACCAACGCCGGTGGGCTGTGCTGCCTGAAGTACGGGGTGACCCGCGACTACGTGCTGGGCGTGCGCGCGGTCGTCGGTGGGCCCGCCGGCTACGGGACCGCCGGTTTCCTGGGACGCCGGACCAACAAGGGCGTCAGCGGGTACGACATCGCCGGCCTGATGACCGGGTCCGAGGGCACGCTTGGTGTGGTCACCGAGATCACCCTTCGGCTCCGACCGGGCCTCACCGGCACGCCACGAACCGTGGTCGGTGCCTTCGACTCCCTGGTCGACGCGGGGCGTGCGGTGGCGCTTGTCACCAGCCGTGGCCTGATCCCGTCGACGCTCGAGTTGCTCGATCGCCACTGCCTGCAGGCCGTCGAGGACTGGAAACATCTCGGCCTGGAAGCCGACGCGCACGCACTCCTGCTCGCACGGGTCGACACCCCGGGCGACACGGGCGACCTCGAGGCTGCGGCGTTGGCGACGGCCTTCGAGGACGCCGGAGCCAGATGGGCGGCCCGGTCGACCAACGACCAGGAGGCCGAAGCCCTGTTCGACGCCCGCCGCCTGGCCCACCCCGCGCTCGAACGGCTCGGCCCGATCCTGACCGAGGACGTCTGCGTCCCACGCTCCAAGGTCCCCGACATGCTCGCCGCCATCGATGCCATCGGCGAACGCAACCGCGTCCAGATCGCCACCATCGCTCACGCCGGCGACGGCAACCTCCACCCGCTGCTCCTCACCCCGCCCGGCGACGACGCTGCATGGCAACGGGCACAGCTGGCCTTCGATGAACTGCTCGACGCGGCGATCATGCTCGGTGGGACCGTAACCGGCGAACACGGCGTCGGCATCCTCAAGATGGACGGGATGATCCGCGAACTCGACCCGGCATCGCTCGCGCTACAGCGCGAGATCAAGCACTCCCTCGATCCCCTCGAAATCTTCAACCCTGGCAAAGGGATCCCGCTGCGCGGACGATGAACCTTCTCACTAGGTGAGCTGTGCTTTTCGGGTCGGTTGCTTGGGACGGTGGTGCTCGTCTGCGATTCTCGCGGGGACGGCTGCGAGAGGCGGGCAGGTGACGTTGGGACTGGCGGAT
>Ga0326597_10002717_pt1 | contig 26187 bp, 15 predicted proteins | sample RVTome_12_FD_203789 | JGI IMG/M metagenome (GOLD analysis project Ga0326597, IMG submission 203789) | Soil microbial communities from uranium-contaminated site in the Upper Colorado River Basin, Wyoming, United States - RVT100D185 | ecosystem: Environmental > Terrestrial > Soil > Contaminated >... | reverse complement strand
GAGCCTTGACAAACGTACGATTTGCGATTTCTTTTTTGACACGTTGTGATGTTAGTGTACGATTTTATCCAGAAAGGAGGTGACGCCAATGGCAAAGAAACGTAAAGCGGCCAAGAAGAAGGGCGCCAAGAAGTCGAAGAAGAAGGGCGCCAAGAAGGCCAAGAAGAAGACCGCAAAGAAGAAGAGAAAGAAGAAGGCCGCAGCGATGTAAATGTGATGCACGGCTGTTGCTCGTTCGAGCCGGTGACGTTGGCGCGGCTCTCGCCACGGCGGCCGCCTCGTCCGCTCGATACGATCAACTGAGCACGGCAGAACAAAAGGGACGGAAGACAGTCCTTAACGTGGAAGTGTCTTCCGTCCTTTTTTATGCGCCGAATGGGACGAACTCCGCGCGAGGCCGCGGTGTGGAGAGCCGCCACGTCGGCACTCTCGTCGGGCCAATGCAGGATGGGCGGGCAGGTGTAAAAGGGATTTTTGCTCCGGTTCGTTGCGTCGCACAGCGCGGCGGCCGAACCGCACGGCACCGTTATCGGCCCTGCTCATCTGGTGCGCAGGTTTTGCAGGGCCTGCGTCCGGCCTTTTGGGCGTCATCAACCGTGTGGAATTCGACGCGGTTCTCGGTGTTGATACGCGCCACATGCGGGCACGACTCCCGGTGAAACACGTTGGAGCCGCGGCTCCCAACCAGTCTTTCCTGAGTTGGCGCTATCGGGCGGCCCTCGGCGGCCACCGGCGGCGGCCCCGGGGTTGGTGGCGTGCTCAACGTAGGGGATCCGCCGATCTTCCACGCGGTGCCGATGAGATTGGCACCCAGCAAGGCCGCGGCCTCGATCCTTGACTTTAACACGGACGCACAAAGCGACGCGAGCCGCACATTATGCGCGTTGTCGCCGCGATCAAGCGCGGGTGAGTCAGCGGACGCGAACTCGCGCGCGACTTGCCGGTCAAAGTCAGCGAGCGCGTTCAGTTGCCGGTGTGAGCCGGTCAGCAGTTCGAATACGGCGTCGAGCGGATCACCCACGTAACTGAAACGCCCCGGCCAAATGCGGATCTCGTATTCCAAGCGCTCGTGGACGTGATCTATCAGCCCGCATTGCCAGCGCCCGCAGAAGTGCCGGTCCGATTCCCGTTGCCGTCCGGAGGTTTTTTCGTTTCCGGCTTCTCCGCGGCGTCCGTTGCCGGTCAAGCCATGATGCGCCGTGGTGTTACACGGCAGCGCCGCGTCGGTTACGAAATGGAGCAGCACTCCCGCCTCGCGGACCACCGCCGGGGCGTCGGCCGCCTTAAAGGCCCGGCTGAGCACGTCAACGCGGTCGGCGAGAATCCAAGGCAACTCGCCGCACTTGCCGTCGGAATGTGTTCGGCACAACGCGTCCGCGGCTTGTCGTCCGCGGGGGAAGGCGGCGGCGGACGCGTGCCGCTCCGCGGAATCCCCAGCGCCCGCGGCTATGTCCATTATCAAATAGTGCCAGGATTCCGCGCTCGCCAAATGGCCGGGCGAGCCCGGCGCCAACCCCGCCGTTGCGCTCAGCCGGATGTCTCGCGCGTTGCGCTCAAAGAAGGGACGAACCCGTTCGGGGAGCACGGGTAAAGCGGCGGACGTGACGATTTCATAAGCGGCGGGACATTCTCCGGCCGGCGCGGCGCTGCCGGATCCGAGAATGATCAGCACGGCGTTCATCCGACACCCAGCGCGGTATGGGATGCTCGGACGCCGGATCCGCTTTGGCCGGCGTAGTCTAAACAAGCGGGCGTCGGTCGTGTAGGCGTGTCGGTTCATATGCCGAGGACTAACCTGCTCCCCGCTGCACTCGGCGCGAGCCCCGTGGCCGCAATTGCGATTCCGAACCCGCGTCACGTCGCCGGCCGATTCGCACGCCAGCTACGGCCCTCGGGGTGTTACTCTCCCCGTCTGCGGGTCGCCTGCAATTGTGCCCCTATTAGTACTACAATGCTAAAAGAACCGGCCTGAAAACCGCAGATAAACGCGGATGAACGCGGATGAACGCGGATTCGCAGGTACTGGCCGGAGGACATATCCGCTCATTCGTACGCGGCACCCCCTCACCCATCGGGCAACGCACCCACCGCGATTCAGCTTATTTGCGTTCATCTGCGTTCATCTGCGTTCATCGGCGGTTCAGCTTCATAGCGTTGTAGTGTTAGTACTACAACTCTAAAAGCGCCGGCCTGAAGAAACGGCAGATAAACGCGGATGAACGCGGATTCGCAGGTACGGGCCGGAGGACATATCCGCTCATTCGTACGCGGCACCCCCTCACCCATCGGGCAACGCACCCACCGCGATTCAGCTTATTGGCGTTCATCGGCGGTTCAGATTCATAGCGTTGTAGTGTTAGTGCGTCGCTCTTTAACTTACTGGTCGGCCAAGCCGGCTCCCGCGCGGTTGCCTGCCCGCCGGCAGACGGGCGGCTCGGATAAGATGCAAACGGCGTGAAAGACTACACTAGGGCGTATCCTCTTCGCGGTGCAATGCGACCGGCGTCAGGCCGGCGCGGCCGAGAATCTGATCAAGCAGCAACGCTTCCATCGCGGCGTCTCGTCCAAGATCGAGCCATTGATCATCCTCGGGCGAGATTCGCGCAAGCCCGGTCGTTGACGGCAAAGCGTCTCCGAAATATTGGTACGCCGCGCCGGTGCTATTGAACTGGCGGTCGGGAGACGAGAGGCGCTGCTTGTTTACAACGACTTCCAGGTGTGCCGAATCGCCGTCTCCTTCGCGCGTGGTGGATACGTACACGCGGCGTCGTATCGGATTGACGGTAGCCTCCCAGAAGTCGCGCCGGGTGGCCGTGTCGTTGCGCCAGACCTCGAAGAAGTGTTGAGATATCTCGGGCATCGTGGTGATGATGCCCGCCCGCCTGTCGACACGATCCAGCCGAAAGTTATGCCGACGAAGCGTGTCTTCGATCGCGTCCCAAAGTCGCTCGTGCTGCTCCGACACCGCAGGGATTGCCAGGGTACATCCGGAGATTCGATTCGGCGGGTGCGGTGAAGCGCACCCGCTAAGCACGACTGGCGAAATTACAATCGACACCGCGATTACAAGGCGCAAAGTCATCCGCCGAGATAGTACTTGCGAGCTGGTCCCGGTCAAGCGAGGCTGGAAAGGGGTGCGCGGAAACGTTCGCTTGTCATCGGCCCGGCCGTCTATGCACATGCGATGGCCGCGATGGCGGCCGGCAAACCGCGTCGCATCACGACCGCCACCGCCTGCACGCCGCGGCGGATTATGGCGTGACGCCCACTCGCCGCTATAATGAAGGCCATGTTAGTAGTTTCAGGGGAGCACCGCATTCGGGGTCGGCGTCGTGGCGCAGTTTGGGACGTTGCGGGCATGAGTCGCCGGCCTTTTCGGAAACAGTCGAGGCCGGTTGACGGTAACGCGGAGGAGGCGCTCCCTGCCGGGGTGGGCGCGAGGCGGACCCTTCCGCCGCGGTTCAGGGCCGTGCTCCGCCGATGGCCGTGCGTACGTCGGATACCAGGAACGATCGGTCTCGACGTCGCGCAGATTCAAAAGCCGGGGAGCGCATGAATGAAGATAATTCGCCGCCCGAGTGTATATCTGGTTGGCAGACAAGCAGTGGACGAGCGCGCCTTGCAGAGGTTTCTGGACGACCACGGCGTCGGCCAGTGGCAGACGGACACGGCGATCCCCGCGGAAGTGCTGCCGGAGGTAGCGGGCAGGCTCTGCTATATGAGTTTCGCAAGTCCGCGTCCGGGGGGCAATGCCCGGTACGTGGATCACCTCAAAGAGGTGAAGCACGGCAGTGTTTTCGAGCACAGCGTTTGGAATTTCATCATCACAGGCGTCTCGCGCTCGTTTACGCATGAGCTGGTCAGGCACCGCGCAGGCTTCGGTTATTCGCAGCTCTCGCAGAGATACGTCGACGAATCGGTCGCGGATTTTGTGGAGCCGCAGTGCATCGCGGACGATCCTGAACTCCACGAAGTCTGGCGCTCGGCGGTGGAGCAGGCGCAGCAGGCTTACGTGACGATCACCGCCGGTTTGCAGGATAAGTTCAGCTCGGTCGAGGATCGCACGCTTCGCCGCAAGCTGGCCCGGCAGGCGGCAAGGTCGGTCCTCCCGAACGCCACCGAGACGAAGATTTTTGTGACCGCGAACGCCCGGGCCTTGAGGCACTTGATCGAGTTGAGGTGCAACGAGCACGCCGAGACGGAGATTCGGGAGGTTGCCGCACGGATGCTCGACCTGCTAAAGGAGGAGTCTCCCAACATCTTCGGTGATTACGATACGGTAGAGCTTGCGGACGGGACGCGCGCCGCCAGAACGTCGTACAGCAAGATTTAGTTTTCCGTCCCGGCCGGGCGGCTTGGGGCTGATGCCGCGGCCTGATTGAAGGCCGATGAAGCTCGCCGACGATTCGTTTTCGGCGCGTACCCCCGGGGGATTTTCATAATCGGAGAAATTTGGATGCTGGGGATCAAACAGGACAATCAACGGGACAAGCCGGCAGAAAGCTGGATCGGACCTGCACCTTGGATCGAGTCGCCGGTGCCGGGGCCGCAGGCAAGGGATGTCATTCAGCGCGATCAGCGCTTCAGTTCTCCTTCAAACACGCGCGACTATCCGCTTGCCGTGAAGCGGGCGTCTGGGTCCGTGGTCGAGGACATGGATGGGAATCGCTACCTGGATTTCGCGGCCGGGATCGCGGTATGCGCGACGGGACATTGCCATCCCAAAGTGGTCGAGGCGATTTATGAGCAAGCCAAGACGCTCATCCACATCTGCGGAAGCGATTTTTACTATCCGTCAATGGTACGGCTGATCGAGAAGCTCGCGTCGCTCGCGCCGGGTGAGGGTTCCAAGCGTGTCCTTCTTACCAACAGCGGAGCGGAGGCGGCCGAGGCCGCGTTCAAGCTTGCGCGGCATCACACCGGACGAAAGTGGGTCATAGCGTTCCACGGGGCGTTCCACGGGCGCACGATGGGGGCCTTGTCGCTTACCTGCTCCAAGAGCAGGCAGCGCGCGGGCTTCGGGCCGCTCGTACCCATGGTCGAGCACGTGCCCTACGGGGACGTATCCGCCATAGAGTCGCGGCTGTTCAAATACAAGATGGAACCTACGGAGGTTGCGGCGGTCTTCGTGGAGGCCCTTCAAGGCGAAGGCGGATATATCGTCCCCGAGCCGGAGTTTCTTCCGGAGCTTCGGGCCCTCTGCGACCAGCACGACATACTGTTGGTGTGCGACGAGATACAGTCGGGCTGTGGGCGCACGGGCAAGTGGTTTGCGTTCGAGCACTTTAACATCGTGCCCGACATCATTCTGATGGCCAAGGGCCTGGCAAGCGGCATGCCCCTGGGGGCCGTCATCACACGATCCGAGATCATGGATTGGCCGCAGGGTGCGCAGGGCAGTACGTTCGCCGGCAACCCGGTCTGCTGCGCGGCCGCGCTGGCGACGCTCGACCTGGTGGAATCGGGCCTCATGGAAAACGCCGCGCGGCTGGGCGAAGTTCTACGAAGCGGACTGCGTGAGATTGCAGAGAAGCGCAAGGTCATCACAGGCGTTCGCGGACTGGGGCTGATGTGCGGAGTGGACGTGGTCAACCACAAGACCGGGAAGACGGATCCGAAGCGGCGTCACCGTCTATTGCAGGCCTCGTTTGAAAGGGGGCTGATTCTGCTGGGCTGCGGCGAGCACAGCATAAGGTTCTGTCCGCCGCTGTGCATAAACGAGACGCAACTCGACGTGGGGCTCAAGCTCTTTGACGAATCGGTTGCCGCGATAATGTAAGCGGTTTCGCGACTAGATAACCGTGCGTGATCTTTCACGCGCTGAGCCGCAGGCTTTAGCCTGCGCTATGGTCGGCTGGAGTTTGTGTCGGTGCAAAATCGTGTACGGTCATTGGGCTTTAGCGGCGGGCCAGGTCCGGGCGGCGGAGCTTGACCTTCATGTCGCGCCGTTTGTCTTTGGGGCCGTCAAGGACCTTCATGGCCTTCTTAATGTCGGGGACTTTGAGCACTGCGAGCGTTCTTCCACCTCTCGCACCGGCGGTGCAATACATGTAACCGATAGCGATGTGGTTGGCCGCCAGCCGTTCACAAAGGTCAGCCACCGCACCGGGCCGGTTCGCAAGCGTGACCGCGAGTACGTCGGTTTCCTTGACCGGCGCGTCGAGCTTCTGGAGAATCGGGCGCGCCGCGGACGGTTCTTCCACGATCATACGCAGTACGCCGTGTTCGATCGAGTCCATCATCGCGATGCTCGTCACGTTTATCTTGGCTTTGGCCAACTCACGGAAAATCTGAGTCAGGACGCCAGGTTTGTTTACCAGGAATATTGAAAACTGCACGCAACGTTCCATTGGAATCTCCAGTCCCGCTATTGCGCCTAAGTGCGTGCGTCTCGTTCACGCACGTTATGCGCCAAATCGTGCCTGACAGTCAGAATGAGTCACGGATAGCCGTTCGAGCGGCCGCGCCGCACGTGCGCCTCCACAGGGGTTCGAACTGGAACGGGACATCCGGCACGACGCGAAAGTCGTCTGGATTGCCGGTACGTCCCCGTTTGAGCCGCGGCCGAGCGGGAACCATGTCGCGTCGCAGTTTCGATGCACACGCGGGGCCCTGGTGCCGGTGCGTAAGGCCGTCGCCAAATACGTGGCTCTTCCACACGTTGAGTATAGTGATCATCGCGGGGGAATCCACACCCGGCGGATGTTTACAGCGGGTCGCGGACCTTGGGATGTAAGGTGCGGCACGTCGCGCGGAAATGGAACAAACCCGTGGTCAGAAACGGCCGCGTGTTCGACGCCCCGCGGTAAGCCGGCCCACTCCGATCAAGCCGCAGATGGTAAGGAAACATGTTCCCACCATGCCCATTCCGCACAGGCCGCCCACGGCGCGCGGCCCCTGGTTGGTGTTGTCGTCGTCTGGCTCGGGCGTGTCGGGTTCTGGATCGGGGTCGGTTGCGCCCACTGTCAGCGTGAGTGGATCGCCGCTTACGTTGCCATCAAGCGGTGAGAATTCCAAAGCGGTTTCGAATCCGGCCCTGAAGATCGCGCCCTCGCCCGCTTGAGGGTTGGCAGGGCCTATGGCGCTGAGCGTACCGGTGCTGTTGACGGTGACGGCGATTGTCGCGACCCGAACAGGTGTTGTGTCAAGAACGACGATTCGTCCTTCTTCGCCGGCCGTCTCAAAGTAGGCAGCGTCCCATTCCTGGTTGTTGGTCAAATAGTCGGCGCGGTTGTCGAGCGAATCCAGGGTCCACGTGAATTCTCCCAGGCTTATCCCCGCGCTCGTTCCACTGAAATCGAAGCGCATTCGACGCACGTCGGCCAGGGGGGCATCATCGGCATCGACCGAGAGCAGGACATCCACGACCAGTTCGGCGCCCGGATCGACTGCGCCCGTGACGACCGCGCCATCGGGGTCCTTCGGCGTTAGGCTGATAATAATGTCTGCCTGCGCATGTTCGGCCGACATGGCAAACAACGCCAAGATGCCAAGCGTGAAATATCTTGCTATGGCGAACTGTTTCATCTTCGCGCGCGAGCAACTGTAAAATCAGGAGACGTTATGAACGTGCAGGACGCTCAGCGGCCTGACACGACCCGCTTACGGACACGGGCTCGATACATCTAGTGTCCTTCCCTCCCAGGGTCCTTTGAACACTTCAACGTCGCTCAGCAGATCGACGAGTCTCAGGGCGTCCTCTCCGGTTATAGACCCGGAATGGTCGATGTCGCAACTGTACTTCGACGGAGAGGGGCAACCCCCGTTGTAGCAGCAGGCGATCAACGCCGCGATATCCGCGGTGCTGGAGTCGCCGCTTTCGTCCGAGTCGGCCGGGAGGGACGTGAAAGTCCCCGTCTGCGGCACGGTGGATTCATACGTGATTGTCGTAACGGCCCCGGGGGTGATTCTGCGAAGCAGCGTGATCGTGTACGTACTTATCCCGCCGCCGCCGGCGGCCTCGTTGATTCCGTCGATGTCGTTTGGCGAAAGGTCTTCCACGGCTGTCTCACAAAGCGACCAGCAGTCCACCGAAGCTCCGCTAGGCCCGTCGGCTACGACAACGTCAATCCCCTGCGCTAGAGTCGCGTCCGGACTGCGCGGCTGGCGGGCGTCCGTCACGCCGTCGGGCGGATCGGTCCACGCAATGGTCCCGTCCGGGCAACACGGGTTGGGGTCACACGACGTGCCGTCTCCGAGATAGTTTCCGGCACAATCCGCCTCGGCCTCGATCGTACAAATCGCACCGATGCAGCACGCACCACGAACCGAACAAGGCTGAGCGCATTGAAGGTCACCAATGCGGAAGTCGTCCAGCGGTCCGGTGCATTCGGATATCACGGTGTTTCCGGTACAAACACCCTCGGCGGAGCAACACGACCCGCGCGCGCAGGCAACACTCGCACAATCAGTCGGCGCGCCGTCCGGGTTCTGGTAAATGCCGGCCTGAAGCTCGCACACCAGCCTAGTCCGGGGCTGGCACACTCCGCCGGGCAGACAGCAGGCGCTGTCGACGCAAAGATCTTCGGTGCAGGGCTTGCCGTCACCGCCGTGGATTCCGGTGACAACGTTTATGCAGTCCTGCCCCGTTTCGTGGGTACACAGCCCGCTCTTGCAGCAGGCCCCGCGGGCGGCGCAGGGAGGGTCAAGTTCATCACATAGCATTGCGGGGTGGAACTCGGCCGCCGCACTCGTGCATTGGGCGCGAATGAGGCCGTCCACGCAAGCGCCGTCGAGCCCGCAGCACGCCCCGGTAGCACACGCGTCCGCCGCGCAGGACTCCATCGGCGCGCACGTTTCATCGGGAATACACGCGGGAACTTGACACCCACCCACGCACTCGGCCGGAACACAGGTCGACAAGTCGGCACACGAGGGATTCGCCAGATCGCATACGGTCCCGTTGGCACAGTTGCCAACGCCGCGGTCGTCGCAGTTCTGCTGGACTACATTGCACCCCGTCGTGGTTCCGGCGCAGAACCCGACTTCGCCGCAGTTCGTGACGCCGAGCGTACAGAGCGTGCCGTCGGGGCACCGGCCCGCGGTGCAGTTCTGCTGGCTGACGCTGCACTCTGCCGCGGCGGCGTCGTTGCAATGACCCACGTCGCAGTCGGCGTCCGATTCACATGGATCGCCGCTGATGCTGCACGCCTTGGCGCAGTCGAGGTCACCGTTGGCGACGTCGCACGATGCTCCGCTGTCGCTGCACGTGTACGCGCATTGCGCGCCTTCGCCAACGAAAGCGCCGCCGGCGTTCGCGCAAGCCTGCACGGTCGTCACCTGGCAGGTTTCGCCCTCGATTGGAAGACAGCAGCCGCCGAGCACGCAGCTCGCGTCGCAAGAAGTTCCGTCGCCGCCGTACACGCCGCCGGCGTCCGCGCAGTCCAACGCCGACGTGACCTCGCAAGTGATGTCATCGAGACAACATGATCCGCGGGCGCAGGGAGGGATATTCTGGCACGTCAGGCCGGCCTCGAAGATGTCGAATGGATCGGCACAGTCGTCATCAAGCACGGAGTTTGTACACGTGCCGTCCAGCTCGCAACAGGCGCCCACGCGAACGAAGCAGACTCCCGGAAAACAATCCACGCCGTCACCCAGGTAGACGCCGCCGGCGGCGCACTCGTCTGCGGGTTCCACGGCACACTGGTTGTTGCGGCAACATCCGCCCCGCGGTTCACATGCGCGCGTCGTGCAGGTCTCGCCCGGCCGAAACTCGTCGAGTACGCCCTGACACGTCACTTCGATCGTGTCCGCGGCGCACGTGCCGTCGGGGTGACAACATGCCCCGCGCAGGCAAAGATCGGCGACGCTGCAAGAAATCCCGTCGCCGGCGAAAAGCGCTCCCGCCGGCACGCAGGTGTCCGCCGCGCAAACGAAGCCGTCGCAATCGGAGTCCGTGTCGCAGGCACCGCCGAGATTGGGTCCAGCACCGCATCTACCTGGGCAGTCGGCGTCGCCGCCACAGATCGTGCCGCCCGTCGCACAGACCTTCAGGCCGGCGTCACATGCCGTCTCGGTGACTGATGTGCAGGTCTCGTCGGCCAGACAGCAGCCCCAGGCCTGGGGACACTCGGTTTCCACGCATAGCGCCCCGGAATTGAAGCTCTCACCGAGGGGATCGTCGGCGCAGATGAACTCGACCGAGTTATCTTCGCACTGGCCGTCTGCCGTGCAACACGCGCCGAGTTCGCAGAAGCCGGCCGGCAGGTCTGCGCACAGCTCTAATCTGCACGTTTCGCCCAGCGGACAGTCCGTGTCGTCGAAGCAGGTGCCGGGACTCTCGGAGCAAGTTCCGCCGCCCTTGAAGTATCCGTTTTCCGCGAGGCAGTCCTCCTCCTTGCGGTCCAGGCAGATGCCGTCCTTACAGCACGGCCCGAGGTCACAGCGGCCCGGCCCACAAACCGTTCCGTCGCCCTGGTAACTGCCGCCGTCCAGAGTGCAGCCCTCCGCGGTCCGCGTTCCGCAGCCCGCAGCGAGACAGCAGGCGCCGCGCGGGCACGTCGTGGAGCCCTCACATTGCGTTCCAACTCCCTGGAAGCTGCCGCTTATTCCGGCGCACGCCACGGCGCTTATGAACGCGCAAACACCGCCCTTGGTACAGCATGCGCCGCGGTTGTCGCCGCAGTCGTCGGCGTCGCACTTGGAGCCGTCGCCCTGGTAGATTCCGCCGATGGGTCCGGTGCATTCATCTCCGGTAGCCGCGTCGAGACACGTTCGACCCTGCGAGTCCGGCTCGCCCAGGCAGCAGGCGCCGACGCACTCCAGCCCTTCGAGACCGGGGAGACAAACTGTCCCATCACCCAGGTAAATACCGTTCAGCCCCATCGGGTCCGAACAGGCGGACCCCGTCAGCCCGTCGCTGCACGATCCGCCGGGAAGGCAGCAGGCACCGGTAGGCAAATCACAGGTGCCTGATTCACAAAACGTCTGGCCGGGATCGGCGCTCCACGTGCCGCCGCGCTTACCGCACGCATACTCGGTCAGTGCTTCGCAGTCTCCGTTCGGGTAGCAGCATGCGCGAACTTCACAAACGGCGGGGCACGTGAAGGGCACTCCGTCGCCGTCGACGTCGACGCCCTGTACCCAATCAAGGTCGCAAAACTCCACGGTCGTGTTGACGCAGGTGCCGTCGGGCAGGCAGCAGCCGATATAGTCGGACAAGTCTCCACAGGGGCTACACCCGCGCCCGTCGCCAAGGTAGGCAAAAACCTCGCCCGGCACCTCCGCGACGCAGGTGGCTCGATCGACTTGTCCCTGACAGTTATCCAACGATCCTTCGAATCCAAAGCAGCAGGCGCCGCGTCCGCCGCAGCCTTCGTCCGGCGGAAGCAGGCTGCACTTGGTGCCATCGCCCTTGTAAACGCCTCCGAGAGCGGTGCAAACCGATTGCCGCCGGCTGATGCAATCTTCCGGGAGGAAGCAGCAGGCCCCCTTGCAGATGTTCGGCTCGCATGTAGTGCCGTCTCCGCGATATATACCACCCTGTACGGCGCAATCGTCAGCGCACCGTTCCAGGCACGGGTCGTCCGGAGTTTCAAAGCAGCAGGCGCCGGTGACCGGCGGGCACAAGACCTCGACATCCGGCGGTGCGGGACAGGGCCGCGTCGGCCAATGGTTGACCCCGCCCTCCGCGGAACAAGCCTCGGGCGTGTAGTCGTCGTTGCAATCCCCGCACGGCAGACAACAGGCCCCGAAATCGCAGAGCACGTCGGCGCATCTGGTCGTTTCACCGTGGAAATAGCTTCCGGTGCCGCTGCAATCGGCATGCAGCTTGTCCGTACACACTCCGCCCGAACAGCACGCCCCCAGCTTGGGCGCGATGCAAAGCTGCATCGCAAATGCGTGACGGCAGTTCGGCGGGGCGCACAGGGCCGGCGTTATCTGGTCCGCAACCACCGTCGCGGGGAAACCGGGCGGCGTAACGTTCGTGACGTGGCCTATCACGTCGAAATCACGAAATTGGACGGGATAGGCGACGTTGTTGTCGCGGCCGATCGTAACGTCCGGCGCCCACGAAACCGCCAGCGCGTAGTCATAGCCGAGTTCGAGCGTGATCGGCGGGTTGATCTGCCCGGAGGAGTAGAACTGCGCCGTTCCGGTGCCGCTTCCCGCGCGCGCCCCGCTTACCCAGACGGCATCGTAAGGATCGCCGGCTGCGGAGGTCTCGCGGCGGTGTACCGAAAAGTACAGGTCTACGTTTCCGGCCAGGGCCAGGCCGAGCTTGAACTCGGTAAGCACGCTGTCATCCTTGACGCGGTAGACGTTGCCGGCGTAGGTGTCGTCCAACGAGAACTGCTGCGTGTTGAGCCAATCACCGGTGCAGATGCACGTCCCTTGGGAAACGCAGTCCTGGGGCGTCGAACCGCCCAGGGCGGTAAACGCGCCCGCGCTCAGGTCGGAAATGACCCGGGTTTCCAATGCCAACGGGTCGTATCGAAAATCTTCGGGTGCGATCGACACCGGCGCCGCGGCATTTCCGGCGACGTGCGACGGCCAGGTACTAATCCAACCCAGAATTACGGTGAGCACACCCAACGTAAGTCGACTTCTGCGCATACCTGTTGCTCCGATGTAGGGACTTCGGGGCGTGGGTTCGGGCTCGCGCTGCGAATGCGTGGAGCCTCAACGATGACGAAGTCCTGGTCCCCCCAAACCCCTCCTATGGCTTCCCGAGATTATATCCGCCCGCGAGCGGCCATACCAATCCCGCGGCGCATTAAGTTAAGCCCCGTGTTTTCGAGCGTTTTCCGGCGTCTGTCCCACCGATGGTCCTATAGTACGTGCGTGCGTCGGGCGCCACCGCGGCCGGTTCACCGCGGCAATCGAAGCCGTACACGCCGCCGCGGCTCAATCGCCGCGATATTCGTTGTAGCTCACCACGGTCTGCTTGCCGACGCGGGTCGGGGCCGCCTCGCCCATAACCGTGGGCAGGCGATCGACGGTCGCCTGAAAACGTATCGCCCGCGAATCGACGTCGGCCGCCATGTACTTGATCACCATGTTCGGAACAGCGGCGATCTTGGCCGGGGGAACGAGGGCCTCATCCTCCTCGCCGCGGAGCAGGCCGTAAACCGTGAACACTTGCGAGCGTACCGTCACCCAGTCGCTGAGCGAGGCCAGCGCGGCGATGGCGTCGAGATAGTTCGGGTTGATGGCGCCCGGCTTTAGGACCCCAGTGTCCATACGCGCGAAATCGTCGGCATCATCGTGTATTACGTTGGCCAACTCGCCGACGGACATAAAGCCCGTTCCCCTCCGCGCGTTGGAGCGCGATCCGTTGCGCCCCCGCCAGCCGACGTCCAGGATTCCGTCGTTGTCAATGTCTTCGTCGGGATCGAGGAATCCGTTGTTGTTGGAGTCCTCGCCGTCACCGTAGTGCCCCGTCTCAAACGTCAGGCCGAAAACGTTCGCCTGTATCTGACGCCCTTCGCGATAGGCGACGATCTCCATCGCCAAACCGTCGTCAATCAGTCCGGCCTCTTCATCCAGGGGAGGTTGCGTCGGATACAACCTGTCGCGAAACGTATCCCGGAAGTCAGCCGGTATCAACTCCATCGGAACGTAGGTCAGGCCCGCAAGCATGTGCCACGGGGCCACGTTTATGTTGGCCCGGCCGTGTACGCGCAGGCCGCCGAGGTCGACCTTGGGAAGGTTGCGGTCGCCGTCGGCGTCGTACGGACCCTTGTTGTCGAGCGGGAGGGCCGTGAAATAGTCGAACACCAACTGGCCCCAGGGCAGATGCCGCAGGTCGCCGATTCCGCTTTCCGGCACGCCGGGGTCGTACTTGGTAAGCCTGGGATCCGGGTCGTTAGCGCCAAGCGTCAGGACTGCGCCGGGATCGAGCGCCTGGGGATTCTTGATTCCGGGATGCAGGCGATGCGCATAGTCCGCGTCGAACACGGGCATCCGGCCGTTGTCGATCTGCTCTCGCGAATCGCTCGGTCCCTCAACTATCTGGGCGGGTGTCTGGGTCAGGTTGTCAGGCGGGATGAGCCTGTAGACCTTCAGTTCGTCGTCGAGGTAAGCCGTAAACGGGAGCGCCCCAGGCGTGGCTCGCGAGTTCGCGTGGCGCATGAGCAGCAAAAGTGAGCCGGTCGTCGGAAATGCCAAGCGCATCGTGCCGGTGTTGGCAAGCAGCACATGGACCGGCATGATCGTTACAATCGAGTCGGTCCGGCCCTCGCTGTTGCGTCCGAACGTCGTGTCACCCGGGTCCGGATAGGCGTAATCGTCGTCGAAGTCGATGGGAACCGGGGTCTGCCAGAGCCACGGTTCCACGTCGAACGCCACTCTCGCGCAGGAGCGGAATTCACCGTCCCACGTTCCCACCTTGTCCGGGGTTCCGTTGTGGCCATCGGCGAGATTGGCCGGGTCGGTCAGGTCGACTTCGTCAACTATGATCTCGACGGTGCCCGCGCCGACGGGGATCTCACGGATGAGTTGGATCCGGGCGTTTTGGTCGAACCGCAGTCCGATGTACACTTCGTTGTCCGGTGCCGGCGCGCCGGGGGGGTCTGTTGTGAGCGGCGTAATGGAACCGTCGCTACTCCCGTAGAAGCCGATAAATTCCTTGGCGTCGATGATTTCGTTCAGCGGAAGCGGGAAGGTACCTTTGTTCGTTCGCAGTAGATAGCGATCGTTGAATCCGTTGTTGAGATTGAGAGCAACGTCGTAAGGATTGAACAGTTCCACACCAAGAAAATACTCTCCATCGGGTATACCGTCGGACGTGTTAATCACCGGCGCAGAGCCGTTGACAATGTCGTCGGGTGTAGCGTACGCCACGACCTCGGTAATAAACGGCTGTTTCTCCAGGCCGTAGACGAATTGTCCGAGCGGGCGGCCGAACGCGTTAAGGTCGTACACGTCGCTGCTGAGGAGCTCGACTTCGGTCGGAACGTTGCCAAAGTCCATGAAGTCGATGAGGTTTGCGGTTAGCGACGCGGCCGTAAGAGAGACGGCGTAGCCGTAGTCTATGCACTGGGCTCCAAATATACAATCGTTATCCGTTGCGCAGGTGGAGCCGGTGTTGGCGCACACTCCGGCGTGTTTCCAATACCAAGTTGGTGGGCCCGTGCCCGACGTATGCTTCTGGTACGCGCCCCACTCCTTGACCCGGGCGTTGAGCAGCATGACGGTGAAGGCGTTCTGGATGATCCGGATGCGTTTGGCTGCGCTGATCGTGCCGTTGGTCAACGCCTCGTCGAGCCAGGGCAGGCTCAGGCGCAGCTTGCCCTTGAGCGGGTTGGGGGTACACGCCGGGTCGCCCATGCACTTGCACCAATCGTCGAACTCGCCGCCGTCATTGGGATCCTCGGCCCGGTTGTACGGGTCGCGGTGAGTTTTCCCGTGCGGATACGCGGCATATTCAAACGGCAGTAGTACGTCCGTGGCCTGAATCTGTGCGCAATCCGGCGAGGCGGGCGTGCCGGCGTCCCATCCGGGCGAGGACTGATCCAAGAAGCGGCGGTTCGCCTCGATCATCAGATCGAGCACCTCGGTGTGCGCGAGCTTCGTGCCGCCCAGGCCGTCGGGAACCTCGCGGGCGACGTAGGTTGGACGCCTCAAGAGGTCGTCATAGCTTATCGTGGTGGCGAGGTGCCGGCGGTCGTACTGCACGTCGTTGTTGTTCGCCAAATCGTCGATCCCGCGCTCCGCGTCCATCCGCGCGACCCACAGAGGAATCAAAGGGTCGACGTTGGGGTCCTTTTCGTCCGGCGCGTACGGCCAATAGCGGTGCTCGCGCAGAGACTGGCCGGGCGGGAAGAAGGCGTTGCCCCATTCGGCGTTGCCGGCAAGGTCGGGGTCAAGCGGGTTACCCTGAATCCGCGAGGGCGGGATGATCCGCGGGGGGATTCCGTTGCGGCGGCGAAGCATGGGCTCCTCATTGGCGGGATCGTAGGGGGTCCATCCCGGAATGTCTTGCGGCAAGGTAAAGTCCGCGGGATCGCCGAGTATCAGTCCCTTGCGGATGAGCCACTCCTGGGAGTGGCTCACGTTGACCATGCCGCCGTGGGCCACGACGCGCAGGCCCATGAACACCTTGCCGTTCGGGTTCGACGGCGGGTTGACCATTTTCTTCAGGGCCGCAAGCTGGGCGCTGTCGATCACCAGCTTGGTCGGATCGGGCGGGTCCGAGGCTTTGTCGACGAGCTCGACCTGGACACTGTCAACGATTCCGTCACCGTCGGCGTCAACGTAGACCAGGGGAGTTTGAAACTGGTTTACGACGTTATTGCCGTCCGTGTCCAGGAAAACATAGTATGGCAACAAATCGGGCTGGCTGCCGTTCGGCAGGGCAGTATTGATTTCCACGTCCGGGGTGGCGGGGCCCATGAACGTGGGCAGGTTGAGAGCCGACGCATAGGTGAACCATCGGAACAGGCGCGTCGGGGCCATCGCCCCGGGGGGCCAATAGGGCTCGATCGGCGCGAAGAGGTTGTGAACGCCGGGCATCTCCGCGAACGTCGCGGTCGACGAGCCGAGCAGGTCACCGGTCATTTCCGCGCCGGGCGCGGGGAGCATGGTCTCGCGCACGATCGAGCCCACGTCCTGCATCACCTTTTCGATTCCCGGCTGCGTGCGGCCGCGCTGCTTCTCGAAGCCGATCATCTCTGAGTCGAAGTTCATGGTGGCCATGAACGCGAGGCCGGTAACGAACAGGACGCCCAGGACGGTCATGACCAGGACGAGGACCGATCCCCGGCGGGCGGCCCTCACCGGCGCGCGCTGCCGCACGCGAAGCAGGTCATGTGAGCCGTTCACGGGCATCTTGTTCCTCAACCTCCCACCGGGACGACGATGACATGGCGAACCGGCCGCTCCAGCCGGCGCTCGTTGTCGAACAAATCCACGGTAATGCGCAGAGCGGCCGGAAAGACATCCTCGCGGACGACGTTGTCGCAACGCTCGCCGGTGTTACAGTCCGCGTCCGATTCACACTTGTCGGCCCCGTCGGTACACAAGCCTTCGTCGACTTCACTCGTGGCGGCGAAGATGGCCGTGTTGAGGTGGTCGTCGCTGGCCCCGTATCCGCAACTGTTCCAGATGAGCAAGGGGTCTTTGCTCTGTCCGCCGAAGCGCTCCTTGAGACTGTACGACGTTTCGGTGCGCTGATTTCCGAGCTGAATGTTCTCGTTTTTCAGACGACCGCCGTACAACTCATTCAGATCCACGTATCTGTCGCTATTGATACTGTTGTCGACGAACTCCTTGTCGAGCGCGGTTTTCAGCGGTGCGAGTGGGTTATCATCCTCCAGGTTCTTGGGGTCTTTCCCGTCGTTGCCCGGGTCTAACCAAAACAGCCGTGATTCGCCGTCCAGGCGGCCGCCCACGAAGCCGCTGTCGGGGTCCAGGGTCCATTCAACTTTGAATGACGCACAGTGGGGGAGGAAGTAGTGGCCGAGCCGGTCCGCGTACTGCGGCGGCGGCGTGGGATCTAGCTGGCTGCGCGCGAACGGGCCCTGGTGGGGCATAAGCGGAACCGGGTCCGGAAAGATCGCGGGCAGAAAACAGGGTTTCTTCTGGTCGGTCGCCTGGCGCTTGAGCACGGCATCTTCATAGATGATCCGGCACATCACGTCCGTGGTTCCCTGAAGAAAGGCCTGGTCGTCGAATTGACCTGGAATCGGAAGGCCCTGCCACTCGGCCCATTTCGGCGTGGCGTCCGGCGGGGGCAGCTCCGTAAGCAGAACGCTGCGCCGGGCCAGGTGCCACATCGCGGCCGGCAACGGCGACGCATCGCCCGGCGCCGCGACCGGATCGGGGAACATTGTCAGATTCGGCTGCGCCGCAAGATCAGGCTCGAACACGTAAGCCGGGTCCTTGCCCGCGGTGTTCCGCACGTACTCGCCGAGCTCCGCGTGCCCGTAGACGATCTGCTGCACGGTGGACGCGACACCCTGCTGGTATTCCGCGGGCACCCCACCCTGGTAACGGTAGTTGACGTAGTTGGTCACTTCTCTGCGCGTCGTAAAGAACATGAGGACGTCGGCTCGGGGGCGTTCGAGCCTCTCGGGGTCGTCACGGTCGCGACGCTGCGGATCCAGCGCGTGGGGATATCCGTCGCCCGGATCGGCGTTGTCGTCGCCATCCTTCTGGTCCTGCGTCCAGTAAGCGTTTATCGGATTGCCTTGTATCACCATCACCGACGCTCCCCGGTCCACACCGGCCAGGTCGTCGCGCAGGGTCCGCTCGAAGACACGGAGCGCCTGGTTGACTTCGGTCAGCGCCCGGGCCCGCCCCGTGGCCTGTACGGTCAGCGTCATGACTTCCCCGGCAAGGACCATCATGAGCGCAAGGATCCCCACCGCCACCACGACTTCAGCGAGCGAAAACGATCTGAGCCGCCTGGTCCGGGTACAGTTCAACCGCAATTCCTTGCAAAAAGCGCGGACTCTTTCAGGGTGGATAACGACCGGGATTCGAGCCCTGCCGCGAACGCGTCCGCATTGACCGTGGTAATTATGGCGCCGTACAGGTGTCGGTCCAGATGGGATGCGTCGATTTGTTGGCGGGTGGGTCAACCGGTCCATCCGATAATCGCGCGAACTCGCGGCAGAGAGGATCGTCTCAAGTGTGTGCGTTCCCGAATCGTCATTGAACCGACCGGTGGCCCATGTCCTGTGGACATGGGGGACTCGATGAACACCTCGCGGCCGCGACCACCGACGATCATCGTGTCCCCCACCTCCAAAGGAGGTGGGCCACCCCCTCTCCATTGCCCGCAAGTTCAGATGAATCGGGCCGCTAGAATCGTTATTGAACCGGTGAGAGGCTCAGCGTGCGCACGTCTATGCCTACGACCGGCTGCTTGCCGTAAAACACGAGGGGATCGTTGCCGGAGGCGCGCCGGCGAACCGGCGGCGGAAACACCCATACGGTCCTGACCAGGAGCTTGCCCGTGATTACCGCGTGATCGCAAACATCCTCGCACAGCACCTCACGATTGAGCGTGACGCGACCCTCCGTTTGATCGTCATTCGTGAACCGGCGCCCGGTGACGGTGTAGACCTGCCCGGTGCGCTCGTCGATAAGCTGCGTGTCCACCTGAAACATGTCCATGAGGAAATCGGTCGTCGGGAAACCCTGGGTGTTGACCTCAATCTGGCTTGGTATGTGCGTCGGAGGCTTGATGGTAACGCAGTCATTCCAATTACAGCAGTTCGGAAGACACGCGGGATCCTCGGGGTCCGGGAACCGTACTTGCACGCGCCACGGCGAGGGAAAGAGAACGTCCTGTTCCGGGCCCAGCGCCGCGGGCGTCGTCACATGCTCCGGGTCCGCCGGATCGGGTGCCGAGTCCTCATTGGGATCCTGCCGGGCGTAGCGCAAAACAGGTTGGGGCCGGCGCAGCGTGACGTAGTAGATGTCGAAATTGCGCGTTGTGTCCGCGGCGCCGCGGGCGTCTTCGAGCGGGGTCAACGAGGTCAGGGTGGGTCCGACCTGCTCGCGCAGCCGGTGCAACACCGCCCACGCAAAACGGCGCGTGTCGAGGTCCTCGTACCAGGCCAGGCGCGCAGCCTCCCTCTCGCCCACGTCCAGCGATTCCACGTCATCCCATAGTGGCATCGGAGGCTGTACGCTCGATTCGAAATCCACCTGACTCGCCAGGAACACGGCGTTGCAGACGTTGGGATTATTGCAATACAGCAAGTCGAAATTGACGCGTTCCAGCATCCACGGGGCGAAGACTTCCGTCCACGGCTCGTCGCGTTTTGGGACGATCGGGCGGGCCGTCGGATCGCTCGGCCGCTCGGCCAGAACGTTCTCGATGTGTAAAGCGTGCATGCGCGTGTCTGCAAAGGCATAGAGGATGTCGTTGTTTCCGCCGCCGTTATCCTGGAAGACGAGGTCGCCGGCAAAGCTCGACCCGTGTTTCGAGAGGCCGTCCACGCGCGCCAGCAGTTTGAGCGTCGTGTGCGCGCCTTCCGACACGGCCACCTGGCTGGTGTATTCCGTGAGGTCCCGCGCCCGGTTCCATGCGACCGGGAACATCGTCGCGACCATCACCATGCCGAGCCCCAGGATGACGATCGCGATCAACATCTCAAACAGCGAAAACCCACTCCGAGCCGCAGATTCCCGTCCTCGACGCGAGCGACAGACCGTAGGGTGGGCACCGCCCACCACTGAGCCTATACTTGCGCACCGCTTCAGGTAAACCTTCGGGTCTTGTGTGTCCCGCTCCCTCACGGTTGCGGCTCGGAAAAGGCGAGTGTCCCGCTCCCTCACGGTTGCGGCTCGGACAAGGCGAGTGTCCCGCTCCCTCACCGTCGCGGCTCGGAAAAGGCGAGTGTCCCGCTCCCTCACCGTCGCGGCTCGGACAAGGCGCGCTGCAACGCGCAAGTTCAGTCCAATTGCGGCACGAGGCCGGCTGCTCACTGCTCAGTCTCCCCCCTCGGACCTTTGACGACCGCGCCGGTAAGTCGATTCACATAAAAAGGAAGCCCCTCGCGCACCAGGTACTCGCGCTTTTCCTCGGCCGGTCCCAGGCCCAGAAAGATCGAGTCGTCGTAGACGATGAGTGCATCAACGGAAGGGAAATTCACGGCAGCCAGCTTGCCCGTTTCGTTGTAGCTCACCAGAAAGGGAACTGCCAGATCGCTCCCCGCCGGCCCGATATCTTTGATCTTGTCATCCTGAGCGTAGTACTGCTTGACGTTGGAAACGTTCGGCGGTCCCTCGCCGACGCGCAAGCCCGTTCGGTCGCCGATGCCACGGCCGTTTTCGGCGACGTCGTCCAGATCATCGTCGCGGATCAGGACGTCTCGCCTCACGAGGAGTCGTCCATCGCCCGAATAGATCATCGTGAAGTAATTGCGGTGGCGTTGCGCTTGGTTTACCCCCATGATCGGGGTTGCGAACGAGTCATTGGCGAGCTCCGCGGCGGAGAAATACTCATTCGGCACGCCCATGTCCTCGTCGACCGCGTAGCGCGGCACGGCACGCATGGGCGCGGGGATGCGCTGGCGGCGGCGTTCGGTGACGCGAAAGACTTTTTCCCAGGCCGCCAGACATGCCGGACTCTGCGCACACTCCAGACGGCCTTCGACGTCCGCCTCGATGGACACGACCTCCTGCGTGCCGTCCTCGTCAAGGAAGAACAGGAGGCCCGAGTCGGCTCCGCCCGCCTGAAGGGAACCTGCCCGGGCCGTCATCAGCAATCCCTGGATTACGTTCTCGGCGTCTGCGACCTTGCGCTGATTCCAGAGTGCCGTGGCCGACGGCAACACTATCGTAAGGGCGATCAGGACGATCGCCACGACTACGAGCATCTCGATAAGCGTAAACCCCGAGCCGCGTGATTCGTTTCTTTTTCGCGTAAGCGATCGTGCTCCCCTCCTTGCCAAGGAGGGGTTGGGGGAGGTGAACGCCGGCAGCGACGACCCCCCCTTCAGGCTCCCTAATCGGTCGCCTTCAGCCCCCCTTGCCAAGGGGGGAAGCTGCGGGACGCCAAACATGTACTGGGCTTCACCGCGCGCGAAGCATCCCCGGCGGACGAACCGTTCACCCCCTCCACCCGCGACATTCGCGCGCGGCGAAAGGCCGGGAGATGCCGATGGTCGACCTGCCTTGTGCACGCTCATGTCGATTCGCCCGGTGTAAATCATCGCTCCCAGGAAATGTCAGGGCGATACTTTCGGCGCCAGTTTCTCCGCCAAAGCGGGGTCGGCGTAGACGTTGTCCTCGTTCAAGGGATTCCTTAGAGTCCCGTGCGTTGCCCAATCCCCGACAAGGGAAGCCGTCAAATCGTTGTCCAGAATGTCCTTCTTGAGCTGATCTCTCCCGTCCGGCCCGAAGGACATGATTATCGGGCGGCCGCCGTTCAGCCGGATCAACTTCGTCGAGGCCTCGTTCCAACTCTCGTGGTTGCTCGATTTGGTCTTTTCGGGATCGTCTTCCTTCCAGTCACGCTGCGCGAAGTAGCTGAGCGGTACGCCCCAAGGGTCGAGAAGCCAGCGAATCTGCCTGTCGAATTTCTTCGCGTTGAAGCTGCCGTCGCCGTCCATGTCCAGGAACTGAACCGGCGTCCCGTCCGCGGGGCTCAGTTCCGTGTGCCATTGTTTTGGAGGAAGCTGGTCGAGAATCGCCTGCGCCGAAGAGCTGAACATCTCTATCGCCAGCAGCATGGCGGCAAGGTCGCGGTGCTCCAATTCCGGTTTGGGGTTTCCGGCCGTGTAGAATTTCATCGCGTCGTAATTCGCTCCGGTAGGTTTCGGCACGACCGACACGCGCTCGCCCGTGTCTTCGTTTCGTTCGATCACCAGCGAGCGGTTCGGGGGCGGAGGCTTGCTTCCCGGAAGGCCGGCGGGCGTGAATAGCTCCAACTCGTCGGGCGGATAGGAGCCGTATCGGGTCGCGTAATGTTTGTCGACCTGCTGCGTTGCGAGGACGATTGTCGGCCGCTCCGTCTGATTGCGCTTGAACTCGTCTATCGCGCTTTCCACCACGGCAAGCTGCGCCGCCGCCGCCCGGGACTTGGACTTGTCGAGCAGTGCCGAGGCCCCGACGAAGACGGAACTCAGCAGTATCAGGATAATCACGAACACGACGAGCAGCTCTATTAGCGTAAAAGCCGACGCCAAGCGTGCATGGGCCGGCGTCGATGCCGCCGGCCGGTCGGCGTGTGGGTCTGACGTCGTGCAGCTTCCCCCCTTAGCAAAGGGGGCTGAAGGCGACCGATTAGGGAGCCTGAAGGGGGGGTTCCCGTGACCGGCGTGTACCTCCCCCAACCCCTCCCTGGCAAGGAGGGGGGCAGGATTGCCAACACTAAACGCAAACCGGCCGCCGAATGAGCCGCCCGCGCTGTCGAAACGGTGCGCGGCCACCTACTCCGCCTCTCGCGACCAGTTGGTGATGTCGTCAAGCGTGCCGTATACGCCGTCCGCGCCCGCACCGATTAAGAGGTAGGTCTGCTTGCGCACCGGCTCTATTCGTGCCTTTATAGACGTGTCCACTATGTACCTTGCGAGGCTGTGTTCGAAAGTTGTGTCCGTGGCAAGTTTGCTGACGTCGGACGCTTCCGGTGGCGCGACCCAGCGAAGTTTGTGATAGAACCCGTTTTCCTTCCCCGCTCCGAAATCGATTCCTTGAGTGGAGGCAAGGGCGCTCGAGCCGGTGATAATCCCATTGTCCTCTTGCCAATAGACACCGGTCAGTTTGTTCGCCTTGTCGCCGGTTATCCTCTTACCTCCGGGACTTGCTTTGTAGTAGAGAATGGGGCGCGACCACGGATCGACGAATAGCGGAAGCTGGCCCGTACCGGTGCCGGACGCGGCGTCGTCCCAGTTGTAAATAATGCCGCCCGCTTCGTTGAGATCGTCCAGCGTCTTTACGTGCTTTTCGCGCATTGCCTCGCCGACGTAGCCGCTTTTTTCATAACGTGGTTGCTTCTCCGCGCCGTCGTCGTCGAGTTCATACGCGTCGCCCACGTCATCGCTCAGGTCGTTCCACCACAGGCCGTCACGGTCAAGGTCCTTGAATCCCGGGGTGCCCAGCAAATCCGCGCCCAGCATGGCAAAGAGCAGCAAGTGTGCCCCGGACGCTTTTACGTCACCCTGTTTCCCCGTTCGGCGTCCGAGCGGGTTGGCGATGGTAACCCGGTCTTCGTTGTCACTTGCCGACGGTGGATAAGACGCCCCCAGTGCCTCCTCCCCGCGGTAGGACTCGATCCCTTGTTCGAGCGAGCCAAGCTGCGCCGTAGCCTGCACTTTCTTGGCCCGCATGCGCACCGTACTCATCGCCGGGAGCAGCGCCCCGACCAACAGCGCGATAATCGCAATTACAACCAAGAGTTCGACCAGCGTGAACGCGCCGCGCGCACCGCGTTTTCCGTGCAAAACCATATTACAAGTCCCTCGTTACGTGCCGGCTCAGCATCGCTATTCCACTTCCGTGCTGAAGTTCGTGACGTCGTCGGTAGTGCCGTACCGCCCGTCAACGCCGGCGCTGATCAACAGATAGGTATCCGCGTTTACCGGGATGAGAGGCTTGCCGACCGGCGGGCTCTCCTCCTGCCGAATTGCGTCGTATAGCTTGCGATCGAGAATGAAACGGGCGAACGTGTCCCGATTCTCTTCGAGGGTGATGTCGGCCGCGGTAAGATTGTCGCCATCACGGGCAATCGCGTGCAGGCCGCCTCCAAAGTCCCATCCGGGGTCTTCCTCGTGGCCGGTGAATCCGTGGTTGTCCTGGTGCAAGTATATGGGCGGGCCGTCTTCCTGCGGACCGCCGTTGTATGCGTTGTTCTGGTCGAACTCGCGCGCCACCATGTTGGTGGTTCGCCCATTGGCCTGAGCAACGTAATAGAGAACGGGCTGCCCGAACGAATCAACAATGACCGGAAGCTGCTTCATCTTGTCCCAGTCCGGGAAAAGAGCGTGGTTGGCCCTGCCCGGGATCTTCTCGGTCGCTATGGTCTTTGTCGCGCTGGGGTCAAGGTACAAAGGAGACCGTTCAAGCGCCGGATCGGGCCCGTTCGGCGGCGGCTCATACCATTTCCACGGTTCATTACGCAGATTCCCCGTGCTCGGGACGGATTTAGGACGGACGTACCCTTGGCGGTCGACGCCCATGAGCATGGCAGGTAGCCACTGGGCGCCGAAGACGCGAGGTTTCTCATCTACAAATGGGAACCGCCCGTCGAGCGATTCCTGTTTTGACAGCGCGCCGTCCCGCAACTCCGGATGGGCAAATGAAGGCGGGAACCCGTGCGTGCGGGGAAAATCTTTCTCGTGGTCATTCTTGAATAAATCGAGCGCCACCCGAATTGCGTTAATTGTGGCTCCGGTTGCGGCGTTCTTGGCGGCGTTGCGTGCCGCGTTTAAGGCTGGAATTAACAAACCGATCAGCAGCGAAATGATGAATATCACTGTAAGCAGTTCGACGAGGGTAAAACCCCCTTTCCGCGCATCCGGAATGCCTTTCGGATTCCTATGGTTGCTGGTCGCCCTCATTTGACTCATCGTATTGTCGCCCTCTTGCGAGTGTCCAGTAATCCCGTTGTTCCCGGTTGTCCCGGTGCCCGCACAATAACATTATTCGCGGATTCTATCCACCAAGTCGCCGAACGGTCATGCGGCCATGCGGCCGGGGGACGTTCGCAATTCGTTGGCGCCCGCTCCTGGAACTTATTCTTGTTTCACTCCGCCGGAGGAGGTATTATATGTCGTTCGCCGTATCGCCGTTTCATTACTATTGGACTGTCGTGGGGTTGCTCGCTGGCATGTACGCGGGTCCGGGAAGGGCGTGGGCCGGCGTGATCGCGTGCTCGGGCGGCGTTGGGGTTCGGCGTGGCAGGGATTTTTGACGCGCCCGCCCTTTGTACGGCCTCAGGGGCGGGTCAAGCGCATCCGCGGGGTGAATTTCATGCTCTTGTGCTTCCACCGTGTTGCGGCCGGGGTTCTTTTGATATTACCGACGGCCGTGGGCGGCTTGCAGCCGGCCCCCGTTGCGGCCGAGGACCGTTCCACCGATGCGGTGGAGACCATCGCAGACCTTCTGGATCGGGTGCAAGCCGCGGACCTTGTGGGACCTGCTCTCGACGCAGCGGAACCTGCGTTCCAGTCGATCAAGTATGTGGGACCGACGATTGCGCCGGGCGACCTCGCTGTGGGACCGAGTTTCCAGTCGCCCAACCTCGCTGAGCAGGCGAGTTTCCAGTCGGTCAAGTCGGCACCTGGCGGATCCCGCGCGAACAAGCGTGGCTCCGAGGCCCATCCGGGGCGGATTCTGGTTCGATTCAAGGCGGCGGAGGGGACGTCGGACGGCGCGGCGGAGGGGACGGCGGACGGCGCGGCGAAGGGCGCGGCGAAGGGCACGGCGGACGGCGCGGCGAAGGGCGCGGCCGCGCCTGCGCATCCTGAGCCGCATCCCGAGCTGCATCCCGATTCGCACCCTGAGCCGCATCCCGATTCGCATCCCGAGCCGCATCCCGATTCGCACCCGGAGCCGCAGGCTTTCAGCCTGCGCGAACCTGCGGCGTTCCGAAGAAGCCCCGTCTGCGCAAGCCCCGTCTGCGCAAGCCTCATCTGCGCAAGCCCCGTCCGGGCGGGCCTCCTCCGGCCGGTCGGCAGGGGAGATCGACGCCCTCCTGCGCCGCGGGCACAGACTCTTGAGGCGGTATCGCAACGTCAGCGACCTGTGCCTGGTAGAGGTCCCGCCGGACGATCTGGAATCGGCGCT
>Ga0326597_10002716_pt1 | contig 26188 bp, 18 predicted proteins | sample RVTome_12_FD_203789 | JGI IMG/M metagenome (GOLD analysis project Ga0326597, IMG submission 203789) | Soil microbial communities from uranium-contaminated site in the Upper Colorado River Basin, Wyoming, United States - RVT100D185 | ecosystem: Environmental > Terrestrial > Soil > Contaminated >... | reverse complement strand
CAACCCCGCCGCTCATCCTCCGATCGAGGACCCGAGGCCCGCGATCGCCGAGGCGAGACTGATCAAGGACCGACATGAGATCGAGGCCCTCGAGAAGGCGGCCTCGATTGCCGCCGCGGGCCATCGACGGGCGATGTCGGAGGCCGCTCCCGGGATGATGGAGTACGAGCTTCAGGCGGGCCTCGAGGCGGAGTTCCGCCGCCGAGGCTCGAAGAGAAACGGGTACGACTCCATCGTTGCAAGCGGCAGAAACGCCTGCATCCTTCACTACCTGTCGAACTCCCGCAGGATGCGCGGCGGAGACCTGGTTCTGGTGGACGCTGGAGCGGAGGCCGACTACTACACCGCGGACATCACCCGGTGCTTTCCCGTCTCGGGGTCTTTCACCAAGCCGCAGGCCGATGTCTACGGCGTCGTCCTGCGCGCTCAGAAAGCCGCCATCCGCGCCGTCCGTCCGGGAAAGGCCTGGAACGCCCCCCATCGCGCGGCGGTCCGGGCCATCGTCGACGGCTTGCTTCGTTTCGGAATTCTGAAAGGCAAGCGGGGAGCCCTCATCAAGAAGGAGACCTATCGGCGCTGGTTCATGCATGGAACGAGTCACTGGCTCGGCATGGACGTCCACGACGCCGGAGGCTATCTCGACGCCGATGGGAAACCGCGCCGGCTCCGGCCGGGGATGGTCCTCACCATCGAGCCCGGCCTTTATTTCGGCCCCAAGGATGGCAGAGTTCCCAAAAAGTATCGGGGGATCGGAATCCGGATCGAGGATGATGTCCTGGTGACACGAGCTGGGTCGAGAGTCCTGACCACCGCAGCCCCGAAGGAGATCCGGGATATCGAAGCGCTCGCGAACGGCGAGCGGACTAGGGTCGTCTCGAGTTCATCCGCTCCAGGACCTCGCCGAGCTTCCGGATCTCGTCGCCGTAGAGCGCCCAGTCGCCGCTCCGCTGCGCCTCGATAGCCCTCCGGTAGTGCTCGCGCGCCTGAGCGGCCAGACCGCCCGCCTCGACTTCCGGTCCCTCGGGGACGGCGAGCCCCGTCGTGAGCGAAGGAGCGGCCGCGGGGCGCGGCTCGCCATCGTGCGGGAACAGTCGCCCGAGCGCCTCATCGAGCGTTTCCTCCATTACGATCTGGTTCTGGTAGGCGATGATGACGCGCTTCAGCTCCGGGATTCGTCCGCCGGCGGCGCGGAGGTAGAGGGGTCGGATATATAGAAGTGACTCCGCGATGGGAATGACGAGGAGCGTCCCCTGGATCACCTCGGAGCCCTGCTGGTTCCAGAGCGTGATCTGGGGTGAAATGATCTGGTCCTGGTTGATGCGTGCCGCGATCTGCCGCGGACCGTATACCACCGTCTGCTTCGGGAACTGGAAGACCATGAGCTTCCCGTAGTGCTCGCCGTCGCTTCTCGCGACCATCCAGGCGGCGAGGTTGTCCTTCTGCCGCGGCGTATAGGGGAGCATCTGAATGTACTCCGCCCCCGCCTCGCCGGGGAGCTTCATGATCGTGTAGTAGGGCTCCATGCGCGCCGCTCGGCCGCCCTCGTCGATTGACGGCACTTCCCACTGGTCTTCCTTGTTGTAGAAGACCGCGGGGTTCGTCATGTGGAACACGGAGAACATCGTGGACTGCAGCTGAAAGATCCCTTGAGGGTAGCGAAGGCGGGCGCGCAGGCCTTCGGGCATGGCCTCGAGGGGCTCGAGGAGGTCGGGGAAAATCTTCCCGAGCGCGGCCGCGATCGGATCGCGCGGGTCGATCACGTGGAACGTGGTGGTGCCGTTATAGGCGTCGATGGTGGCTTTCACCGAGTTGCGGATGTAGTTGAGGCTCCCGATGGGCGTCGAGTAGGGATAGCGCGCGGTGGTGGTGTACGCGTCCTGCACCCACACCAGCCGGCCCTCGTCGATCGCGAGGTAGGGATCTCGATCGAAGGTGAGAAACGGAGCGATGAGGGCCACCCGGTCCGCGATCCGCCGGTGCATGAGGATGCGGCTCTCGGGGGTGAGCGCGGGCGAGAGCAGCGTATCGGTGGAGCGAAAGCGGATGGCGAACAGCAGGCGCCGGAGGAGCCCCCCGAGCGCGACACCTCCCGTCCCCTGGTAGGCGGTGAAGACGTTGTCGTCGCCGCGTGGATAGTCGAACTCCTCGGTGGCGGTGCCGACGAAGACGTGATCGTTCGAGAGCTCGCCGAAGTAGAGCGCGGGCTGGGTTACCTCGAGATCGACGCTCGACGCCGGCGGAAGGTCCTTGATGAAGAGCACCGGGAGCCCCTCGGAAGCGACCTGGTTCACGGGACCGAGGGTGAGGCCGTAGCCGTGGGTGAAGGTGAGCCGCTCGTTGATCCAGGTGCGGCTGGGGAGGCTCTCGGAGTTCAACTCTCGGGCCGAAAGCATAATCTGTCGGTACTCGCCGTTGATGCGGTACCGGTCGTTGTCCACGGACACGAAGTCGTAGTACGTGCGGATCTCCTGGAGCTGAGCGAAGGTGTCCAGGAGCGGTTGGTGATCCCATAGAGGCACGTTGCCGAGGGTCGCGCGGTTCTCGTCGATCGAGGCCCGGGTGAGAAGCGCGTCCCCTGTGAGCTCGCGTTCCTCCACCTGATCGAGGGCGAACGCGGCCCGGGTGGCGGCGATGTTGTGAGCGATGAACGGGGTCTCTCGGACTTGCTCGTTGGGCGCGACCACGAAGCGCTGCACGACGGCGGCATAGAGGGCCCCGCCGATCCACACCGCGAGATAGAGGCCGAACGCCGAAGCGAGGGGCCGATAGCCCCGGAGGAGCGGCTGGGCGGCGGCGATAAGGGCGCCCACCAGGGACACCGCCATGAGTCCGCGCAGCGCGGGGATCCGGGCGTGCGCGTCCACGTACGACGCGCCCTGGAGGATCCTCGAGGAGCTGGTGAGGAGAGCGGGTACGTCGAGCCACGCGCCGAAGGCCAGCACGAGAAGGAGGGCCGCGGCCAGCGCCGAGAGATGCCGCACCGCCGAGCGGTGCGCGAAGAATCCGCTCGTCGCATCCACTCCGACGTTGCCCGCGAACAGGTGCGTCGCGACGACGCCGGCGGCCGAAAGCACGACGAGACCGAGGGCGACCTGGTAGAGCAACTGGAGAAACGGGAGGCGAAAGACGAAAAACCCGATGTCCCAACCGAGGATGGGATCCGTCTCTCCGAACGGCGTCCAGTTCCAGAAGAACAGCCAATCCGCCCAGTGGGCGGACGCGAAGGACGCCATCAGAAATGCCGCGATGGCCGCGACCAGGAACGTCAAGGGACGGAGTCGTCCCGGGTCAACGGTAATCGAGCGAGGCCCGTCGGGCGTGAGGATCTCGAAGTCGCGGCGCCTCAGAGTCGCGAAGGCCAGGCGCAGGTTTACGACGAGAACGAGGAACGAGGCGAGAAATACGAGGGTGGAAACCGTCGCCTTCGCGGTGAGGGTGCGCAGGAATACCGATTGGTAGCCGACCTCCCCGAACCAGAGCCAGTCGATGTAGAAACGCACCAGTAGCGGCAGACCGAGGAAAAGAAGGAGCGCGAGCGCGAGCAGAAGCCCGATCGCGCGCGGCGACGATAGGAAGCCACGTTTGGACACCCCGGGATTATTTCACACTCTCCCGGCCATTCCGCGCGGGCCCCCTCTACTGCCAGCGGCCGTGCTCCAGGACCAGGAGCCCGACGGCCATGATCGCGAGCACGTACATCGCCGGCTTCACCTCGTGCCGTCGACCCGCGAGCAGATAGAGGCCCACGTGGGCGACGAAGCCCCAGAGGATCCCCTGAGTGATCGAAAACGTCAGCGGAATGAGCGTAACCGTCAGGAACCCGGGGAGCGCGTCCTCGAAGCGAGTGAAGTCGATGGCGGCGACGCTTCGGAACATCATCGCGCCGACGAGAATCAGGACCGGTGCTACGGCGTAGGCCGGGACCGCGCCCGCGAGCGGCGCCACGAAGAAGCAGGGAAGAAAGCAGAGCGCGGTCACGACCGAGGCGAGACCGGTCCGCGCTCCGGCGTTGATCCCCGCGGCGCTTTCGATGTACGCCGTCCCCGAGGAAGTCCCGAAGAGGCCCGCGCCGAGCGTCGCCAGAGAGTCGACGATGAGGCCTTGCTTCAGGTTCCTGGGGTCTCCGTTCTCCTCCAGCATTCCGGCGGCCATCGAGACCCCCATGAACGTCGAGATGGAATCGAAGAGATCGGTGAACAGGATCCCGATGATCGCCGGAAGGAGCGAGAGTTTGAGCGCGCCCACGACGTCGAGCTTGAAGAAAACGCTTTCGAAGTCCGGAGGACGCAGCCAGCTCTCGGGAGCGGGCACGAGACCGGTCAACCAGGCGATGGCGGTGACGGCGCCGATCCCCGCGAGGAACGCGAACGGGCTCTTGCGATTCATGAGCCACAGGGTCACCGCCATACCGAGAATCGCGAGGAGCGCGCGATGGTCAAGCGCCCCGGGTCGAACGAACGTGACCGGGTCGAACGCGACCATGCCGGCGTTCCGGAGGCCGATGAACGTCAGGAAGACACCGATGCCCGCGGCCATCGAGGTGCGGATGCCGTTCGGGATGGCCTGCGCGATCCAGACTCGGATAGGCGTGACCGACGTGACGAGGAAGAGCACTCCCGCCCAGAAGACGATCCCTAGGGCCACCGGCCAGGCGACCTTCTGTCCGAGGATGACGGTGAACGTGAAGTACGCGTTGATGCCCATCCCCGGGGCGACCCCGAACGGAAGCTTGGCGTAGAGTCCCATGAGGAGCGTCATGGTGAAGCACAGGGCGACCGTCGCCGTGAGGACGCCGCTGAACGACATGCCGGTCCCCTCGGTCGCGAGGATGGAGGGGTTCACCACGACGATGTAGGCCATGGCGAGAAACGTAGTCACCCCGCCGATAATTTCATTCTTAATGGCTCGCTCGCCTCCTCAATTCAGTGTGCTGGGGCCCCCCCAGCGCTTCTCGCTTCCGCCTCCGCCGTTCGGGCTACGGCGGACCCGCCGAAGCTTCGCGAAGTCGGGCCGGGACTCGCTTCGCTTTCGTCAGTGCGCGCTCGCTCCTCGCTCGCGCGCTACGCCTCCGCTCGCTCGATCGCTCTCAGCACAGGGCCTCAGCTTTCGGCGATGCCGAGCTTCTTTCGAAAGTAGGCGATGGTCGTGGTCAATCCCTCGTCGAGGGACACGCGGGGACTCCAGCCGAGGAGCTTTCGCGCGAGGGAGATGTCGGGCTGCCGCACCTTGGGATCGTCGACCGGGAGCGGATCGAACACGATCGGACTCTTCGACCCCGTTTTGCGTCGGATTGTCTCCGCGAGCTCCTCGATCGTCATCTCCGCGGGGTTCCCCAGGTTGACCGGCATGTTCTGCTGCGAGGTGAGAAGCCGGTAGAGCCCATCGACGAGATCGCTCACGTAGCAGAAGCTCCGCGTCTGATGGCCCTCGCCGAACACGGTGATTGGTTGGTTCTGGAGCGCCTGGCTGATGAAGGCGGGAATGGCGCGCCCATCCTTGATCCGCATCCGCGGTCCGTAGGTGTTGAAGATGCGCGCGATCTTGATGTCGACGCGGTGGTAGCGGTGATAGGCGACGGTCATCGCTTCAGCGAACCGTTTGGCCTCGTCGTAGACCCCGCGCGGGCCGATGGGGTTGACGTTCCCCCAGTAGTCTTCCTTCTGGGGATGAACCAGAGGGTCGCCGTACACCTCGGAGGTCGAAGCGAGGAGGAACTTGGCTTTTTTCGCCTTGGCGAGGCCGAGCGTCTTGTGCGTCCCGAGCGACCCCACCTTCAGCGTCTGGATGGGGAGCTCGAGGTAGTCGATGGGACTCGCGGGGCTCGCGAAGTGCAGGATGTAGTCGAGAGGCCCGTCGATCCGGATTTCCTCGGTGACGTTGTGCTCCACGAACTGGAACCTTCGATCGCGGACGTGCTCCAGATTCGAGCGGTCGCCGGTGATGAAATTGTCCATCCCGATGACCTCGTGGCCCTGCGCCAGCAGGTAGTCGACGAGATGGGAGCCGATGAATCCGGCGGCGCCGGTGATGAGCGCTCTTCCCATTTTCATCCTTTTATGTGCTCGCTCCCCTCGGTCTTCGATCAATGCCGCGGGGCCCCACCCCCGCGGCTTCTCGCTGAAGGCTCCGCTCGGGGAGGATGGGGCCCTCCGGGCCCCGATGCCAGAGATGTACCCCTGAGTCTCAGCTTCCCGTCCGTGTCAGTACGCGTGCTTGTGGAGGACCGCGCGCCACGTGCGCCACAGGATCTTGACGTCGAGGCCGAGCGACCAGTTCTGGATGTAATAGAGGTCGTGCTCGATGCGCTTCTCGATGGACGTGTTGCCGCGCCAGCCGTTCACCTGCGCCCATCCGGTCATGCCGCACTTCACCTTGTGGCGCAACATGTACCGGGGGATGCGCTCCTTGAACTCCTTGACGAAGCTCGGCCGCTCCGGGCGCGGCCCTACCAGGGACATGTCGCCCTTGAGCACGTTCAAGAGCTGCGGCAGCTCGTCGATGCTGAACCTTCGCATAAACCGTCCCACAGGCGTCCGCCGCGGATCGTCCGAGACCGCCCAAACCGGCCCGGTATCCCGCTCCGCGTCCTCGTACATCGATCGGAACTTGAAGATGACGAACGGCTTTCCGTCGAGCCCCATGCGCTGCTGCTTGTAGAGCACCGGACCTTTCGAGGTGAGCTTGATGAGAAGCGAGATGATGGAGAAGGGGATCGTCAAAAACAAGAGAAGTAGGGCCGAGACCGCGACGTCCATGATCCGCTTCGCGAGCCAGTGCCAGCCGCGAATCGGGGGCTCCGACAGGCTTATGATGGGCATTCCGTCGAGGTCCTCGACCCCGGCGCGAATGGAAACGTCGGTGAGGTAATCCCAGGCCACCTTGGCGTCGAGCGCCTCCCGATGGGCGAAGGCCACGAGCTCCCGGATCCTCTTGTGCGCCTCCAGCGGAAGCGCGATGTAGAGCGAGTCCACGGTTATTCGCTCGACGACTTCCAGGATCTCGTCGAGGCCTCCCACGATGGGAATGCCGCGGTGGCCCGCGAACTCGCCGCGGAGACGATCGTCGAGGAATCCCACCACGCGAAACCCGAGCTCCTGGTGATCGATGAACTTGTCGGCGACGGTGCGCCCGAGCTGGCCGGCGCCGGCGATCAGGATGTTCCTGAGGCCGAGTCCTCGGCGCCAGCGAGCTTCCCGCTCGCGGCGGATAAGGGTTCTCACCAGAGAGAGGCCCACGATGTCGAACCCGACGAAGAGGCCGAGCACGATCTGGGAGTACTCGTACCGGCCCGAGACTTCGGGAGGCCCGTACAGATAGTAGACCCGCGCGTAAAGGGCGACGAACAGCATCGCCGCCGTTCCCATCGCCACCGCCCAGACGATGGAGAAGAGCTCGTCGGTCCGGGAGCGGAGCCGCTTCAGGCTGTAGAGCCCGTGGAGATAAAAGAGCGCGGGCCAGAACACCAGGATCAGAGGCAGAAGCAGCAGGTACTGGGTGAAGGGATTCACTCCCTTGGTCACGCTCAGCAAATCGCTATGGAACCTGATGAAGTAGGCGAGGGCGAAGGCGGTAAGAGTGGTGACGATGTCAGCGATGACGTAGACGCCTATCCAGACCCGGCTCTGCTGCTTGACCATTATTCAGTGCTCGCCTCGCTCTTCAACTAGTGCTCGCCTCGCTCTTCGATCAATGCGCTGGGGCCCCACCCCCAGCACTTCTCGCTTCCGCCTCCGCCGTTCGGGCTACGGCGGACCCGCCGAAGCTTCGCGAAGGCGGGTCGGGACTCGCTGCGCTCGCCCTCCGCTCGGGCTGAAGGCTCCCGCTCAGCTCGCTTGTGCATGCTATCTGTCCTGGGTGCGGGAAGAAATGAACTCCCGCATCTGCGCGAGGAATCTCTCTCGTGAAAAACCAAGGGCCCAATTCCTGAGCGCCTCCTTATTAAAGCTCAGCCCTGAAACCCTGTCAATGGCACGAGATAGCGAGGCGGCGGTCGGCTCGCGAAAAAGCACACCGGTTTCTCCGTCCTTCACCGTATCGAGGGCGCCGCCCTCGCCGAAGGCGACGACCGGAGCCCCGCAGGCAATTGCCTCGAGGGGGACGATTCCGAAATCCTCGACCCCGGGCAGGATCGCCGCCCGGCATCCTCGGTATAGGCCCCTCAGCTCTTCATCCGGAAGCCATCCTAGGAACCGGACGTTCTTCGGGGCGATAGCCCCGAGCTTCGCTTTCGAGGGACCGGTCCCTACGACGAGGAGCGTCTCGGCGCGGCCGCGGAACGCCTCGAGGGCGAGCTCGATGCGCTTGTAGGGAACGAGAGCGGAGACGACGAGAAAGTAGGGCTCGGCCGCGGCCTCGTCTTCGGGAGCCAGAGTATAGAAGTCGGTATCGACCGGGGGCGGAATGACCGCGACCACCTCGCGCCCGTAGTAATCGCGGATGCGGGAGGCGACGTAGTGGGAGTTCGCGAGGAAGTAATCGACACGCCTCGCCGAATTCCGGTCCCAACGTCGAAGAAGTCGAGCCGCCGGACCATAGAGAAGTCGCGACCTCCATCCGCTCCCGAAGTAGTCCTCGAAGCGATCCCACACGTAGCGCATCGGCGTATGGCAATAGCAGATGTGAAGGACGCCCGTGGGCGCGATAGCGCCTTTGGCGGCACAGTGGGAGCTCGACAGAATGAGGTCGAATCCCGAGAGGTCGAGGGATTCGATCGCCCGGGGAAAGAGTGGGAGGTACCAGCGATAGTGCCGCTCCACCAGGGGCAGCTTCTGGATGAAGGAGGTCCGGATCGGATGGGACTCGATGCGGGGGCTGGTCGAGCCAGGCACGTGAAGCAGTGTGAAGATCGTCGCCTCGGGGTAGAGCTCCAGAAGAAGCTCGAGCACCTTTTCACCGCCCCTTAGCCCGGTGAGCCAGTCGTGGACGATCGCGACCCGCATCCGTTCGTCAGACCGCGGCCGGAGGGCCGTCGAGACCGAGGATTTTCATATACGCCGCGTGGATCTGGGCCACGGCTTTCTCCCAGGAGAAGGAGCGGGCTCGCTCCCGTCCGCTCGAGGACAATCGCGCTCTCAGGTCGGCGTCGCCGAAGAGCGTCCTCATGGCGAGCGCGATTTCTTCCGTGCTGTAGGGATCGACGGTGAGAGCCGCGTCGCCCACTACCTCCGGAAGCGAGGAGATCCTGGAGGTGATGACGGGAGTCCCGTTGGCCATGGCTTCGAGGGGAGGAAATCCGAACCCTTCGTACAGCGAGGGAAAGACGAAAAGATCGGCGAGGCGGTACAGAGCGACGAGCGTCATCTCGGGAACGAAGCCGAAAAAGCGAACGTGCGATCGGAGGCCGTGCTCCTCGACCCTGCGCCGCAGCGCGGGATACTTCGAGATGTCGTCTCCGACCACGATGAGGGTGACGTCCGAGAACGCGGGATCCTGGCGCAGGAGAGCGAAGGCGGCGATGAGCCGCTCCACGTTCTTGTGGGGTTTGATGTTGCCAACGAAGAGCGCGTTCCTTCCGGTGAGCTGGAACCGGCTCCTCACCCGTTCGATCTCTTCCCGCGTCAGCTCCCGGGTCATCGCCGGGTCGATGCCGTTCGGAATCACGAGAATCTTGGATTCGTCGACGTCGAAGAACCCGAGGAGGTCTTTCTTCGAGGCCTGGGATACGGTCATCACCAGCCGCGCCCTGGAGACCGCGCTTCCGATCATAATGCGGGCGTATCGGCTCGCGAATCGCGAGGGCAGGTATTGAGGAAAGAGTAGATGGATCACGTCGTGGACCGTAACCACCGAGGGACAAGGAACGAGCGCCGGAAGAACGTAGTGGGGCGCGTGGAACAGGTCGGCGTCGATCCTCCGAAGCGCGAGGGGGATGCTCCAATGCTCCGACAGGGAGTAGTTGGGGGCGGAGACGAAGTAATGATGATACGCGGCCGAGAGCGACTGCAGAAGCTCCGCGTCCTGGGGATAGCAGAGGAGGTAGTATTCGTTCTTGGCGTCGAAGCGGGGGAGATGCCGGATCAGATTCCTGAGGTAGGTTCCAATGCCAAAGTCGTTGATTTTGCGGACGTCGATGGCGATCCGCATTCGGTCCCCGCCAGCAAGATATCAGATGCCGGAATCGGGCGTAAAGGAAAGGTTTTGCCGTGCCCTCGAGCCGTTCCAACTATCTCGGCGTAAGGAAACACCTTCGGCGGCACCTGAGCTGGTGCCGGTCGCGGCGCCCGATGTCTGCGGAACAAGTTGGAACGGCACTCGTCGCGCGAGGCTCTCAGGCGGACTCGCGTCCCAGGTTCTTGTCCATCTTCTCGCCCAGGGCGTCGAGCTCGTTCGAAAGAGAGCTCGCGAGGCGGTCGAACTCGGTCACCGTCGGCTTGAAGACCGTCACGAACGAGTCCTCCTTCTGGAGGATCGCCACCAGCCGCGAGCGCTCGACGGTCGAGGTCACCGTGAACCGCAGGCCGTGCAGGAGCAGACCGGCGAAGCCCCGCTCGGAGGCCGTGGCGTCGCGGCTCCAGACGACCCGGGCGATGGTCTCGAAGAGCCGCGCCTCGCGGTAGAAGGAGAGCTTGAGCCGCAGGTCCGTCCCCGGGACCATCAAGCTGTCGGTCACGATGCAGGCGCCGGCCTCGGAGACGTCGGCCAGGATGCCGTAGCCTACCTGCTGCTGTTCTCCGCGGTAGGCCACCGTGGCCGACTGTCTCGGCACCAGGCGGCGCACCGTCCGCGGCGTCGAGATTTGCTCTGGCATGGAGTCCTTCCCAGAAGCGGATGAATCCGCGTTGTCCGAACGGGGTATTCTCGAAAGCCGGATTCTACTGTCGAGCGTTTCCGCTGTCAAAGGCCGACGCCGCTTCGAGCCTTCGCGCCTCTGGAGGAACGCACGTTCTCGATGGTTGCGCGCGAGCGCGATGGCCTTCTCGTACTTGCTCGACCGCTTCCCGGGCCGTCGTCATGGATCGGTATCGTTCAAGGTGAGATCGACGTCCATCAGCGCTCGACGCCAGTCCACGCCAGCGCCAGGATCCGGCCATAGAGGGCTCGATCGCGAGGCCGAAGAACGCTCAGAACCCCGGCTTTCGCCGTCATGTAGAGCTTGAGGAGCAGAACCTCGAGACGCCGGTGGTGCTTCTCGTAGAAATAGAGACGGCTTCGATGGGACTCGTAGACCACCCGGTCGCGGTTCTTCGCGACCGAGCGCCCGAGGAGGTGCACGATCTCGACTTCGGGAGTGAACAGGATCCGGGCCCCGGTCGCCCGGATGCGCGCGCAGAGGTCGACGTCCTCGGAGTACAGGAAGAAGTTCTCGTCGAACCCGGAAACGGTCTCGAGGGTGTCCCGCCGGGTGAGGAGGCATGCGGCGCTCACCCAGTCCACGGTGCGCTCCCGCGAGTAGCGATTTCGGATCGCGTTTCGGAGGGGGCCTCTTCCCCGCGCGTAGCCCGCGTTCCAGAGCTTCTGCAGGAGCTCCGAGGCGATCCCCGGCATCGAGCCGAAGGACATCTGGATCTCGCCCTCGGGATACAGTAGGCGCGGCCCGATGGCGCCAGCCTCGGGACGCTCTCGAGCGAGCTCCACCAACCGGTCGAGCGCTCGATCGGAAACGACGGTGTCGCTGTTGAGGAAAAGGACGAGGCTCGACTTCGCTTCCGGCCAACAGAGGTTGCTCGCGCCGCCGAATCCGAGGTTCTCGGGGGAAGTGATGACTCGGACCTGGGGGAATCGCTCGGCGAGCATCGAGACCGTCCCGTCAGTCGAGGCGTTGTCGGCGACGAGGACCTCGAACGAGTCGAGCCGCGTCGAGGCGAAGACCGACTCGAGACACGCGGCGAGCTCTGCTTTCGCGTTGTAGCTGACGATCGCTACGGTGAGGTCCATCGTTAGTTGCTCGCCTCGCTCTTCAATCAACGCGCTGGGGCCCCACCCCCAGCGCTTCTCGCTCCGGGACTCGCTCCGCTTTCGTCAGTGCGCGCTCGCTCCTCGCTCGCGCGCTACGCCTCCGCTCGCAGGCTCGCTGCGGCGGGCGGCGCCCTACGCTCGGGCTGAAGGCTTCCGCTCGGCTCGCTCCCCTCGGTCGTTCAATCACTGCCGCGGGGCCCCACCCCCGCGGCCTGTCGCTTCGGGACTCACTTCGTTCGCGCTGCGCGACGGCTCACGGCTGCCTCGGGGAGGACGGGGCCCTCCGGGCCCCGCCGCCGGCCCCCGCACACCATTCAGGATTCTCCCAGCTGCCGATAGAGCGCGAGCGTCTTTCGCGCCGAGACCGCCCAGGAGAAATCGCGGACGCGTTCGAGGCCGCGCGCCTCGAGGCGAGCTCGGAGCGTCGCATTCGTCCATACGCTTTCGATGCCTCGCGCGAGAGCCGCGGGATCCCGAGGCGGCACGAAAACCGCCGCATCTTGGGCGACCTCGCGATGAACGGGAATGTCGGAAGCCACCAGGGGAGTAGTGGTGGCCATCGCCTCGAGTAGCGGAAGGCCGAATCCTTCCCAGAGAGAGGGGCTCACGAGGGCCCGCGCGTTTCGGTAGAGGGAGGGAAGCTCCCGGGCATCGACGTAGCCGAGCCTGGAGACCTCGCTCCCGATGCCGAGCCGCTCGATCGTCTCGACGACCAAGGGGGTGTCGAGCCCAGCCCCGCCGGCGATCTTCAGAGAGCCTTCGAACCCCCGCCGCTTCAGGATGGCGAAGGCCTCGAGGAGAGTGGAGAGATTCTTCCGCGGCTCCTCGGTCGCGACCGCGAGGAGGTAAGGAGGGCCGCTCCCATTTCCCGAAGGCTCCGCCGCGAGGAAACGCTCGTCGATTCCCGCGTGGACGACGTGGATGCGCTCCCGCGGGACGTCGAGCCGTGCGGCAACGTCGTCGGCCGTGGTTCCGGAGATGGCGAGGATCGCGTCGGCCTTCTTCACGTGCGAGCGAACGAGCGCCGCGTAATCCCTCCGGATCTCGCGGCTCGTCGCCTCCGGGTGATCGAGAAAGAAGAGATCGCACACCGTGACGATCGAGCGCCCGCGCCGCGAAGGCAGGCGCAGTGGAGTGGGGGAGTGCGCCACGTCGATCTCGCAACCCGCGAGCCAGTCGAACGAGGGAAGCTGGAGCCGCTGCCAGAGCGCGTTCAAGACCGAGACCGGCACGCGCCGATCGACGAGCCGAAAGTTGGGAGGACGCGTTTCGGGACGCGCCCGCTCCTTGAACGAGCTTGAGAGCAGGACGTAGCGGTTCTCCCCATCGATCTCCTGAAGGCCGGAGACGAGCCCCTGGAAGTAGCGTCCCACGCCGGTCGCGCGCGACAGCGCGGGGCGAAAATCGATCCCGATGACGAGCGGAGAGCTCATGCGTCCAGCGATGTTAGCACCCGGGCGTTCCAAGAGTGTAAGAAGGGGGATGGGGAGATAGGAGGAGATGGGGGGATTAAGAAGAACTTTTCCTGTCCCCTTATCCCCTCCATCCCCCTAACCCCCTTCTTACACCAGCAAGTTCCTTTGACGCCGATGCAGCTCCACACATAAAATCATTCGTTCGACACATATGAAGATCTCCGTATTTGGAACCGGATATGTGGGTCTGGTGGTCGGGGCCTGCCTCGCCGAGAACGGGAACCGCGTGATTGCCGTCGATATCGACGAGGACAAGATCGCCCGTCTCAAACGGGGCGAGATCCCGATTTACGAGCCGGGACTCTCCGAGCTCGTCGCCAGAAACGTCGCCGAGGAGCGGCTGTCCTTCACCACCGACTTCGACCGCGCCGTCGTGAGCTCCCAGATCCTCTTCGTCGCCGTGGGGACCCCGCAGGGTGAGGACGGCTCGGCGGATATGAGCCACGTGCTTGCCGTGGCGAAGGGGATCGCCCGCGCGATGAACGAGCGCAAGATCGTGGTCCTCAAGAGCACCGTCCCCGTGGGAACGAACCGGAAGGTCAAGGAGACCATCGCTTCCGCCACGGAGTACTCCGTAGGCGTCGTCTCGAACCCCGAGTTCCTCAAGGAAGGAGCGGCCATCGACGATTTCCTCAGGCCGGACCGCGTCGTCATTGGCGCCGAGGAGCCCGAGACCGCCGAGGTGATGGAGGAGCTCTACCGGCCCTTCGTGCGTACGGGAAACCCCATCCTGGTGATGGATCCGGAGAGCGCGGAGCTCACCAAGTATGCTGCGAACGCGATGCTCGCGAGCCGCATCAGCTTCATGAATGAGATCGCGCGCCTTTGTGAGAAAGTGGGCGCCGACGTCTCCCAGGTGCGGCGGGCGGTCGGGTCGGACCGAAGGATCGGCCACGCCTTTCTCTTTCCCGGTGCCGGCTACGGCGGCTCCTGCTTCCCCAAGGATATCCGCGCCCTGGTTCGCACCGCCCGGGCCGCGGGGCTCGAGCTCAAAATCGTCGAGGCTACGGAGACCGTCAACGAGGAGCAGAAGCTGTTCCTGCTGTCCAAGATCCGGCGGCATTTCGGCGAGGATCTGACGGGGAAAACCGTGGCTCTCTGGGGCCTTGCCTTCAAGCCGCGAACCGACGACATGCGAGAAGCCCCCGCGCTCTCTCTGATCCGCGGCCTCGTCCGCGAGGGCGCCCGCGTGCGTGCCTACGATCCCGAGGCCACTAAAGAGGCAAGGACCCAGCTCAACGACGTGGACGACCACGTGACCTATTGTCGAAAGAGCTACGAAGCCTGCGAGGGCGCCGACGCGCTGGTGCTCGTCACCGAGTGGAACGAGTTTCGAGAGCCCGATTTCGACCGCATCAGGAAGCTCCTTCGCCACCCGGTGGTTTTCGACGGAAGGAACATCTACAACCCGGAGACACTGAAAGAGCTCGGCTTCGCCTATTTCGGGGTCGGCCGGGGCTGAGGAGTGGGCTCCCGTGCTCGCTTCTCGTAACCGGGGGCGCCGACTACGTCGGCTCCCACACGCTTCGCGAACTCCTCGATCGCGGTGAGAAACTTTCATGAGTCTCGACGGCATCGTCGAGACTCCCGGCAATTCAAGGAGCGTTTTCCCGATGGATTCCCCGACCAAGCACGCCCCGTGGACACTCGCCCGACGAATGGAGCTTCTCGGCTCCTCGCGAGAGGTCACCGAGATCTTGAAGCTGGCGGAACGCCCGGACGTCATCTCGCTCGCAGGCGGCCTTCCGGACCCGGCAGTCTTTCCCCTGGAGCGGGTCCGCGAGTCGCAGGAGCGGGTCCTCCGGGAGGAGGGTGCGAGCGCCCTGAATTACGGGCCCAACGCCGGCTTCACGCGTCTCAGGGAGTGGATCGTGGAGCGGATGGAGGCGAAGGAGCGGGTGTCGGTGGGCGTCGAGAACGTTCTCGTAACCTCCGGAGGCATCGAGGCATTGAACCTGGTCTCGATGGCGGTTCTCGATCCCGGAGACACGGTCCTGGTCGAAGCCCCGACCTACCTCGCGGCGCTCCACGTCTTCCGGAGCCAGGAAGCCCGGATCGCCTCCGTCGGCACGGACGCGAGCGGTCTCGTTCCGGAATCGCTTCGGGAGACCGTGAGGGACCTCGCGAAAGAGGGCATCCGGCCGCGCTTCCTCTACGTCATCCCCTCGTTCCAGAATCCCTCAGGCGCCACCTGGAGCCGCGACCGAAGACGCGAGGTCGTCGAGATTTGCGACGAGGCGTCGATCCCCATCGTGGAGGACCACGCCTACGCAGAGCTTTGTTACGAGGGCGAGCGCGAGCCGTCGCTCAAGTCCATGGCACCGGGAAACGTCGTCTTCCTCCACACGTTCTCGAAGATCTTCGCCCCCGGGGCGCGTCTCGGGTGGGCGGCGGCGGATTCGGACCTCATCGAGAAGCTCGGCCTCGCGAAGCTCGGGACCGACCAGTGTGCCAACACCCTCACCCAGCGCCTGGTGTACGACTACGGGCGCCACGGATATATCGAGGACCAGGTGAAGAGCTCGATCGAGCTCTACCGGCGAAAGCGCGACCGCATGGAGGAGGCGATGAGACGCCACTTCCCGGCCGGGGCGAAGTGGGTTCACCCGCTCGGCGGCTTCTTCGTCTGGGTCGCGCTTCCCGAGGAAATCGATACCGAGGCGCTTTTGCCCCTCGCGATCGAGCGGGAGAAGACGGCCTTCGTCGCCGGGCCGCCGTTTTTCGCTGACCGCAGCGGGAAGAACTTCATGCGGCTCGCTTTCAGCTACGTCCCCGAGGACAGGATCGAAGAAGCGATCGAACGCCTCGCGAGGGCGATCCGAGCCCTTCAATCTTGATAGCATGGCCTCGAGAGTGCTTCCTTGAACGACCTCCGGCGCCTTTTGTCCCAGGCTTGGCCTTACCGCGGCCGGCTCTTTCTGGCCTGTGTGTCCATGCTCCTCTACGGCGCCGCTTCCGCCGGGCTCGCTTATCTCATCAAACCCGTCTTTGACGACGTCCTCATCCAGCACGTGAACCTGGGGCTCATCGGCTCGCTCATCGTTATTCTCTATGCCGTCAAGGGGCTCTTCTCCTACTTCGCCACGTACCTGATGAGCTGGGTCGGCCAGCGCGCGGTGATGGATCTCCGCAACCGACTCTACCAGCACGTCATCCGGCAGTCGGTAGGCTTTTTCAAGCGCAAGTCGACGGGAACTCTGATCTCCCACATCACGAACGACGTCGAGAAGATTCAGCAGGCGGTGTCGGAGGCGCTCGGTGATCTCTTGATGCAGAGCTTCGCCCTCGTCGGCTACGGCGCCCTTCTCTTCTACTACGACTTCTGGCTCGCCGTGGTGTGCCTGGTGACGGCGCCCCTCGCCGTCTATCCGCTCGTGACCCTCGGACGGAAGCTCCGGCGAATCACCGACACCGGGCTCGAGCGCTGGCGCGACATCACCAACATCTTGCACGAGGCGATCTCCGGGAGCCGCATCGTGAAGGCCTTCCGCATGGAAGGCTTCGAGACCGAGCGCTTCGAGACGGCGACCAACCGGCTCTTCCGGAGCAACATGCGCATCACCCGTGTCGTCTCGATCATGCCGCCCATCATGGAGCTCGTGGGCGGAATCGGGCTTGCAGCGGCCATCTGGTACGGAAGCCGGAGCATCGCCCAGGGACAGATGACGACGGGAGAGTTCACGTCGTTCATGGCGGCGCTCTTCATGATGTACACCCCGGTGAAAAAGCTTTCGCGAGTGAACGCGACCTTTCAGCAAGCCTTGTCGGCGGCGAGCCGCATCTTCGCCGTCCTCGACACCGAGCAGGAGATCCAGGAGGCGCCCGACGCCGTCGATATCGCGCCGCTCGCGCAGCGGATCGAGTTCCGCGAAGTTCAGTTCGCGTACGACGACGGCGAGGGACCGGCCCTCGAGAAGGTGAGCCTGATCATCGAAGCGGGGCAGGTGGTGGCGCTCGTGGGAATGAGCGGCGCGGGGAAGTCGACCCTCGCGAGCCTGGTCCCGCGATTCTACGACCCGACGGGGGGAGCGGTGCTGTTTGACGGGGTCGACATCAGGAAAGCGACGCTCTCGTCCCTGCGCGGCCAGATCGGCCTCGTGACCCAGGAGGTCATCCTTTTCAACGACACCGTGCGGAACAACATCGCCTACGGCCTCAAGACGATCGCGGAGGCCGAGATCCGGAAAGCGGCGGCAGCGGCGAACGCCCTGGAGTTCATCGAGGCCCTTCCCCGGGGCTTCGATACCGTCGTCGGCGAAAAGGGCTCGAGGCTCTCGGGAGGTCAAAGGCAGAGGCTCGCCATCGCCCGCGCCATCCTCAAGAACCCCCCGATTCTCGTTCTCGACGAGGCGACGAGCTCCCTCGACGCGGAGTCAGAGGCCCTGGTCCAGCAGGCCCTCGAGAATCTGATGGTGAACCGGACCACGATCGTCATCGCCCATCGCCTCTCGACCGTTCGCCGCGCCGATCAGATCGTGGTGATCGAGGATGGACGGGTTCAGGAAGTGGGGCGGCACGACGAGCTCATCCGGCGATCGACGAGCCTCTACCGCCGGCTGTACCAGCTTCAGTTCTCACTCGGCGTCGAGCCGGTATCGGTTACGAGCCAGACATGAAAACGGGGACCTGTTCTTTCCGGGTGCTTCCGTGTTGAAGAGCATGACGGGATACGCGCGGGCGTCGGCGTCGAACGAAGCCTACGAAGTTACCGCCGAGATTCGCACCGTGAACCACCGGTACCTGGAGGTGCGTCTGCGAGCGCAGGGAAGCGCGTCCCTCGCGTACGAGAAGCGGGTTCGCGATCGGGTGGCGCAAGCTCTGGGACGAGGAAAGGTGGACGTCACCCTTCGCGTGAGCGCGCTTTCGGAGAGTAACCAGGAGATCCAGGTGGATCGGCCGCTGATGAAGGAGTTCGTCCGGCTCGCGAGGAGCCTAGGCGACGAGCTCGGCGTGGAATCGAAGCTTTCCGTCTCGGACCTGGTGGGATTCTCTGCGGCGTTCTCGGTCCGGGAGCGCGAGCTCTCCGAGGGCTCCGGGGTCGAAGAGGCGATCGACCGGGCGATGGATCTCGCGATCGACTCTCTGGAGAAGATGCGCGAGTCGGAGGGAGCCGCGATGGCGTCGGACCTGGAGTCGAGAATGAGCTCCCTGTCCCGCACGCTCGACGAAATCGAAAAGAGCTCCCTCGAAGCGCGGGAGACGAAACGGGCCGAGCTGGAAGCGAAGGTCCAGGAGCTATTGGGGTCCGCGGTCGAGCCGACGGCGATTGCTTCCGAAGTGGCGCGTCTCGTGGAGCGGGCCGACGTTGCCGAGGAGATCACGCGATTTCGCAGCCACGTCTCTCTTTGGCGGAGTGCGGTCGCGGCCTCCGAGCCCTGCGGCAAGAAGCTCGACTTCATCGTCCAGGAGATGAACCGCGAGGTGAACACCATCGGCTCTAAGTGCCAGGACGCGGCGATCACGGAGCGGGTCATCGGGATGAAAGCCGAGCTCGAGCGCGTCCGCGAACAGGTGCAGAACGTCGAATGAGCGGACGACGAGGCTGTCTTTTCGTGATTTCCGCCCCCTCGGGCTCGGGGAAGACGACGCTGGTGCAGAAGCTCATCGCCTCGTTCTCCGATCTGCGGTTCTCCGTGTCCTACACCACGCGGGCGCCCCGGGGAGCGGAGCGGGACGGCGTCGACTATCACTTCGTGACCCGGGAACGGTTTCAGGAGAAGATAAGGGAAGGGGAGCTTCTCGAGTGGGCGGAGGTCCACGGGAACCTTTATGGAACCTCGAAGCAGGAGACGGAGCGCATTCGCGCCGGGGGACAGGACATCCTCCTCGACGTCGACGTGCAGGGCGCGGACCAGGTGCGGAAGGCCGAGCCCGAGGCGGTGACGATGTTCGTGATGCCGCCCTCGTTCCAGGTCCTCGAGGAGCGCCTCCGGGGACGAAAGCAGGATTCTCCTGAGGTCATCGACAGCCGGCTCGCCGGCGCCCGCAGGGAGATCGATCGCTATCGCGACTACCACTACGTGCTGGTGAACGATGACATCGAGGAGACGGCGGTGCTCTTGAAATCGATCGTTCTCGCCGAGAGGGCGCGGCCCCATCTTCTCGAGGAGCGCCTGCGCCCGATCCTCGAGTCTTTCCGATCATGAAGCCGTTGAAGATTGTCCTGGGGGTGACCGGTTGCATCGGCGCATACAAATCGGCGGAGCTGGTCCGCGGGCTGAAGAAGCGCGGCTATGAAGTCCAGGTCATTCTGACGAAGAACGCCCGCGAGTTCGTGACCCCGCTCACCCTCGAGACTCTTTCCGAGCTCCCCGTCATCACCGACCTTTTCGGACCGGTGCGCGAGGAGGGAATCCGCCACATCTCTCTCACCGAGGAAAACGCGCTCTTCCTCATAGCACCCTGCTCCGCCGACGTGGTCGCGAAGCTCGCGCTCGGGATCGCCGATGACTTTCTCAGCACGTTCGCGCTCGCAAACCGCGCGCCCACGATGCTCGCCCCCGCGATGAATACCAACATGCTCGCCCACCCCGCGGTCGCCGCGAACCTTGAGACTCTGCGCTCCCGCGGTGTCGAGATCGTCGAGCCCGGAGAGGGCTGGCTCGCCTGCGGCTGGATGGGGAAAGGAAGGCTCGCGGAGCCCGAGGAGATCGTGAGAAGGGTCGACGCGCGCCTCGCTCCGTCTAGGTCGTCCAGGGATCTCGATGGGCTCCGCGTCCTCGTGAGCGCGGGCCCCACCGCCGAGCCGCTGGATCCGGTCCGCGTCCTGACGAACCGCTCCAGCGGGAAGATGGGCTTCCGCGTCGCCGAGAGAGCGCGCGAGCGCGGGGCGAAAGTGGTCCTCGTGAGCGGACCTTCCTCGGAGCCGGATCCTCACGGAGTCGAGACCGTACGCATCCAGACGGCGGCACAGATGAAAGACGCGATCCTCGGGCGTCTCGACGGCTTCGACGTGGTGATCATGGCCGCGGCGGTCGCCGACTACCGCCCCGAGGCTGAAGCGCCCCAGAAGATCAAGAAGGACGACAAACCCCTTACCCTCAAGCTCGTTCGTACCGACGACATCCTCATGGCGATCGCCGGTCGGAGAAAAAAGGAGCAGACGATCGTGGGATTCGCCGCCGAGACGGAATCCCTCGAAGGAAACGCCCGGGAAAAGCTCGCGAAGAAGAAGCTGGATCTGATCGTCGCGAACGATGTCTCAGGCCCCAATTCCGGCTTCGAGGTCGATACCAACGAAGCCACTCTTTTCCGCGCCGACGGCGGGGTGAGAAAGCTTCCGCTGATGACGAAGCTCGCCCTCGCGAACGAGATCCTCGACGAGATCCGGGACTACCGTGGACGAACGTAGCAGGCCGCTGAGAAACCAAGGTCGGCCTGCGCGAGCGGAGCGAGCCGGCCGGGAGGAAGCGGCCGCGCCGAAGGCGCAGGGCCGCGGGAATTTTGCCGTGGGAACAAGCTTCGAAGGAGCCCGGCAACATCTGATGCCCTCGAAGGAGCCCGATGCGGACGATTCGGCCGTCCTCCCCGAGCGAGGAGCGGGGGGAGCGAGCCGAGCGAAGAGCGAGGCGAGCACTAAAGATGACAGGAGTTTCGTCTTCGAGCAGATCCGGGAGCGCCTCCTTTTCTATGGCTCTCTGACGAGTCTCGGCTTCTCGCGGGAGACGGAGGTCGAAGCGCCGAAGCAGAAGCCCGCCCCCGCGGCTCCCGCGCGGAACGAGACCCTCGAGGAGATCCGCGCCGACCTCGGGGAGTGCACGCGCTGCCGGCTCTCCGAGAAGCGCACGACCATCGTCTTCGGAGTGGGGAACCCCAAAGCGGAGCTGATGTTCATCGGAGAAGGCCCCGGCCACGAGGAAGATCGCCAGGGGCTTCCTTTCGTCGGCGCCGCCGGACAGCTCCTCACGAAGATCATCCAGGCGATCGATCTCACCCGGGAGCAGGTTTACATTGCGAACGTGGTGAAATGCCGGCCGCCCAACAATCGCGAGCCCGAGCCCGACGAGGTGGAGGCCTGCCGCCCGTTTCTCGACCGACAGATCGACGCCGTCCGGCCCAAGGTAATTTGCGCCCTCGGGCGGGTGTCGGCCCTGAACCTTCTCCGGACCGACGAAGGCATCACCCGCCTTCGAGGCCGCATCTTCTCCTATCGCGGCTGTAAGCTGGTCCCGACGTACCATCCAGCGTTTCTGCTGCGCAATCCCGGAAAGAAGCGCGAGTGCTGGGACGATATGAAGCTCATCCGAAGGCTACTGCAGGGTGCCGAGAGCTGACTCGCCCTTCGTAGCGTTCGCGGAAGTCGCCCTTCCCGTCCCGCTGCCGCAGACGTTCTCCTACGGGATTCCCGAATCGCTCGCTCGCGCGGGGAAAGGCTTCAGGGTGCGCGTTCGCTTCGGCGCTCGCTCTCTCATCGGTTGCATCTTCGAGATCCAGGAGGAGGCGCCGAGGCTTCCGCCCGGTGCGACGCTGAAGCCGCTTTCCTCCCTGGTCGACCACGAGGCGGTCTTGAGTCCTTCGCAGCTGGAGCTCGCGCGATTCATCGCCGACTACTACCTCGCGGCTCCGGGCCTAGTCTGCCGCGCCATGCTTCCGCCGGAAACACCCCGCGAGGAGCGCGTCTTGTACCACAGGGTGAAGTCGCCGGATTCGCGGCCCGGGAGCGCGACCGCCTCCCGGGTCCTTGAGGCGCTCACGCGGCCGATGGGCGCTTCGGCGCTCGCGCGGGTTCTCGGAAAAAAATCCGTCACCGGAACGCTCGCAGCGCTCGTCGAACAGGGTCTCGTCGAGCGGAAGCACCCGGGCGGAGGCGGCGCGCGGACGATGAGAGTCGCCCGCATCACGGAGGAGGGAAGCCGTGCCCTTCGGGAGGTGAAGCTCCGACCGACGGCTACGCGCGTTCTCACTCTCCTCTCGACGTCCACCGACCCGGTGCCGATCTTCACGATCCGGAACGAGCTCGATCTCGGAAAAGCGGGTCCGTTTCGAGCGCTCGCGAAGAAAGGCTACGTCGAGATCCTCGCGGAGGAGTTTCGCAGGAGCCCCTGGGGAAGGCTCGCGCCCTCGGAAATCTCCGCAGACGTCGCCCTCACGCCCGCGCAGCGGGATGCCCTGGAGGCGATCCAGAGCGCCATCACGACGCGCGAATTCCATCCGGCCGTCCTTCGGGGTGTCACCGGAAGCGGAAAGACCGAGGTGTACCTGCGCGCGGCGGACGCGGCACTGGCTCAAGGACGCTCGGTCCTGATGCTCGTTCCCGAGATCGCGTTGACACCGCGTCTCGGAGCCCTCCTTCACTCCCGATTCGGGGAGCAGGTCGCGATCCTTCATAGCGCCCTCGGCGCGGGCGAGCGGCGGGACGAGTGGTGGCGGATCCGGCAGGGCGAGGCGAAGGTCGTCGTCGGCGCGCGGGCGGCAGTGCTGGCTCCCGTCGAGCGTTTGGGCCTCGTCGTGGTCGATGAAGAGCACGAAGGCTCGTACAAGCAAGAGGAGAGCCCGCGCTACAACGCTCGCGACGTCGCCATCGTGCGCGCCCGAAACGACGGCGCCGTGGTGGTTCTGGGCTCGGCGACGCCGTCTCTCGAGTCCTACAGCCACGCGGTCGAGGGACGCTATCGGCTTCTTACTCTTCCGGACCGGATCGCCGACCGCCCGCTCGCGAACGTCGAGCTCCTCGACATGCGCGAGATCGTACGCGAAGAGGGTCCGGAGGTGGTGATCTCTCGCCCGCTTAGGGAGGCGCTGGCAGCCCGGCTCGAGAGCGGCGAGCAGGCGATGGTCCTCTTGAACCGGAGAGGGTACGCGGGACAGCTCCTCTGTCGGAAGTGCGGCCTCGCTCTTCAGTGCAGCGAGTGCAGCGTCGCGATGACCCTCCATCGGAACGCCACCCTCGCCGTCTGCCACTACTGCGGGCTCGGGCGGGCGACTCCCGAGCGCTGCGACACCTGCGGGGGGGAGTATCTCCGCCTCGTGGGCTATGGAACCGAGCGGGTCGAGGAGCTCTTGAAGGCGCTCTTCCCCGCAAGCCGCGTCGCGCGCATGGACCGCGACACCATGCGCCGGAAGGGAAGCCACGAGGCGCTTCTCTCGCGCTTCGCCTCGCGGGAGATCGATCTGCTGGTCGGAACGCAGATGCTCGCGAAGGGGCACGATTTCCCCGCGGTCACTCTGGTCGGCGTTCTCGCCGCCGACAGCGGGCTTTCGACGCCGGACTTCCGCGCCGCCGAGAGGACGTTCCAGCTCCTGACGCAGGTCGCGGGACGGGCGGGAAGAGGCGAGCGCGAGGGCGAGGTGCTGATCCAGGCCTTCGCTCCCGAGCACTACAGCCTTCAGTTCGCCCGCGCGCAGGACTTCGAAGGCTTCTTCGACTCGGAACGGAAGTTCCGCCGCGCGCTCCACTACCCGCCGGTCGTGAGCCTCGTGAACCTCATCGTCGAGGGCGATTCGATGGCGGAGGCCTCGACGCTCGCGCGCCGGGCCGCATCCTTCCTGAAGAAAGGCGTTCCCGAAGAGGTGAAGGTGCTGGGGCCGGCCTTCGCCGTGCGCTCGAAGATCGCGGGCCGGTACCGCTCGCAGATCCTGTTGAAGCTCTCGAGGCGGGAGCACGCGCGCGCCCGCGCCGCGATCCGGGCTATGTTGAAGGACGAGGCCCTTCTGCGCTCGACGGTGGTGGACGTGGACCCGGTCAACCTGTCCTGACTTGGGAGTGAAACTTGAGCGACTACCAACCGACGACACTGGCGAAAGCGACGACCCTCCCCTCGAGCTGGTACCTCGATCCGGCGTTTCTCGAGCGCGAGCGCGAGCAGATCTTCCACCGCAGCTGGCAATGGGTCGGGCGCGCGGAGGACGTCTCCCGCGCGGGCGACCACTTCGCGGCGGAGGTTCAGGGCGAGCCCATAGTCGTCGCGCGCGACCTCGATTCCGAGCTTCGGGGCCTTTCGAACGTGTGCCGCCATCGGGCCGCTCTGATCGCGGAGGGAAAAGGCAGCGGCAAGCTTCTCCAGTGCCCGTATCACGGCTGGACCTACGGTCTCGACGGGAAGCTTCGGCGAGCGCCCGAGATGGAAGGAGCCGAGGACTTCGACATCAAAGACGTGTGCCTTCCGAAGGTGCGAGTGGAAACGTGGGCGCCCCTGGTGTTCGCGAACCTGAGCTCTTCGGGACCTTCGTTCCGCGAGACCGCGCCGGCGATCGCCGAAGAGGTCGAGCGCGCCGGGTTTCCCATCGAGAGGATGAGATTTCGCGAGCGACGGGAGTACCTGGTCGAGGCGAACTGGAAGGTCTACGTCGACAACTATCTCGAGGGGTATCACATCCCGATGATCCACCCGGCGCTCTACCGGGAGCTCGACTATGAGAAATATCGCGTCGAAGCCTACCGGTATCACGCGGCCCAAATCGCTCCCCTTCGCGCCTCGAGGGGCAGAGAGGGCGCCGAGGTGCTCTACTACTGGGTGTTCCCGAACCTGATGCTGAACTTCTACCCGGGAAGTCTGCAGGCGAACGCCGTCATCCCCCTGGATCACGAGCGCACGCTCACCGTATTCGAGTGGTATGGGCTCGAGAGCCAAGACCTGTCCCGCTCCATCGCCTTCAGTCACCAGGTGCAGCTCGAGGACGTCGCCATCTCGAACTCTGTGCAGAAGGGACTTCGATCGCACTCCTACGATCGCGGGCGGCTATCCGTGCGCCGCGAGAACGGAGTCCATTTCTTCCACGGGCTCCTGACAGAGTCTCTAGCTCGATAGCCACTCCTTCAACGCTGCCCAGACATCCGTCCAGTTGAAGACGATGGGTTCCGGCGTGAAGCAGAGAACGAAGACCAGGAGCGCGAGAACGCCCATGGCATAGCGGCTTCGTGGCGGGGGAAGCTCGTCGATCCGCGTCGGAGGATGAGGCCGCCGGATCCCGAGGACGTAGAGCAGGAGCGCCCAGAAGAGCCACGACGGCCCGAAGTAGGCCATGGGAAGAAAGGCGAAGAACGCCCACGCGGAGAGTCGATAAGCGCCTCTTTGCAGGAGAGCGTAGGACGCGTGTCCGCCGTCGAGCTGGCCGATGGGGAGGAGATTCAACGCGGTCAGAAGGAGCCCGAACCAGGCGGCGAGGCCGACGGGGCTGATGTAGAAGTCGTAGTCCTCGGGCAGGTTGGGCCAAATCGCGGAAGAGAACCACTGGAACAGGAGTGGCTCGCCGAAACTGATGCTGGTCTCGGGCGGTAGCGGCGGGCCCGGTCTCGAGGTCGCGATACCGACGACGAGGGCGGGGAGGGCCACGAGGAACCCGGCGAAAGGCCCCGCGAGGCCGATATCGATGAGGGCCTTTCGGTGAGGGAAGCGCGACTTGATGATGATGAAGGCTCCGAAGGTGCCGACGAGAGAGAATGGGAACGGCAGGAAGAACGGGAGCGTCGCTTCGACTCGATAGTACCGGGCCGTCAAGTAGTGGCCCATCTCGTGCGAGAAGATGATGGCGAGGAGCGTGAAGCTGAACGGCGCGCCGTAGAGCGCGATCCTCCACATCCGCTCGAGCGTAGGGACTTCTGGTCGTAGAAGCTCGGGAGACCAGAAAGCGAGCCCCTGAACGCCGCCGACGAAAAGCGTCGAAAGAACGGTGAGGAGAAAGAAGAGAGCGGGTAGGCCCCAGCTCGAGGTGAAGCGAACCAGGAAACCGGCGAGTCGATGCTTGACGTGTAGTTCGGAGCTCAGGGGATGTTCTGCAAGTCCTTTCCCGGCTTGAATCGGATCGTGCGGCCCGGAGGTATCCGCACTTCCTTTCCCGTGCGTGGGTTGCGGCCGATGCCCCTTTTTCGGGGCTTCACC
>Ga0326597_10002715_pt1 | contig 26188 bp, 22 predicted proteins | sample RVTome_12_FD_203789 | JGI IMG/M metagenome (GOLD analysis project Ga0326597, IMG submission 203789) | Soil microbial communities from uranium-contaminated site in the Upper Colorado River Basin, Wyoming, United States - RVT100D185 | ecosystem: Environmental > Terrestrial > Soil > Contaminated >... | reverse complement strand
TGACCGGCGCAATTATAGGGTCCCCTCTCAGGAAAACCAAGCGAGGTGCTCTTGGGAGGGACGCCGAGTCTGTCGTTCAAGAGTATCAGTTAGACTCCGTCCGGCTAGCGTGCTATAAGGCGAGGCCGAGAAGGAGGTCATCATGTCCAAGCATGTTCTCCTTGTCGTTCTAGCCTTCGGTTCCTTCTCCTCGAGTGCCGCGTTCTCCCAAGAAACCGGTCGCATCACCGGCCGCGTCGCTCGCGACGAAGGAAGTGGGGTGGGAGGAGTCACCGTGGTGGTCAACGAGATCTACTGAGGAGGCGGGCGCTCGCCTACGTTGCCTTCGACTGGCAATAAAGGAAACTGGAGCGCACCGCTTGGCGCTTCCGAGACGGATATTCTCATGCCGACACAGGACCAGAACCTTTATTTTCGCCAACTTCTCGCTGGTCGTGACTTCGCCCAAGCCAATCCAACGGCCGTACAAATGGTCAATTTCTCCTACCTTATTGGAGACCGCGCGGCGGGGAAGGCGGTGGTCGTGGATCCCGCCTGGGACGTGCAGACGCTCGTCGGGATCCTCGAGAAAGATGACATGGAGCTGGTGGGAGCGCTGGCCACTCACTACCACCCCGATCATATCGGCGGGGACCTCTTTGGCCATGACGTGGAGGGACTGGGTCATCTTCTCGAGCTGAAGGGCGTCAAGGTGCACGTTCAAAGACTGGAAGCCGAGGGAGTGCGATTCATGACCGGCCTCTCCGACTCCGATCTGGTCCTCCATGAGGGCGGAGACCGGCTGAGCCTGGGAGAGGTCGATATCGAGTTTCTCCATACCCCGGGGCACACGCCGGGAAGTCAGTGCTTCCTGGTTCGAGATCGACTCGTCTCGGGCGATACTCTCTTCGTAAAGGGTTGTGGTCGCGTGGATCTCCCCGGAGCTAACCCCGAGGAGATGTACCGCAGTCTCACCCAGCGCCTCGCGAGATTGCCCGACAACGTCGTTTTGTTCCCCGGACATGACTATGCGGATCGACCGACCTCCACACTGGGTGAAGAACGGCGGAGCAACTATTACCTTCGTATCCCCAGCCTCGAGGACTGGCTGCGCCTCATGGGAAGTGCTTAGAGTGGCGGATCGTTTTGTTCGGCAGGAGTGTCGGGCGCGCCAACAAAACACCCCATTACCTTTGGGGTAGACAATATTCCGCTGCTCAGGATTTGTGCAAAATGGAGGACCGCCTACGGAGGCGCGGGCTCCAAGGTTCTCGTCGACAGGTTCTCCACATCCATTTGCACAGGGCGTGTTAGTCCTTCCGCATCGGTCGATGCGCGCCCGGCACCCGTCATGGAATGACCTACCTCGCCTTCGCCCTCAAATACCGCCGGGAGGACACCCGTTTCTGAACGGCATCGGATCCTTGCCACCCCCCTCGCCCCGGGTTACAATCCTCGCCCCTCGGGCGCCGCGCGCCTTCTAAGTAAGAAGAATGTTCCGACTGGTAAGCCTCGAACCGGGAAGTGCGAGCCTGCGTTTCTGCTACGCCGCGGTTTTTTGGTTGATCGTACCCGGCGTCCTCGGCCTGATTCTGGCCACGTTTCTCTACTTGCCCGCAGTCGCCGACAGCCTCCCCCTCGCCGTCAAACCCTACCTGAGCTTCGGGCGATTGCGACCGGCGCACGTAAACGTAGCGATCTTCGGTTGGCTCTCGCAGGTTTATTTCGCGGCCATTCTTTTCATCCTCCCTCGTCTCACGCGGACGCCGCTCTACAGCGAGCGCGTCGCTCACGCCAACTGGTGGCTATGGAACCTGATGGTGGCGGGCTCGCTCGTCTCCTTGCCGATGGGTCTCACCCAGGGGCGCGAGTACGCGGAGATGATCTGGCCGCTGGATCTTCTGTTCGTTCTCAACATCGTTCTGCTGGCGGTCAACATCTGGGGCACCGTCGCCCGGCGCCGGGAGCCCAAGATCTACGTCAGCATCTGGAATTTCATGGCCGCCACCATGGTGACGGTCCCCATCTACGCAGTGGGAAACAAGATCTGGGATCCCTCGGGTGCCTACCTGGGAATGAACGACAATATCGTGAACTACTTCTACGTTCACAACCTCTTCAACGCCTGGTTCACCACCGCCGGGGTGGGTCTGGCGCTCTATCTCCTGCCCAAGCTGTCGGGCAAGGCGCTCTATAGTCATCGCCTGGGGCTATGGGGATTGTGGAGCGTGTGGACCGGTCAGCACCATCAGCTCTACAGCCCCGCTCCGGATTGGCTAGAGTACCTCACCATCGTGTTCAGCATCCTGGCTGCCGTGCCCACCACCGCCTTCATGGTCAATTTCTTCATGACCATGCGTTCCCGCTGGCACCTCGCCGCCGAAGACGTGGCGTTGCGCTTCTTGGTGACGGGCGCCATTTTCTGGGGGCTCACCTGTGTGCAAGGGGTGAGCCATTCCTTCCGCACCTTCTCCATGGTGGTCCATTTCACGAATTGGGTGGTCGGGCACTCTCACCTGGCTTTCGTGGCGTCATATAGTTTCTGGGCCTTTGCTCTGACCTATCTGATGGTGCGGGAGCTCACCGGCCGAGCTGCCTACAGCCGGCGGCTGATGGAGTGGCACTATTGGCTGACCACGCTCGGCATGTTGATCTTCATGATATCGATGTGGGTGGCTGGGCTCATTCAGGGACAGAACTGGTCCACCTATAGCATCCCCTTTCTCCAGACCGTCATCACCATGAAACCCTATTTCGGTGCCCGCCTTCTGGGCGGCGCCATGGCCGGCATCGGCATCCTGTGCTTCGCGGAGAACGTTCGGCGGGCGGCGAGAGGCCGCCAACCGGTGACCGCACCGACCCACGCCTGGAGTGGACAATGAAGCCCAACCTGGTCTACCTTATCGGCGGCTCTCTGATCAGCTTGTTGCTGGGGATCATCGTCACGATCATCATTCCCGCGCAGGATCCGGCCGGGCCTTCGGCCTCAGCCCAACCCTATAGTGAGGAAGAGTCCAGGGGACGTGACATCTACCTGCGCGAGGGATGCCACTATTGCCATACCCAGCAGGTTCGTGAGCCGGAGGCGGGTCGAGGGATGGTGCACCAGCGGGGCGACATCGGTCCAGAATCCGTACCGGGCGACTTCTATCATCAATCCCCGGTCTTCTGGGGGACCTTACGCCAGGGCATGGATCTGGCGCACGTCGCCTCCCGGCCGGGGATCGGCGACAACGCGGGATGGCACGAGCTCCATTTCCGGAACCCCCGCGCCGTATCCCCCGGGACGGTCATGCCGTCTTACGATTACCTCTCCGCCGACGAGATCCAGTCTTTGACGGCGTACATCTTGACACTGAGATAGACCGATGGTTTTTCCGGCAACCTGGCTGGTGTTGAGCACGGTCGGCATCATTCTGGTGGTTTTCGCGCTCGGCTATTTCTGGGCGCGCACCCACGGGCAGCTCGATGACGTCGAGGAGGCCAAGTACGCCATGCTGGAAAGCGAGGGCATCCGCACTGTCGAGGAAGAATACGATGGAGACTGATCCGAACCCGGAGAGTGCCGCCAACTATGAGGACTTCGCGGGCGAGATCCAGGTCAAAAACGGCAAACCCCCTCGCTGGCTCACCAAGGTTCCCTATGTGGCGATGGCCTGGGCTCTCGGTTACTACCTCCTGGTCCGCGTGACCGATCCGGTCAATCTGGTTTTCGCCGCGCTCTTCGTCATGTGGCTGGTCTACACTCCGATCGCCCAAAAGAGGGGTTGGTTCTTCATATCTATGTGACAGGGAGGTGACTTCGACGACTCTGAACTGAGAGAGCCTTGCTTTGTCCAATCTACCTTTAACCGATTAATCAAACTGGAGGAATAGATATGGTCACCAGAGCCGAACAAGCCGACAAGTATCAAGAAGAAAAAATGTTCTTCACCCCCCGCATGTTCAAGGTTACCAACCAGCTGGCGCCGGAGGTCGGAGAACGTTTCGCCGATTTCTACGAGACAGTGTGGGCCGACGGCAACCTGCCCCGCAAGATCAAGGAATTGATCTTCGTGGCCATCGGCGTCGCCTACATGTCCCCGCGGTGCATCATCCACGTTCAACCGGCCATCAAGGCGGGAGCCACCGACGGCGAGATCTTCGAAGCCGTTTCCGTCGGCATGCTGGCGGCCGGATTCGTACCCAACGGCCCCGGCATCCCCTATGCCTTCGAGTACGCTGCGAAGACGCTGGATATCGCGGGGAAGATCCGCAAGGGTGAGAAGTTCGAGTACCTACCGGCACCCAAGTTCGATAATGGAGTCCGGTAAGGGACTGACAAGGCAAAGACACCCTTCGAGACGGGAGCCCGGCTGTTCCGGGCTCCCGTCCCCTCGCTGGCGGTAGGGCATCAGGTGAGCAACCAAGGATTTCCCAACGGCCATCTGCTGGTAGGAACCGGATGGCTAGCCGACCGCTTGCACGATACCGATCTGCATCTGGTCGAAGTGACGGCACCGGGTGCGGGCTACAAGTTCGGACACATTCCGAGAGCCGTCTACCTGAACCTGGAGGATGTGCTGACCGGAACCGCCACCGGCGTCCGCCGCACCGTGGGTCGGCTGGACGAGGTGGCGCGCGTGCTGGGCGACCTGGGCCTTTCTTTAGATCAGAAGATCGTCGTGTACGACGAGTTCGGGGGTACGCGCGCCTCGCAGACCTTCTGGCTGCTCGAGTATCTGGGGTGCGACCAAGTGTATTTCCTGGAAGGCGGTATGGAGCGTTGGCTCGCCGAGGGTCGCCCCACCACCGGCGACCCACCCGACGTGCAGTCGACGGCGTTTACGCCGAAGGTTAGAGAGGAGCGGCTCGCCACCGCCGACTGGATCCTGGCACGCCTGGCGGATGCGGACCTGCGCCTTCTCGACACGCGGACCTCCGAAGAGAACCAGCAAGGACACATCCCGGGCGCCCGGAACCGCTCCTGGGAAAAAACCCTGACCCGGCGCGCCTATCAGGGGTTTCGCCCTGCCGACGAGCTGCTATCCGAGTTCGTCGAGCTCGACGCGGGCCCGGACAAAGAGATCGTCGCCTACTGCGCCACCGGCGCCCGTTCCTCCCACACCTACCTGGCGCTACGCCTCTTGGGTTACACTCGCGTGCGGAACTATGATGGGTCCTGGGAGGAGTGGGGATCGAGAGCGGATTTACCGAAAGGCTGAGCATTCATTCTAGGAGGCAGCAACTATGTCTGGCATGTCTGGCGGTCAACATTCCCAACTGGCCCAACTACCGTTGTTCCCGGTCACCGTGGTGGGCAGCTGGCCCCGGCCACCGTATCTACTCGATGCGCTGCGCAAGAGGCAGAAGGGACAATTGAGCTTCCAGGAGTTTCAGAAAGTCGCCGACCAGGCGGTCTTGGAAACGCTCCGCTACCAAGACGAAGCGGGGGTCGATATCGTCAGCGATGGCGAGCAGCGGCGAGACAATTTCTACTCGTTCGTGGTGGAGAAGCTGGATGGAGTCGAGCTGATGACTCTGGCCGACTTGATGGATCACGTCGAGGACAAAGCGGGCTTCGATTCCATCCTGAGGAGCATGGATGCTCCCGCCTTCGGCATCAAGAATCCGACCGTGACCGGTAAGCTGAGACCCCGAATGCCGCTCGCCCTCGACGAATATCAGTTCCTCCGCCGACACACCGACAAGCCGATCAAAGTGCCCCTGCCCGGCCCCTACATCTTGATCCGTTCCATGTGGGTGAAAGGCGTGTCCGACGCGATCTATCCGACCCAGGAAGACCTGGCGGTGGACATCGTCAAGATTCTGCGGGACGAGTTGATCGCCCTCCGCGATGCCGGGGTGGATTTCGTCCAGTTCGATGAGCCGGTGCTGACCGACGTCGCTTTCAACCCGGCGGTCAAGGAGCGAACCTTCATGTGCGCCTCCATGGCCGCCTCCTCCGGTGATCCCGGCAAGGAGCTGCTCCTCGCCACTCGCATGATGAACAGCATCGTCGATGGTGTGAAGGGAGTTCGCACCGGCGTTCACCTCTGCCGTGGCAACTGGAGCCGCAAAGACGAGGTCTTACTGAAGGGGAGCTATGAACCGCTCGTCCCCACCATGATGGGCATGCATCTCGATCAGTTGGTTCTCGAGTATGCCACGCCTCGCGCCGGAGAGCTGGCGGCCTTCCAACACCATCGCCAGGAGAAAGAGATCGGACTGGGCGTGGTCAATCCCCGCTCCGATGAGATGGAATCTCCCGATTCGGTCGTGGAAAGAGTCAAGGAAGCCCTCGAGTATTTCAAGCCCCAGCAGATCTTCTTGAATCCTGATTGCGGTTTCGGAACGTTCGCCGAGCGACCGATGAACCCCGCCGAGATCGCGGCCAAGAAGCTCGGCATCATCAGCCAGGCAGCCCAGAAGCTCCGAGCAAGGCATTATGGTGATTAGTGCCGTGGGGCCCCACCCCCACGGCTCGAGCCTTTTGTCGGCGCGGCAAGCGCGCCGGGCTCGCTCCACTCGCGCAGGGTGCGGTTGGCTTTTATGGCACCCTGCCAGAAGGCGATAAAGACCATGGGTAAGGAAGCGAACAGAATCAACGGATTGGACATCGAAGAAACGCGGGAAGCGATCAAAACGGTGAGCGCTCAACCGGAGAACTCCCACGCCCCAAAGAGATCTCGCTGCAAGTGGCTCACCGGTCTCAAATTCAAGACCTACGTGCGGAACCACGTTTTTCTGGTGGACGAGCCCGCCCATCTGGCGGGGGAGGACGAGAGCCCCAACTCCATGGAGTATGTCCTGGGAGCCTATGGGGCGTGCCTCGCCACCGGTTTCGTCTTGAACGCTAGCCAGAAGGGGATTCACATCCACAATCTGGAGGTCGCCGTCGACTCCACCCAGAACAATGTCTTCACTTTTCTGGGGCTCGCCACCGACGGACATCCTGGCTTCGATACCATCAACGCCAAGCTCTTCGTTCAAGCGGACGCGGACGAGAAAACCATCAAGCAAATTTGGGCTCACACCGTAAACACCTCTCCGGTGCACAACTCTCTCACCAGGACGGTGACCATAAAGCCGGAGGTGGAGATCATTCCCTAGACGTGAAGAACTTCGTCCCCCTCCCGTATCGCCGCGTTTCGGTCCAGCCCTACCAGGGCGAGATGACCGAGCCGGCGATCCGCGCGCACCTGATGGGCCGGGAAACTTACCGGCGGACCGATTTCATCGTCTTGAGAAAGGGCGGGGACACGGCGGTGGTGGAGGTGACCGCCCCCGACCGCCAGAGCCTCTTCAGCCCCATCGATGGGGTACGGGTTCTGGCTCTACCGGACAAGTGCCTGTTCGTGGAAGCCGCCGACGCCGATTGTTCCAACCCCTCGGCGCTTGCCGATCAGGCTTACCGAGCCGGCGTTGGTTCCGAGGGAACGCTGGTGGTGCGCGGAAAATACGAGCACGTGAACTTCATTCTTCATCCCGATCCGCTCGTGATCTGCGTCGTCGAAGTCTCTCCGCCCGACCCACCCAAGCTCTTCGACCTGGCCCGGCACGTGCTCAGCTACGCGGAGCTGCCCCCTATCCGCCTCGAGCTCGAGCGCATCGACCTCAACGACTTGGCGGCCGGCCACTCTCCCTCGGCTTTCCTTCTGCCCTGCCGCTCGGGCGGGCTGGAGGGCCTGGGGGCCCCGGTCTATTTTCTGGACGAACGCCCGCCACGCCGCGACTGGACGATGATCGGGTGCGAGCGCAGCCTGCAGTTCCACCGTCATTATTACGGTGACGAACCGCAGCGCATCGAGCTCTGCCCCCGTCGATTGGCGGGAGCCCGCGGCGAGCCGACGCTCGTCAAGTGCTGCCTCCTCGAGTTTGCGTCCGAGCTCGAGGGCAAGGTTGCGGTGACGCCCTGGGGCTCCGACCTGGGCATGGTGGAGGCGGCCCTCCGCCAATTGGTGGCGGTCGCCGAGCCCGCACACAGCAAAGGATGAGAGGAAGACATTCATGACCAAAGCCTGGACATCCATCTTTCCCGAGCTGGCCGCTCGCTCTCGCAAACCACGCACCCGTGGGGTGACGATGACCCTGGACAAGTGCCAGGGCCCGGCCGCCACCAGCGATCTGCTGGCGATGTCCGGCGATTACATCGATTTCTGGAAAATGTCCTACGGAACCTCGGCGCTTCTCGACGACGGTTTCCTCCGCCAGAAGATCGAGACCATCCGCCAGCACGGGGTCATCGTCCATCCCGGCGGCACTCTGGCCGAATACGCGATCATGCGAGGCGTGTGTCGTGACTACGTCCGCCACACCCAGGCCCTCGGCTTTAATGGCATCGAGATCTCGGACGGCACCATCGATGTACCGCAAGACATTCGTCGCGACGCGATTCGCTATGCCTGCGACCTCGGCCTAACCGTCCTTTCCGAAGTGGGCAAGAAAGATCCCAAAGAGCAGCCATCACCCCAACAGCTCGCCGAGCAAGCCCTCACTGACTTCGAGTCCGGTGTCTCCTGGGTGATCGTCGATGCTCGTGAATCAGGGAGAGGAGTCGGCGTGTTCGACGAAGAGGGCTCGGTTCGCGAAGAGAGCCTGGACGTCATGGTCGATATGTTGAAGGATCACCTCGACCACATGATCTGGGAAACGCCGCTCAAGAAACAGCAGGAGTACTTCATCCTGCGCTTCGGGCCGCACGTGGGCCTCGGCAATATCCAGCCGCGAGACGTGCTGGCCCTCGAGTCCATGCGCACCGGTATTCGCTTCGAGACGTTCCGGGCCTTCGCCGACAAGCTGCTCCGCGAGCTGGAATAACGGGAAACTCTCTCATGGTGTTTGGCGACCCTGCCGACGAGCTGGTGCGAACCGCCTACGCCCGTGAAGCCGGCGACACCGCCATCCTCTACAAGGGCATGAGCCTCGCCGACCTGGCCCACGTGGTGGGGCTGATCGAGTCACGGATCGTTCCCCGCCAGGCCGGAGGAGAGTTGCTGTGGGCCCTCCTCGAGATCCACCCTTCCCCGCCGCTCGACTTCGCCGTCGATCCGAAGCTGGGCGATACCTATTCCAACCGGGAGTCCTACCTCAAGATGATGACGCCCTCGGTGGGTTGGCTATCGGCGGGCCGTGCCCGCCGCGAGGCGACGACCATCGGCTATCGCATCGCGGTTCGGGAACGGCTCCTCTCGCTCGCCTCCGCTCTGGAAGGCTGCGCCACCGCCGCGCTCGAGCAGTCGGAAGCTCACCGGGCGACTCTCTTCCCCGACTACACGTACCTCCAGCCCGCCCAGCCTACCGTGTTCGGCCACTATCTGCTCACCTTCGTGCATCCGATGCTCCGCGATCTGGATCGCCTGCGAGCCGTCTACCAACGCACCAACGTCAGTCCGGCGGGCTCGGGAAGCGTGAACGGAAGCCGTCTCCCTCTCGATCGCGACTCGCTCTCCGAGATGCTGGGCTTCGACCGCCTGGTCATCCACACCCGCGACGCCATGTGGCAGGCCGATGGTCCCATCGAGATAGCCGCCATGATCGCGGCGACCCTGGTCAACCTCGATCGTCTCGCCGAAGACCTGCAGATCTTTTCGACCCGCGAGTTCGATCTGTTGGAGCTCGCCGATCGCCACGCACGCTCGAGCGTGATCATGCCGCAGAAAAAGAACCCCTACTCGCTGGCCTATGTGCGTGGTCTCACCGGCGAGGCGATCGGCACCCTGGCGGCCATGGCCGCGGTGGGTAAGACACCCTCCGGACAGATCGACAATAGAATGTTCGCCTATGGCGACGTGCCGCGGGCGCTCGATCAAGCGACGGACGCCGTCCGCTTGATGGCCGACGTCCTGCGGGGGCTCGTTGTCAAGTCGGATACTGCGGCCAGGCGGACCGCTCAAGATTTCATCGGCGCCACGGACCTGGCGGAGGTCATCATGCTCGATGGCGCCCTAGACTACAAGAGTGCCCACGACCTGGTGGCCCGGGCGGTTCGTCAAGCCCACGCCGCCGGCGAGACCACCCTCACCGTCGATCGGATCGAAGCTGCCGCCCAAGCCACCCTGGGCAGGCCACTGGGGCTTTCCGCCCGCAGGATCGACGAGTCGCTCGATGCGCAGCGGATCGTCGCGACGCGCACCGGGCCGGGGGGCGCGGCGGAAACGTCGGTGCAGCACATGATCGCCGATTGCCGGGACACGTTGAAGGAAAACCATGAGTGGCGGATGGACGCCGCCCGGAAGCTCCAGGAGGCGGAAACGCGTTTGCTCCTGAGAGCCGCGTCACTCAAGGCCGCGCCGCCCGCCTCCGGCGGCCGCCCTCCCGACGGCGAAAGTTCAACCAAACCTGGAAAAGGGGCGCCACCGACGCAGGCAAAATCTTCCCAGCCGGGATCCTGGGAGGCACTCTTCGAAGATCTGCCCACCATGCCTCCGGGCCGCCGTCGGTTTCCGCCCGAATGAGAATCTGGCCGGAACCGTTGGAGATCTAGCACGGTGCCGTCTCACATCTCGGATTCACTCATTTACCGAAGCTCCTGGGGTACCGACGAAACCCGCGCCATCTTCGACGACGTGCCCCGCACCCGCGCCTGGCTCGAGATTCTGGCCGTGCTCGCGGAGAGCCAGGCAGAAGTCGGGCTCATACCCGCCGACGACGCCCACAAGGTGGCTCGGGCATGTCGTGAGACGACGCTCGACGCCGAGTTTTTCGAGGAAGTACGGAAAGGTTTCGAGGAGACCAGCCACAGCACGCTCGGACTCATCCGCGCCATACAACACCGTTGCCCGGGGAGCGCCGGCGAGTGGGTCTACTACGGCGCAACCGTACAGGACATCGCCGACACCTGGACGATGATGGCGCTCGGCCAGATCTGGTCGATCGCCTTTCGAGAATTGCGGGCGGTTGAAGAGAACCTTCTCCAACTGGCGCAAACCCATCGGGACACCATAATGCCCGGAAGGACTCACGGACAGCCGGGGCTTCCCATCACCTTTGGTTTCAAGGCCGCCGTCTGGGCGCGCGAGGTACGCCGTCACCTCGGGCGGCTGAAGGAGATCCGGCCGCGGCTCGGGCAGGGCCAGCTGGCGGGCGGCGTGGGGAGCCTGTCCTCCCTGGGTCCGCGGGCGCTCGCGCTCCAAGAGATCTTTTTCTCCCGACTCGGGCTCCGACCGCCGGACATCGCCTGGACCACGGCTCGCGACGTCCTGGTCGAATGGTTTCAACTGCTCACGCTCGTTTCCGGCACCGCCGACAAGATCGGGCACGAGGTCTACAACCTGCAGCGTCCGGAGATCGGTGAAGTGAGCGAAGGTTTCGTTAGCGGCACGGTGGGAAGCATCACCATGCCTCACAAACGCAACCCGGAGATCGCCGAACATTTGGGCACTCTGGCACGAGTCATCCGGTACAACGCCGCACTCATCGCCGAGTCGCAAGTGCACGACCATGAGCGCGACGGCCGCGCCTGGAAGTCGGAGTGGGCGGTTCTGGCAGAGACCTCGATGGCGGCCGCCAAGCTGCTGGTACTGACCAACACCCTGACCGCCCACCTGGTCGTTCACCCCGAGCGCGCCCTCGCCAATCTCGAAGCCAGCCGGGGCTTCGTGTTATCGGAAGCGGTCATGCTGGCGCTCGGCGAGCGGGTTGGCAAACAGAGCGCCCACAGTCTCGTCTACCAGGCGGCCATGAAGGCGCATGAGACCGGGCGCTCTCTCAAAGAGGCTATTCTCGACAACCCGGCCATCCGCCAGCACCTCTCGGTAGAAGAGATCGAGACCTTGTTCGACTACCACCGACACACCGGACTTTGCGCGGAGTTCGTCGATCGTGTGGTGGCCATGACGAGAAAAGACCGGGCGGCGGAGGCGGGATGAAACTGTCTGCTCTCTGCTTGCTTGCCAGCATCTGGTTCTCCCTCGCCGCATGTGGCGACGAGGGCGAAAGTGGAACAGATGCCGCACCGGCCGAGCCTCTCCCGGTGGGCAACGCCGCCAGCGGCAAGGAGGTCTTCATGGGAACCTGTTTCACGTGCCATGGAGACGACGCCACCGGCATCGAAGGATCGGGGACCAACCTCACGGTGAGCGAGTTCATTCGCACCAAGACCGATGCCGAGCTCGTCGAATACATCAAAGTGGGGCGGGAGATGAACGACCCTCTCAACACCACCGGAATCGCCATGCCGCCCTACGGCGCCAACCCCATGCTGACGGACCAGGATCTGGCGGACGTGGTGGCTTATCTGAGGACCGTCCAGCGAGAGCCCTGACAAAAAACGACAAGAAACGCCGCTCCGTCGGCGCAGGATCCCATGCCCCTTCCCCCCCGCTTTCCGCTAGCTCTACTGCCCACGCCTCTCGTCGACGCCCCCCGCCTCTCGGCCGCTCTCGGCGGCCCTCGAATTCTACTGAAGCGTGACGACCTTACCGGCTTCGGATTCGGAGGCAACAAAGTGCGGGGCCTCGAATTTCTGATCGCCGCGGCCCTTGCCGAAGAGGCCGATGTGGTGGTGACCGGGGCGGGTCCCCAATCGAATCACATCCGGGCCACCTCGGCAGCGGCGCGCGTGGCGGGGCTGGAAGTGGTCGCGGTGATGCATGACGCACGACCGACCGAGACTCAAGGCAATCTTCTCCTCGACGAGTTGCTGGGCGTGGAGATCCGTTTCACCAACGATCCCGATCGCTCTCTGGTGGACCAGAGGATTGAGGACGTCGCCGACCAATTGCGTCGAGAGGGACGGCGCCCTTATGTCATTCCCCGCGGCGGAGCATCGGCCTTGGGTGCGCTCGGGTACATCGAGTGCCTCCGCGAAATGACCGAGCAACTGCGGGCCACGCATGTGGAGCCCCAGTGGATCGTCCTGGCGACCGGCTCTTGTGGCACCCAGTCCGGCCTGCTCGCCGGTGCGAAAATATCCCGCGCACGCTATCGCATCCTCGGCGTCACCGTCAGCCGACCGGTCAGCGAGTGCGAGGAGCGTATCACCCGGCTGGCCACTCAAGCCGCCGAGCTCGCGGGCCATACCATCAACGTCTCGCCCAGCGACGTCCTGGTTCGCGAAGGCTTCATCGGTCCAGGATACGGCACGCCCTCTCTGGAAGGCGTCGAGGCCATCCGCCTCCTCGCCCATACCGAAGGGGTCTTCCTGGACCCGACCTATACCAGTAAAGCGATGGCCGGACTCATCGCCGACGTTCGGTCAGGCCGGATAGGGAAAAATGAAACCGTTGTCTTCCTTCATACCGGCGGCGAGCCAGCGCTCTTCGCGCATCCCGAGATCGCCAGCTCCTAACCGATGGACCGTTCTGCTCGAACACGCCAGCCGCCCTGGACAGGCAGCCCGGATCCTGTGCTAGCATGTGGCGCCCATGATCAAGCACAAGCCGATGTTCACGTCCGAGGCGGTCACCCAAGGGGTACGGATCCACGTCGTCTGCAAGTACTCTCCCGATCACTCACAGCCACAGGTGAATCGATGGTTTTTCCTGTACACCGTCAAGATCGCCAACGAGGGGACCGAGCCCGTTCAGCTCGTCAGCCGGCACTGGATCATCGAAGACGCCGACGGCAACGTCGAAGAAGTCCGTGGCCCCGGCGTGGTCGGACAGCAACCCCTTCTCGCTCCCGGCGAGTCCTTTCAATACACCTCCGGCTGCCCGTTGCCGACTCCGTTTGGATCGATGCGGGGCACCTACCAGATGGTGCGGCAAGAAGGTGGAAGCTTCGACGCGGAGATCGCGCCCTTCACTTTGAGCGAGCCTTATACGATTCATTAGCGTCCCACACCGCGGACCCTCTCCCAGGATGTTTCTCCGGGGAAGGTGTTTGCCCTCTTCCAGATTGACAGGGAGCCGAAAGCTGGCATGGTAGCGAGGAAGACGCCGAGACTCACCGCGCGGAATGCCGACAAACACATTTTGTACGAGCTGAGCGTCCAAGCTCCGGAAGTGGACGCCCGGTTTTTCGCCCGGTACTACCAGAAGCTGAATGGAAGACCTCTCCGTGTGCTGCGAGAAGATTTTTGCGGCACCGCCATTCTTTCCTGTTTTTTCGTCCGTCTTCACCGGGAGAACCGCGCCCTGGGTGTCGACCTCGACGGCTCCACCTTGAGGTGGGCACGCATCCACAACATCAGCGACCTGAACGAAGACCAACGCCGGCGCGTCCGCCTGATTCGGGGTAACGTGCTAGCCATACGTTCGCCCAAAGCGGATCTGATCGCGGCCATGAATTTCAGCTACTCGGTGTTCAAGACTCGTGAGAGTTTCCTACGGTACATGCGAAACGCCTATCGCGCGTTGAAGCCACGCGGCGTCCTCTGTCTGGACGCCTGGGGAGGAAGCGACACACAGATCCAGCTCAAAGAGAGGCGGCGACAGCATGGCTTCATCTACTTTTGGGATCAAGCCGATTTCGATCCGGTGACGCACCACATTCTCTGCAAGATACACTTCGAGTTCCCGGACGGTACGCGCATCCGAAACGCGTTCGTCTACGACTGGCGTCTGTGGACACTACCCGAAATGCGAGAGATCATGACCGAGGCCGGTTTTCGGGACGTTCACGTGCTCTGGGAAGGTACCGAGCGGGATACCGGAAAGGGCAACGGTGCGTACCGCCGCGTCACCCGCGGCGGCGACGAAGCCGCCTGGATCGCCTACGTGGTGGGGAGGAAGTGACGGGTGAACCTGAATCAGGGCTACACCTACCGCGAAACCCTGGGTCCTGCCGCCGCCCAGCTGACGGTTCTGGAATACCTCAGCCGAAGCTACCGGCATTCCTCGGCGGATGAATGGCGGGCCAGAATCCTGGCGGGAAAGGTGCTCCTCGATGGCAGTCCGGCCGGACCGGAGGAGAGGCTCCGCGGCGGCCAGATCCTCGCCTGGCGCCGACCGCCTTGGCAAGAGCCCGCCGCACCGCTCGGTTTTGCCGTCCTCTATCGGGATGAGCATCTCTTGGCAGTTGCCAAGCCCGCGGGTCTGCCCACGCTGCCGGGCGGCGGTTTCTTGAACAATACGCTTCTCACGCTTGTCCGCCGCTACGACCGGGGCGCCACACCGCTGCATCGCCTGGGTCGAGGAACTTCTGGGATCATGCTGTGGGCACGAACGCCCCTGGCACGTCGCAGGATCCATAACGGCTGGGAGACGAACGTGCAGCGGATCTATCGCACACTCGTGCGCGGCCTCCTCGAGAAGGAAGAATTGTCGATCCAGACTCCCATCGGCGTCGTGCCTCACGCGCTACTGGGAGAGATTTTTGCAGCCAGTCCGCACGGCAAGCCTTCCCGGAGTCGAGTCCGAGTCCTGGAACGTCACGCCGACGCCTCTTTGGTCGAGGTGGAGCTCCTCACCGGAAGGCCCCACCAGATCCGTATCCATCTTGCTGCCGTCGGCCATCCCCTGGTCGGAGACCCGCTCTACTCCATAGGCGGTGTACCGGACGCCAAGACCCGGGCGCTTCCCGGTGATGCGGGCTACTTTCTGCACGCCGAGCGAGTGCGCTTCCCTCACCCCGAGACCGGACGTCCAGTCGAAGTGGCGTGCCTCCCGCCCCCTTCGCTTCGAGACGGCTTGACGGTATGATGCGCCCATGTCGCGAACCGCGGCCGCCCTCATCATCGGGAACGAGATCCTCAGTGGAAAGACTCAGGAGGAGAACGTCATCGAGCTTGCACGGCTCCTGCGCGAGCTCGGCATCCGTTTGGAGCGAGTGGTTGTGGTGGCGGACGACGTGGCAACCCTTGCCAAGGAAGTCTCGGCGCTCTCCTCTTCTCATAATTTCCTCTTCACCAGCGGTGGAGTCGGTCCCACTCACGACGACGTCACCATGGAAGGAGTCGCTTCGGCGTTCGGCGTGCCGGTCGTCTCCCACCCGGTGCTGGAAGATATGTTGCGGCGCCACTTCGGCGAGAGCATCAACGACAGCCATCTACGTCTGGCTCTGGTGCCCCAAGGGGCTCGCTTGCTCTCCAAACCGGACTCGCTCTGGCCGGCGACCGTCATCGAGAACGTTTGGATCCTACCCGGAATCCCGGAAGTCTTTCGGAAGAAGCTAGGGATCGTTAGGGAACATCTGGGCGGAGACCTTCCCTTCCTGTCACGGGCCGTTTACACGAAGCTCGACGAGACCGATCTGGCGCCGATGTTGAATGAAGTCGTCCGCAATCATCCCGGCGTGGACATAGGCTCCTATCCCGCTTGGAACGAAGAGACGTACCGCACCAAGTTGACGTTCGACGGGAAGGACGGAGCCGCCATGGGTCGAGCGGTGGATGCCTTTCTCGCTTTGCTTCCCCAGGGAGAGCCACAGTGGATGGAGTAGACAGGAAGACCGGGCTCAGCCACACCCGAGAGCGAATGTGGGGATTGATCGGCGGTACGGTGGGTTCCCTGTTTGGAATCGGCGCCGCGTTGGTAGCGATGGGGCTCGACGGAGTGCCCTGGTACTCCTCCGGACCCTACCCGCTCGTCTTCACCGAGCGCCGGCTCCTGGCGATCGACATCTACCTTCTTGTGGCGCTCATCGTCGGCTTGGGGTTCTCGACCGCCGCCGCCATTTTCTCGCGGACAAGCCCTTACCCGAGAACCGACGCCTTCGGCGCGGGCCTGTTGGGGGCGATTCTCACCGGCGTGAGCGGCCTGACGTTGTTCACGCGCCTAGTGGCGCTCATTCGATCCTAGTCAGGCCCGCCCGTCGGTATCGTTCCATCACCTCTTTACCGTATCGCTACTCGGTCGGGACCGCGTAGTGTCAAATCCGAATTCGCTCTTGACAGTGGGTGAACCCATTCGATAGAGTGCCGCGGCAAGCCGATTCGGATCGCTCCCAACCCGACCCCGACGGCGGGGGCGGGTATGGACCTCTCGACCAAAGGCGGGCGCGTTCGAATACGGTGCCACGAGCACCTCCTTCCGCTTGTCTGGAATCATCGGCGCGGCGCGTTTGCGCTCGTCCTAGCATCGGCGATCCTGAGCAGCTCCCTATCCCTTCTCCTTCCCGGGGAGGCGAAGTCCGAGGCGCCGCCCCTCGATCCCGCGTCTCGAATCGCCGCCGGGGCCACGCACTCGTTGGCTCTCGCAGCCGACGGCACCGTCTGGGCCTGGGGTGAAAACGGCCGCGGTCAACTGGGCGACGGCACAACAACCAACCGCTTGAGCCCCGTACAGGTGAGAGGGATGAGCGATGTCGTCGCGGTCGCCGCTGGCGGCCAATCCAGTTACGCCGTGAAGCGTGACGGGACCCTTTGGGCATGGGGCTTCAATCAGCTCGGTTCGCTTGGGGACGGGACGACGGTCGACCGGCCGCTGCCCGTCCAAGTGCTGGGGCTCTCCGAGGTCACCGCGGTGGCTGCCGGCGTCTACCACGTTCTCGCGCTCGACGCGAACGGCACGGTCTGGTCATGGGGTTCGAACGGTACGGGCCAGCTCGGGGACGGCATGACGGACGACCGTCCCGTCGCCGCGCCGGTAGGAGGGTTGAGCTACGTCCGAGGAATCGCGGCCGGTTTTGGCCACAGCCTGGCTTTTGAAGAGGACGGAACCCTCTGGGCATGGGGGGCGAACCGAGCGGGCCAACTAGGAATCGGCTCCAACGTCGACTCACCCGTACCGGCCCTGGTCGCCGGCATCGACGACGTACGAAGCGTCGGTGCGGGAATGGAGCACAGTGTCGCTCTTCGGGCAGACGGATCCGTCTGGAGCTGGGGAGGGAACGCGGCCGGCCAACTCGGCGACGGTACTTTTCTCCGGCGAAACGCTCCCGTGGGCGTCGTGGGGCTCGCTCTCATCGACCGAATCGCTGTGGGTTACTACCACAGCTTCGCGTTGGGGCCGGGCGGAAGGGTTTGGGCTTGGGGACTGAATCTGCTGGGTGAGCTCGGCGACGGGACGTGGGTCCTAAGGCGAAGAACTCCCGTTGCCCTCACGACTCTCGCCGACGTCGCGGCCGTGGCGGGTGGCGGGGCACACAGTTTGGCTCTCACGTCGAGCGAGCTCCTTTACGGCTGGGGATACAACGCCTCTGGACAAGTCGGTGACGGAACGCGTCCCATGCGGCGGGCGCCGGTCTTGATCCACATTCCGGAAGCTGAGCCGATCGCGGAAACGCCCACGATGGATCCACCCGGTGAAATCTTTGACTCGCCCAGTCTCGTCACTCTGCGGTGCGCGACGCCCGATGCGCTCATCCACTACACGACGAACGGCGAGGACCCGACGCAGAGCCACCCGGCGGTCCGTTCCGGGGAGACGGTGCTGGTCGAACGAAACCTCACTCTCAAGGCCAAGGCCTGGGCGCCCGACCGTCTGCCGAGCCAGGTCGCCTCGGAGAGCTATGCGTTCCAGGTTGCCGCACCCGTTTTCAGCCCGGGCGGCGGCCTGTACACGACCGCGCAGGAGGTCGTCCTCTCGAGCTCCACACCCGAGAGCGAGATTTACTACACCACGGGCGGCTCGGAGCCGACACCGAGCGCTCTTCTCTACACGGCGCCCATCGCGATCGAAACGGAAACGTTCCTGACCGCAAGAGCCTACCGCGACGGCTGGACGCCGAGTGACACGGTCGCAGCGACATACCGGTTCAACTATGGAACACTCACGCCACCGAACATCACTCCCGACGGAGGCACGTTCATCGGCTCGATCGAGGTCGGGCTTTCGGCCGCGGCGGGCTCGATTCGCTTCACCGTCGACGGGAGCGACCCCACCCCCACCTCGACTCTCTATCTCGGGCCCTTCACTCTCGTTTCCACAACCACTCTAAAGGCCGCCACCTTCGCCTTCGACTGGACTCCGAGTGCGCCGGCATCGGCCGTCTTCGTCATTCAGGTTGCGCCCCCTACCTTCGAGCCGGACGGTGGGTCTTACACGTCAGACCAAACGGTAACGCTTCGATGCGACACGCCCGGCGCGCGCATCCACTACACGACCAACGGCGACGACCCTACCGATGCCGATCCCGCCGTTGCCTCGGGCGAATCGATCCTGGTGCGTGAAACGCTCACGCTCAAGGCAAGGGCCTTTGCTCCTGGAACGACTCCCAGTGACGTGGCCGAGACGTCGTTCGAGCTCGGGGTCGCGACTCCGACGATTCGCCCGCGCGGAGGAGTGTATTGGCGGCCTACCATGGTGGTCCTGGCCACGACGACTCCGGGCGCCGAGATTCACTTCACCACCGACGGGAGCTCCCCCGACGCGGCTTCACCTCTTTATACAGAGCCCCTGCTCCTCGAAGCGAGTGCGACGATTAAGGCGCGCGCCTATCGCTCAGGATTCGCAGACTCCGACGTTCGGAGCGAGACCTACACCGTTGGGGCGGGCGGCGTGGCCGCGGGCGGGGTCCACTCCCTAGCCCTCTGGCCAGACGGCACGGTCTGGGCCTGGGGTGCAAACGACTCGGGTCAGCTCGGCGACGACACGGGCGAATCGCGCACCGTTCCGGGACCGGTTCCCGGAGTGGAGGGAGTCCTCGTTCTCTCCGCGGGCGAGCGGCATTCGCTGGCACTGAGAGAGGACGGGAAGATCTGGGCCTGGGGTGCAAACGACTCGGGTCAGCTCGGGGACGGCACGAACACTTCGCGGTTCATGCCCGCGGCTGTCTCCGGCCTCGACGACGTTGTCGCGATCGCCGCCGGAGGAAATCATTCGCTCGCTCTTTCGAGCGACGGTACGGTCTGGGCCTGGGGCGAGAACTCCGAAGGCCAGCTCGGAAACGGCACGACGACACCGAGCGCTCTCCCGGTAGAGGTAAGTGAGATCGGAGACGTGCTGGCGATTGTCGCCGGGGCGAGCCACAGTCTGGCCCTCACGGGCGACGGCACTCTCTGGGCCTGGGGGAACAACTCCTTCGGCCAGCTTGGCGACGGAGGCGATGAATCGTCGAGCCTGCCGATTCAGGTGATCATCGCCGGCGAAGTGGACGCGATAGCTGCCGGCGACGCTCACAGTCTCGCGGTCACGACGGACAGCACCATCTGGGCCTGGGGAGACAACTCCAGTGGCCAGCTCGGTACGGGCGAGGGCACTGGTTCAAGCTCGACCCCGGTGCAAGTGATTGTCGAGTGCTACGAGTGCTCGCCCGAGCCTTTCGTCGACGCTCGGGCCGTTGCCGCGGGTCGGTCTCACTCTCTCGCGCTCAAGTCCGACGGAACCGTGTGGGCCTGGGGCGAGGGAAGCTCCGGCGAAATAGGCGACGGCGATTTCCAGTCGAGGCCGTCCCCCGTCCCGGTGAGTCTACCCGGGGAGATGATCCTCGTCTCGGCCGGCGGGCACCACAATCTGGCGCTCGGCACCGATGGCACGGTCTGGGCGTGGGGGGCAAACGATGACGGACAGATCGGAGACGGCACCGCGGAAGCTCGCCCCTGGCCGGTGAGGATCAGCGAGGCGGGGCTCTTGTGGAAGGCGGCAACGCCAACCTTCAGCGTGCCCGCGGGCACATACTCGACGGAGCAGAGCGTGATGTTGGCCGCCGCGACGCCGGGAGCGGCGATCCATTACACGATGGATGGGCGCGAGCCGACCGAGATCGATCCCTCGGTCTCCTCCGGTACCGCGCTTCTCGTCGACCGGAGTCTTTTGCTCACGGCTCGCACATTCCACCCGGATCTGCCTCCAAGCAACGTTGCCGCCGCCGACTATCTGCTGGTCGTGACGCCGCCCGTGCTCGATCCTCCTCCGGCGAGCTACGATGCCCCCCTCACCGTCATGGTCACAGAATCGACCGTGGGCGCTTCACTGCGTTATACGACGAACTGGGTCGAGCCGACGGAGACCGATCCCGAGATCCCATCGGGCGCCACGTTTTTCGTCGACGCGAACGTCTTCCTGTGGGTAAAGGCGTTTCGAGACGGCTGGCAGTCCGGAAGCACATCGGGCCTCTATCGAATGGCGGTGCTCACGCCGGCGTTCACGCCGCCGCCAGGAAATTACACCGAGGTCCAGCACGTCACGATCTCCGTTCCCACCTCCGGTGCGGTTGTTCACTACACGAAAGACGGCTCCCATCCGACTCCTCTCTCTCCCGTGGCCAAACCGGGAGTGCCCATCCCGATCGACAAATCGCTTACCTTGAGGGCGCTGGGCTTCCGCGCCGATCTGGAAGTCAGCGATCTCGCGGCAGGCACCTACAACCTCAAGGTGGCGACTCCGGTCATGACCCCGCAGACGGCGAGCGGTCTGGGACCCGAGAGCGTGATTCTTTCCACCGCCACGCCCGGTGCGACGATCCGTTACACGCTGAACGGCCCGTTTCCCGATGGGAGCTCACCCCAGTACACCGCGCCCATCCTCGTCGACACCCCGGCGAACTTGCGGGCTCGGGCGTTCAAGTCCGGGTGGACGCCGAGCGAGGTCGCCGCAGTCTTCTACGACATCGCCCCCGCCGATGTGGCGACACCCAAGTTCTCGACGCCGCCCGGGACCTACGCCAGCGCTCAGGACGTCGTCATCACCTCGGATACCCCGGACGTGGTTATCCGCGTCACCACCAACGGGCTCGACCCGACCGAGAGCGATCCGCAGATACCCTCCGGGACCAGCATCCTGGTCGACCGTTACACGGTGCTCAAGGCGAAGGCCTGGAAGGACGGGCTCGGAGAGAGTGCGGTGAAGACGGGAACGTACTTCATCACCGGTGCGGTGGCGGCGGGTGGTAATTTCACGCTCGCGCTGAAGGCGGACGGCAGCGTGTGGGCCTGGGGCGCGAACGACTTGGGGCAGCTCGGAAACGGGAGCATCGAAGCCCGCGTGACGACGCCCGTCGCGGTCTCGCTCCCCACGCGGGTCGTGGCGGTCGCGGCGGGCGGGGGTCACGGGCTCGCCATCGATCGAGACGGCGCTGTCTGGGCTTGGGGGGCGAACACGAACGGGCAAGTCGGCAACGGAACAATCGTGTCGACGCCGACGCCGGTGCAGGTGGCCGGGCCCTCGGGAATCGTGGCGATCGCGGCCGGAGGCGAACACAGCCTCGCGCTGGCGAAGGACGGGAAGCTCTGGGCATGGGGTGAGAACTCGTGGGGCCGGCTGGGCGACGGCACGACGACCGATCGCCACTCGCCGGTTCGGGTGACCGGTTTGGATTCCCTTGGGATCGTGGCGATCGCTGCGGGCAACGGCCACAGCCTCGCGCTCGGGCGAGGAGGAGCGCTCTACGCCTGGGGCGTGAACTTCGACGGTCAGCTCGGAATTGCGCCGGACATCGCCAATCACCCCTTTCCCACTCGAGTCAACGTTCTCCCGCTCGCGTCGGTCTCGGGTGGCTCTTTCCACTCGCTCGGGCTCGAGACCGGCGGCTCGACTGAAGGTCGCCGCTGGTACTGGGGCGTCACGCCTACGGTCTACGTCGATCGTGACGACATCACGATGCTCGACGCCGGAGGCGGTAACGCGTTCGTGACCCGTGACGGATCGGCGTGGACATCGGGCGCGCTCCCGAAGACGCTGACCCGGGCGCTCGGGCCCCAAAACGTCGTGAGCATCTCCGCCGGCCACGCTCACTTTGCGGCGGTGACCGCGAATGGAACGGTTTGGACTTGGGGAACGAACGGATCGGGTGAGCTCGGTGACGGAACGCTCGTTGCGAGAAACGAGCCGGGTCTCGTCGACGGACTCCGGCTCGTGGAGAATATCTCCGCGGGCGAGGATCCGGATGGAGATTGGCTCACCGATGCGGAGGAGTACCGCTGGGGCACCGATCCGCACAATCCGGACACCAATGGCGACGGGATCCCGGACGGCCTCGCGGTCGCTCTCGGGTTGAGTCCCACCCATCCCGACATGGACGGCGACGGAGTCGGCAACGCGACCGAGCGCGGGCTGGGAACCGATCCCTTCCGTGCGGACACCGACGGCGACGGTTTTGTCGATGGAAACGACTGTTTCCCACTCGACTCTTCGCAGAACCAGTGCCTCGTCGACGATCCGTCGGACCACACGCCGCCCGGTATCACCATCCTGGTGCCCGACGGCATGAGGCTCATCTCCTCCATCCCCTGATCCTTTGGAGACATCTATGAACCCTCTCTTACGACAACATGGCCGCCCCGAGGGAAGGACGCGATGGATGCATTCGATCGTCTTCCCGCTTCTAAGCTCGCTGTTTCTCGGGGTCGCGGCGGTGGATGATCCGACTCCACCGGTAAAGTTCCAGGGCATGCTCAGCATCTTCGATGGCACTTCACCGCCCGAGAACAACAACTCGGTCGGCCTCGGTGCCTATTCGCTGTCCAACGGTTCTAGCCCCCGTTTTCGCCTTCTCGACCCGCCGTTCGAGCTCGACAAGCAGTTCCATGGCGAGTTGTGCTGGGATAACTTATGTCGTGAGTTCGTCAATCCACCGCCGTTCGGCGCCGTCGAGTTCTTCGGCTCTCTCTCTTCGCACGGCACGTACTTCTGCCAGACCGGCCCGACCCTCTGTTCCACCAGCTTTTCGTTCTACTTCAGGAACAGCGATATCGTCGCCTGCCCGAACAGCGGCTGCGTCAAAGATGTCGACGTCAGGTTCTACTCCCGGTTCGGCACGGTGAAGGGCAGGGTAACGTTGCGGGACGGGACGCCGTTGATTGCGAGAACCGTCCTCGCCAAGGATCCGGAGGGGAAACTCAAGCCGGTGAGCACCAGCACGGACGCGTACGGCTTCTACGACTTCACTGCCAAGTTCGCACCGGTAGAGCCCGAGCACCCAGCCTACGGGAAACTCTTTCCCCCCGTTCCTCTCGATCCCGACAACAATTGGGGTTTGACCGTTTACGGCGACGGCGGCTTGTCTGACGGCCCGCCGGATCAGGTCTCGGGGAGCCAAGGCAAGAAGGAGTGGCTGGTGGGAATCCCACCCGCCGGACCGGTCGTCAACGTGAACGTCCGCGGCGGAGAAGCCGCTCTCGCAAACTTCACTATTTCACTCGAGGACGATGACGACCCCGACAAGCAGGACTGCTTCACCGAGGGCGAGCCGGTGAGCATCATGACCGGGAACGTCTTCTTCAGTCAGACCGACGTGGTGATGAACGATCTGCGCGGGCCTTTCGCGTTCGTCCGAACCTACAACAGCCAAGACGCCTACTATGGGAGGCCCGCCTCTTCGGGCCTCTTCGGTCCGGGCTGGTCCCATTCCTACGAATCGAGACTCTCGTTCCCCACTTCCTTTCGCGGCGTCGTCCTCTCGCAATCGAACGGCGTACCCATCTACTACACCGACCCAGAAGACGATGGGAGCTACCATGCCTATCTCCCTCTGACCGAGCAGAGCCGGGTGGTCCGATCGGGAGACAGCTACACTCGCTTCCTTCTCGATGGCGGCCGAGAGGTCTACGATGCGGCCGGACGCCTGATCGAGCAAGTCGATGCTTTCGGCGGAGTGACCCAGCTGGAGTACGAGGGCGGTCGGCTCGCTCGCGTGCGTGCTCCCGGGGGGCGCGCCCTCTCGTTCAGCTACGGGTCCGAGGAGATCTATCTTTCCGGTCCCGAAGGCGTCGTCGCGACCTACCGTTTCGAGGTCGGCCGCCTGGATCGGGTGGACTACCCGGACGGCTCGGGCTTTCGCTACACGTACGACGACAAGGGGCAGCTCCTCGTCATGCTGGACGCCACCGGCCGCGTGGTCGAGCGTCACTCGTACGTCGAGGGCAAAGCGGTGACGTCCGAGATCGGAGAAGGTCAGGAACGGTTCACGTTCCAATACGAGCCCGGGCGAACGGTAGTTACCGATCCTCTCGGGAACGAGAGCGTCTATGAGTTCGCGCAGATTCACGAAGACAAGGTGTTGACCCGGGTAACCGGTCCCTGTTCCGTCTGCGGCGGATCCGGGCAGGTGCGGGAATGGACTTACGATGCGCTGGCAAGAGTCGTCACGTTCACCGACGGCCCCGGCCACGTCACGCGCTACACCTACGACGCTCAGGGAAACGTGCTCACCGAGACGAACCCCGCCAACGAAACGACGACCTTCACCTACGACGCCCAGGCTCACGTGCTGAGCCGTCTCGACCCGGACGGAGCGCTCACTACCTTCACCTATGGGCCTTTCGGAATCCTGACGATGACCGACCCCCTCCAACGGACGACAACGGTGGAATACGACGCTCGCGGGCTACGGAGATCCGTCCGAGATGCCGCTGACGGGTTGTTCACGTTCGGCTACAACGAGCTCGGCGACCTCACCAGCGTGACCGATCCGCTCGGCCGCTCGGTTCGATACGAGTACGACGAGATGGGACGGCGGGTTTTGATGAGCGATTCGATGGGTAATAGGTCTCGGTTCTCCTACGATGCCCGCGGACGACTCCAGAAGGTGACGCGAGGGGACGGAAGCGTTGTCGAGATCACTTACGACGCCGCAGGCCGACGCGCTTCGGTCTCGGACGCAACGGGGGCGAGGACGAGCTACATCTATGATGGCGCGGGACGGCTGGAGCGCATCGTGGATCCACTGAACGGGCTGATGACACTGGGCTACGACTCGATGTCGAACGTGACTTCGTTCACCGACCCGCGCGGCCACGTCACGCGCTTCGAGTACGACGGGTTTGGGCGGGTCAGGCGGATAACCTATCCCGACAACGCAGACGAGACCTTTCTCTATGACATAGCCGGCCATCTGGAAAGCCACACTGACCGCAAAGGTACGCTCATCACGTTTCTTTCCGACCCGGTGGGGCGGCTGATGAGCAAGACCTATTCGGACGGAACGCCGTCGGTGAGCTACGACTACGACGCCGCGGGACGGCTGGAGCGGGCGGAGAACGACGTCGACACCTTGACGTGGACCTACGACCTCGCCGGACGGCTCTTGAACGAAACGAGCGCGAGGAATCACTCTTCCGTGGATTACACCTACGACCCGCTCGGCAACCGCCTCTCGCTCAGCCTCGACGGTGAGCTTTTCGTGAGCTACGAACACGACGCGGCCTCGAGACCGCGCAACATTGCCCACGGGTCCGCGGTCTTCCGGTTCGAGCACGACGACGCTTTTCGGCGCGAGCGTTTGATCTTTCCCAACGGCGTCACCACGACCTATGGTTACGATCCCGCGTCTCGTCCCGCCCATATCACCGCGACTTCCGGCATCGCCCCCATCTCCGCAGTCGACTATGCCTACGACCTGGCCGGACGAGTAACAACCAAGAGCGGCGGTGAGCTTACCGAGGCGTACTCGTACGACGCCGTCGGCCGTTTGACGTCGGTCGACCGGACGGGTAGCGAGCTGGGTTACTGGGCCTATGCCTTCGACGCCT
>Ga0326597_10002714_pt1 | contig 26189 bp, 25 predicted proteins | sample RVTome_12_FD_203789 | JGI IMG/M metagenome (GOLD analysis project Ga0326597, IMG submission 203789) | Soil microbial communities from uranium-contaminated site in the Upper Colorado River Basin, Wyoming, United States - RVT100D185 | ecosystem: Environmental > Terrestrial > Soil > Contaminated >... | reverse complement strand
GCCCTTGCCGGTGAGCAGGGTCCACGTGTCGCCGCCGTCGCGTGACACGTAGAGGCCGCTGCCGGGGCCGCCGCTCTTGAGGTCCCACGGGTACCGACGGGCCTCCCAGAACCCGGCGAAGAGAATGCGCGGGTTCGACGGGTCAAGGGCCACGTCGGAGGCGCCGGTATCGTCGTTCTTCTTCAGCACCTGCACCCACGTCTTCCCGCCGTCGGTCGTGCGGTAGACGCCGCGCTCGGGGTTCGGGCCGAACGCGTGGCCGAGCACCGCCGCGAAGGCGATGTCGGGGTTCGTCGGGTGCACGACCATCGTGCCGATCTGGCCCTCCTGCTTCCAGACGTGCGTCCACGTCTTGCCGGCGTCGGTGGACTTGTAGATGCCATTGCCCGCGGCGACGTTGCCGCGGATGTTCGCCTCGCCGGAGCCGACATAGATGACGTTCGGGTCGGAGGGCGCGACGGCGATCGATCCGATCGACGAGATGGGCTGGTCGTCGAAGATCGGGTTCCAGGTCAGGCCGCCGTCGGTGGATTTCCACACGCCGCCGGACGCCGAGGCGAGGTAGTAGGTGTTCCGGTCGCCGACGACGCCCGTCGCGCGCGACACGCGCCCGCCGGCCGCCGGTCCGATCGACCGGTACTCGAGCGCCGAGAGCTCCTCGGGCCCGCGATCCGGTCCCGTGACCGGCGGCGCGGCGTTCTGCGCCACCGCGACGGCCGGGAGCGCCAGCGCACAGCAGAAGAGGGACAACAGCCAAAGAGGACGAGCAAGTCGGCAACGCGATTCCATGGGAGACACCTCGAAGTTGGTCGAGCCGGCTGATTCTATCCCGGGACAGGGAGAGGGCAGGAGAAGGCAGATGCCGGAGGCGGTCCGGGTGGACCGCCTCCGGCGAGATGCGCGTCAATCGGTGTTCTGGTCGTACGCGCCTGCCGAGCCGACATTCACGAACTCGCACCGCGTACGGGGGGCGATCCGACATCCTGTGCCGACTGGCCGGATAGCCGGTCCTACCCGACCGGCTGGTGAATTCGCACGCCGAACTCGCCGACGCGCGGCTTCGACAGGTCGGCGAACTCGTCGTAACGCATCCGGATGGCGTCCACGTGGGTGCCCGCGTTGAAGACGATTTCCGGGTCGCGCGCCAGGCTGACGTCCACGAAGACGCGCCGATCGTAGAGACAGCCGAACGGCGGCATCGCGCCGGGCTCGCAGTCGGCGAACAGGGGGGCCAGCTCCTTCTCGGTCGCGAGCCGGACCTCCTGCGCGCCGGCCAGCCGCTGCAGCCGGTCGGTGTCGACGTAGTAGGTGGCCGGCAACACCGCCAGGACCGCTTCGCCGTCGGCGAAGCAGACGACGGTCTTCGCCCACTCCTGTCCGGGCACGTGTGTCACCGCCGCTTCCTCCTGCGCCGTGTACGCCTTGCGGTGCGTCAGCGTCTCGTACTGGACGCCGCGCTCCGACAGGAACTTCTCAATGGATGCCGGGATCGCCATGGGGACCTCCTCTCGCGGGGGCGCCAGGGCCACGCCGTCCGTCCGGCGCGGGATTCCGGCGGGGATGGTGCAGAACGCCGGAAACCCGGCAGAACGGCGCGGCCGGGGACGGAGCGTAGCGAACGGAGTAGCGAGAAACTCCAGGTAATGTCGGACGCGCGCGGCCTGCCGTCAAGGCCGGCCGCGGCGTCCCCCTGGAGCGGGTAGAAACGATCGTGCCATTCGACCAGCCGCCCCGCGTCCAGGTCAGGCTGAGCACGATCGGCGCATCCTGCGAGTCCTCCGTCGCAGCGAGACTCGCGCCCGTCCCCTCGTCCTCGAGCCGGAATCCCACGGCGTCCACGAACCGTCCCGACTCCAGGACCACGCGGTAGGCGGGCTCGTCCTCGACGAGCGCCAGCAGCGGATCGGACTCCTCCGGCGTCTCACCCTGTGCAGGCCCCGGGGCGGCGACCAACGTCCACCGCAGGCCGCCCGGAACCGGCTCGAGGCGCGATTCGCCAGGAAGACCGAGGCGATCGAGCACCCTCCGGCCGAGCCAATCGATCCGGTCGAAGCGAGCCTCGGTCAGCACGAGGAACGGGCGCTTGTCTCGATACACCTGCGTCCGGACACTCGCCGGGCCGAGGAGGCCGAAGGCCTCGGCGATCGGGTTCAGGCCGGCGCGCGCTGCGGTCAGGTACTCCTGCTCCTCGCGCACGCGAGCCCCGGCCTCCCTCTCGTCGGACCGGACCTCGCGTTCGATCACGACCCAGGTCACCGTCCCTTCCGGAGAGAGGTGAATCGTGTGCGTCGTCTGCTTGTCCAGGCAGCCGGTGGCGGCCAGGGCCGCCGCGGCCAGGATGCCGGTGGTCATCACTCGTCTCATGGGGCTGTCCCTCCTGCTGAGAAGGACGGCGCCCCGGGGGAGGAGCGAACGAAATGCCCACGGAATGGCACGGAATGGCCGCGGAATGGCCACGGAATGCCCGAGGCCTGTAGCCTGGAGCCTGGAGCTTGAGTAAGCTGATGGCCGTGCAGGCAGACGACACCACGACGCTCCTGCGCGAGGCGCGGGCCGGGTCGGCCGGCGCGCTCGAGCGGCTGTACGAGCGCTGCGGGCCTCGGCTGCTCGGCTTCATCCGCCTCCGGCTCGGCCAGACGCTGCGCGCGCAGCTCGAGTCGCGCGACATTTTGCAGGCCGCCCTGCTCAAGTCGTTCCAGCGGCTGCCGCAGCTCCAGGCCGACGACGGCGCGTCGCTGATGGGGTGGCTGATGCGCATCGCCGAGAACGAGATCCGCGACCGGGCCGACTACCATCAGCGCCAACGGCGCGACGCGGCGCGCGAGGTGCCGCTCGACGAGACCCACGAGGCGGCGGCCGCGGCGGTCCGCTCGATCACGAGCCGGCTGGTGCTGAGCGAAAAAGCCGAGCGGCTCGAGCGGGCGATCGAGAACCTCAGCGACGCGCACCGCGACGTCATCCTGCTGCGCAAGTTCGAGGAGCTGAGCTTCAGGGAGATCGCCGCCCGGCTCGGCAAGACCGAGGACGCCTGCCGGATGCTGCTTGCGCGGGCGATGGCGGCCCTGACGATCGCGATGGGGGAGGGCGCGTGACGGCTCCAGCCGAGCTCGAGGAACGCCTCGCCACGTTCATCGAGCATCACCTGCGGACCGGCGAGGCGCTGGCGCTCGACCAACTGTGCGACGGCCGCGACGACCTCATCGCGTCGCTGCAGGCGCTGGTTCGGCAGTACCTGCGCGTGTCGTCGGCGCTCGACCGCGACGCCGCCGGCTCCGCCGAAGCGGGAAGCGCGGAGGCCGGGGCGCTGCCGACCTTCGAGGGTTTCCGCACGGTCGAGCGCATCGGCGCGGGCGGCGCGAGCGAGGTCTACAAAATCGAAGACCTGCGGCTCGGCCGGGTCGTGGCGGCCAAAGTGCTGCGCGGCGATCGCGGGCTGTCGGCGACCTTCCGGGATTTCCTCCAGGAGGCGCGCGCGCTCGCGCTCTTCAACGACCGCCGCATCGTCCAGATCCACGAGTTCCGCCCCGAAGCCGAGCCGCCCGTCATCATCATGGAGCTCGTCGAGGGCTTCGAGCTGGGGCGCGTAGCGCCCTCGCTCGAGTTCCGGCAGCGTGCGAGCATCCTGCTCGACGTGTGCGCGGCGCTCGAGCGCGCGCACCGACTCGGCATCCAGCACCGCGACCTGAAGCCGTCGAACATCATGCTGGACGCGCGGCTCGAGCCGCGCATCCTGGACTTCGGCCTGAGCGGCCGCGATCCGGCGCGCGGCCACCTCCGCGGGACGCCGCCGTACGTCGCGCCCGAGCAGCTCGACCCCGGCCGGCCGATCGACGCGCGCGCCGACGTGTACGCGCTCGGCGTGATCGCCTACGAACTGCTGTGCGGCACCGCGCCCTGCGCCGGATCGGCGCCGGAGGTCCTCGACGCGATCCGCGCGGGCCGGCCGCGGCTGCCCGTCGAGATCGAGCCGACGGTGCCGGAGCCGCTGCAGGCCATCGCCCTCAAGGCGATGGAGCGCGACCCCGCGGCGCGCTACCAGTCTGCGCGCGAGATGGCGGAGGACCTCCGGCGCTTCCTGGAGGGACGCCCCGTGCTCGCCCGGCCCACCGCCTACGCCACGGCGCTCGGCATGAGGGTCGCGCCGCACCTCCAGCACGTCCAGGAATGGCTCGGGCTCAAGCTGATCTACCCGCACGAGGCCGCGAAGCTCCGCTCCGCGTACCGGCAGCTCGAGGCGCGCGAGGACGACTGGATCGTGGGGAGCCGCGTGCTGTCCTTCTCGCAGATCGCGCTCTACCTGGGCGCGTTCTTCCTGGTGGCGGGCAGCCTGTTCTATTTCGCCGCGCACCGGTTCTTCGAGGCGGTCGAGGGGATCGCCCGGCCGTTCGCCGTGCTCGGCCTGCCGTTCCTCGGCCTCAACGCGGCGGCGCACTTCCTGTACCGGCGCGAGCACCGGGCGGTCGCGGTCGCGTTCTATCTCGCCGGGGTCGGCCTGCTGCCGCTCTTCCTGCTGATCCTCTTCCACGAAGCCGGACTCTGGCGGGTCGCCGCGGAAACCGGCGGTCAGATCTTCCTCGACGGCTCGGTGTCGAACCGTCAGCTCCAGCTGACCGCGCTGGTCGCGGCCGCGTGGTGCCACTGGCTCGCGCGCCGCACCCGGACCGTCGCGCTCGCCAGCGTGTTCACGCTGGTCGTCTTCCTGTTCACGCTGGCGCTGCTCGGCGACGTCGGTCTGCGAACCTGGATCGAGGATGGCCGGTTCGATCGTCTCGCGCTCCACCTGGCGCCGCTCGTCGCCGCGTACGCCGCCACCGCCTGGCCCCTCGACCGCTCCGGCCGCGCGTGGTTCGGCCGGCCGCTTTACGTCGGCGCGGCGGTGCTGCTCGTCGCCGTGCTGGAGCTGCTGGCGCTCGACGGCCGGCTCTTCGGCTATCTCGGCGTGACGCTGACCGGCTTGCAGGGGTCCGACGTCAGCGATCCGACGCTCGTGGACACCGCGACGGCGATGACGATCCACGGGCTCGTCTTCTACGGCGTCGCGTCGATGCTCGAGCGCCGGGGATCGGAGACGATGCAGGTGGCGTCGGCGCTGCTGTTCACCATTTCGCCGTTCGCCGTGCTCGAGCCGCTCGGCTACCTCGCGCACACCGGCGAGTACTCGCTCGGGGTGGACTGGCTCTACCTGGCGCTCGCCGTCGCGATCGCCGTCCTCAGCCACGCGCGCCAGCGCAAGGCGTTCTACTACGCGGGGCTCGTCAACTCGTCCTGGGCGCTCTGGCTGATCGCCGACCACCGCGACTGGTTCGATCGACCCCGGTGGGCCATGGCGCTCGTGGCGGTGGGACTGGCCGCGCTCGCCGCCGGCTTCGCGCTGGCCGCCCGCGAGCGCACCCGACGCCCGCGCTAGGCCATTCCGTGGGCATTCCGGGCGGTGATCGACGTCTTCGCCATGTGGGGCGGCATCGAGGTGCGGGTGCCCGAGGGCTGGGCGGTCGAGAACCGGGTGTTTCCGTTCCTCGGCGGCGTGGAGGATCGGACGCGGCCGGCGCCGGACGCGACGCAAAGACTGGTCCTCAAGGGCATGGTCGTCATGGGCGGCATGGAGATCAAGCACTGATGTGGGGCTCCGCCCCACACCCCGGCTCGGTCGCTCGCGGGGGCCCCCGCTCCCCGCGCCGCTCCCTCGCGGGCCGCGCCGTGCGCGGCCTCGCCCGTCATGCGGCTGGCCGGAAACGAGTGCGATGCTCGCGTTTCGAGCCGCATAACGGGCTGGCCCGCGGCCGAACGGCCGGCTGAGACGCGCATGCATCCGATACTGGCGCGGAAGGAACGGCTGGCGCTCTACCTGGTGGCGTGGGCGCCGATCGGGCTGGGGCTGGCCTCGATGTTCGTGCTGATCGGCGACGCGGGCTGGGTAGAGGCGTTGGCCGTCGCCCTGCCGGCATCGCTCCTCTTCAATAGCTTGCACTCGATCAGCGCCCTGACGACCGCCGACCCTGCCGGCGCGCGTCGGATGAGCCTGCTCCTCGGCGAGTTCCTGCGCCTGAGCCTGAAGCTGGGGGCGCGCGAACGGATTCCGCTCGCCGAGGAGATGGCGCTGGTCGAGCGATTCCTCGGCATCGAGCAGGTGCGGTTCGGCGATCGGCTGCGCGCCTCGGTGACGCTCGACCCGGACGCGGTGCACTGCGAGGTGCCGGCGCTGCTGCTGCAGCCGTTGGTCGAGAACGCCGTCCGGCACGGCATCGCCGAGCTGGTCGATGGCGGTCACATCGACGTGCAGGCCGGGCGCCAGGGCGACCGGCTGACGATCCTCCTCGAGAATCCTTGCGACCCCGAGCGCCGGAGCCGCTCGGGGGCCGGCGTCGGCCTCGCGAACGTGCGGGGGCGGCTGGCGGCGGCGTTCGGCGCGGACGCGCGGGTTACCGCGGCCGAGCGCGACGGCCGGTTCCACGTCGAGCTGTCGCTGCCGGCGATCGAGGCCGACGCGCGCGAATCGCATCTGCCGGCGCCGGCCGCTGGACTTGCGACGGGGCCCCTCACATGACCGGCACGACCCGCGACGCCGGCGCCCCGCCCATGCGCGTCGTGATCGTGGACGACGAGCCCCTGGCGCGGGCCGTGCTGCGCGAGCTGCTGGCGGCCCATCCCGAGGTGGCGATCGTCGCCGAGTGCGGTAACGGCTTCGAGGCCGTGAAGGCCGTGGCGGAGCTGGCGCCGGACCTGCTGCTGCTCGACATCCAGATGCCGAAGCTGGACGGCTTCGAGCTGCTCGAGCTGGTCGGCCGCGACCAGGCGGTGATCTTCGTCACCGCCTACGACGAGTACGCGCTCAAGGCGTTCGACGTGCACGCGGTCGACTACCTGCTCAAGCCGTTCAGCGCCGAGCGTCTAGCGGCTGAAGGCGCTGCTCTAGACTCGGGACCCTGGCCCGGTACGTTCTTGTCCCCACACGGCATGGCGTCGGTGACCGTGCGCGCGGCCGCGCGTCGTCGCGCCAGCTTCCGGCGACGGTCTTGACACTCACTATCCGGTTAGTTATATTAACTAACCAGTTAGTTATGAAGCGCGCCACCCCCAGGCCCGGCTCCCGCGCCCGCCTCCTCGCCGCCGCCGCCGTCGAGTTCGCCGCCCGCGGCTTCGACGGCGCCAGCGTCGACCGCATCGCCCGCGCCGCCCGCCTCAATAAGGCGATGATCTACTACCACTTCGACTCCAAAGCGGCCCTCTACTCCGAGATCTTCCGCGACTTCATCCGCGCCGTGCTCGACCGCGCCCGCGATGTCGCCGCCAGCGACCTCGCACCCGACGACAAGATCCGCCGCTTCGTCCGGGCCATCGCCGAAGAGGCGCTCGCCCGGCCCCACTTCCCGCCCATGTGGCTCCGCGAGGTGGCGGGCGGCGCCCGGCACGTGGACCGCGCGACCGTCGACCTCATCGGCGAGGTGCCCGCGACGCTCGGCCGCATCGTCGCCGAAGGGCGCGCCGCCGGCCAGTTCGGCCCCGCTCACCCCCTTCTGCTGCACTTCGGTATCGTCGGCCCGCTCATCCTGTTCCACGTCAGCCGGCCGGTTCGCGAGCGGCTGTCGACCTCGAGCCTCGCGGATGCGCCGCCGATCGAGCTGGAAGACATGCTGGCCCAGATCGAGCGCGCAACCCTCGCGACGCTCGCGCCCGACCGCCCGAATGCACCGCACGCGCGGCGCGCGGCGCCGCGGCAGGCGGGCGCACACCCGGCGACACGAGATCAAGGGAGACGATCGTGATTACCGTGAACATGCCGCGTCGTATCACCGGCGTCAGTCTCATCGCGATCGGCGGCGTTCTCGCCGCCGCCTGTGCCGAGGAGGCCCCGCTCGACCAGATCCGCGTCTCGGGCTACGTCGAGGCGACCGAAGTCCAGGTCGCCTCCGAGGTCGGCGGCCGCGTCATCGAACGGCTCGTGGACGAGGGCGACCGCGTCGCGGCCGGGCAGGTCATCGCGCGTCTCGACACCCGGGACACCGAGCTGGCGCTCGCACGCCTGCACGCCGAGCGCGACCAGGCGCAGGCGCAGCTGCGGCTGCTGCTGGCCGGCTCGCGGGTCGAGGACATCCGGCTCGCCGAGGCGCAGGTCGCGTCGGCCAAAGCCGAGATGAAGGCGGTCGAGGTCGAATTGGCGTCGGCCGCCGCCGACTACACCCGCTTCGCGTCGCTGCTCGAGACCAGCTCCGGTTCCGAAAAGCAGCGCGACGATGCGGCCAGCCGGCGCGACGTGGCGCAGGCGCGGCTCGAGGCGGCGCGCCAGCGACACCAAGCGGCATCACACGTGGCGACGAAGGTGCGCGCTGGTTTCACGAAGCTGGAAATTAGCGTCGCAGAGACCCGCGTCGCCGTCGTCGACGCGCAGATCGCGACGCTCGAGAAAAGCGTCAGCGACGCGACGGTCACCTCGCCGCTGGCTGGCGTGGTCACCACGAGGCTCGTGGATGCGGGCGAGATCGTCCTCCCGCGCACGCCTCTCGTCGTCGTCAGCGACCTCGATCACGCCTGGGCCAACGTCTACGTCGACGAGCCCCTGGTGCCGCGCCTGACGCTCGGGCAGACGGCCACGCTCGTCACCGACGCCGGCCAGCGCCTCGAAGGGACGGTCACGTTCATCTCGCCGAAGGCGGAATTCACGCCGCGCAACGTCCAGACCGCCGACGAGCGCGCGAAGCTCGTGTACCGGATCAAGGTCACCGTCGACAACCGGGACGGCGTGCTGAAGCAGGGGATGCCGGTGGAGGCCGAGCTGGGGCTTCGATAATGCCCACAGAATGCCCACAGAATGCCCACGGAATGGCCACGGAATGACGACTGAAAGGGGCACGGACCGGCGATGGAGAACGCGGTAACGCTCGATCGGGTCTCGAAATCCTACGGCGCGACGAAGGCCGTGCAGGGGCTGTCGTTCGAGATCCGTGCCGGCGAGATGTTCGGGCTGATCGGGCCGGACGGCGCGGGCAAGACCACGCTCATCCGGCTCATGTGCGGGCTGCTTCGGCCCGACGCCGGAGGCATTCAGATCTTCGGCCGGGACCCGGTGCGCGATCACCGTGCGGTCACCGAGATGGTCGGCTACCTGTCGCAGCGGTTCAGTCTCTACGGCGATCTGTCGATCGACGAGAACGTCGCCTTCTTCGCGGAGATCCACGGTGTGCGCGAGTACGGCAGCCGGCGTGATCGCCTGCTCGAGATGACCCAGCTCCTGCCGTTCCGGACCCGCCGGGCCGACCGGCTCTCAGGCGGGATGAAGCAGAAGCTGGCGCTGGCCTGCACGCTCGTCCACGAACCGCGACTCATCGTGCTCGACGAGCCGACGACGGGCGTGGACCCGGTGTCGCGCCGCGAGTTCTGGAAGCTGTTGTCCGAGTTTCTCGGCGAGGGTCTCACGATCGTGATGGCGACGCCGTACCTGGACGAGGCGGAGCGGTGCGGCCGCGTGGCGCTGCTGCACGACGGCCAGCTGCTCGCCCTCGACGAGCCGGGCGCTCTGCAGGCGGCCCATCCGGGCGGGCTCATCGAGGTGATCGCCGCACCGCATCGCCGCGCCGCGGAGGCGCTCGCCACCGTGGCCGGCGTCGCCGACGTGCAATTGTTCGGCGAGCGTGCCCACGTGCGCCTCGCGGAAGACGCCGGCGCCGGGGCGCGGGAGCGAATCGATGCGGCGCTGCGGGCGCTATCGGGCCTCACGGTGACGAGCGTGCGCCCGATCGAGGCGTCGCTCGAGGACGTGTTCATCGACAGGGTGCGAAGTGGCCGGGACTCGGGACTCGGGACTCCCGCCTTCGCCGAGGCTACGGCGGGCTCGCCGAAGCTCGACGAGCGAAGGCGGCGGGACTCGGGATGAGGGACGTGTGATGCGTGCGAACTGGGTACGGATGGCGGCAATCGGTGCGGCGGTGGGTGGGCTCACGGCCGGAAGTGCGCTGGCGCAGGACGCGCTCGTGCGGCTTACGCTGGACGACGCGCTGGCGCGCGGCCTGGAGGCGAGCCACCGGCTCGCCGAGATGGGCGCCCGCGTCGAGGCCTCCGAAGCCCGGGAGGCCGGCCGCGACGCGGCCGACCGGCCGCAGATCGCGCTCGTCGGCGGGTACACGCGCACCAATCACATCGACGAGTTCGGCGTGCCGCAGTCCGACGGCAGCCTGCGCGTGATCTTTCCGGACATCCCGGACAACTACCGAGCGCGGCTCGACCTCGCGTGGCCGATCTACACGTGGGGCCGGACCGATGCCTTGGTGCGCGCCGCGCGCGCCGAGGCCGCCGCGGCCGGCCGGGAGCTGGAGACGGCGCGCGCCGACCTGCGCCTCGAGATCACGCGCGCCTACTGGGCGCTGGTCACGGCCCGCGAGACGGTGGCCGTGCTCGACCAGGCACTGCGCCGCACCGACGCGCACCTCACCGACGTTCGCAACCGTCGCGCGGTCGGGCTCGTGCCGCCCAACGAGGTCTTGAGCGCCGAGGCCCAGCGCGCGCACCAGCAGGTGCAGCTCATCGAGGCCCGCAACCGCGCCGACGCGGTGGCGTCCGACCTGCGGCGCCTGGTCGGTCTCGCGCCCGGCACGCCGATCGACCTCGACGTGACGCTGACCCCGGCCTCGCTGCCCGGCGATCCGGATCCAGCGCTGGTCGAAGAGGCGCGGGCGGCGCGGCCCGAGCGGCAGGCCATCACGCACCGACTCGACGCGGCGGCGGCCGTGCGGACGGCGACCGCGGCCGACGCGCGTCCCCAGGTGTCGCTGACGGGCGGCGTCGACTACGCCCGCCCGAACCCGCGCATCCTGCCGCGCCGGGCCGAGTGGGACAGCTCGTGGGACGTCGCCGTGAGCGTCTCGTGGTCGCTCTGGGACGGCGGGCGCGTCTCGGCCCGCGTCGCCGAAGCGGCGGCCGTCGAGCGCGCCGCGCGGGAGCGGCTGCTGGACTTCGACGCCGCGCTCGAAACCGACGTGCGGCAGCAGCGGCTCGACCTGGCGTCGAGTCTCGCCGCCATCGCCGCGGCCGAGGCCGGCATTCGCGCCGCGGCCGACGCGCGCCGCGTCGTCACCGAGCGGTTCCAGACCGGCGTCGCGACGAACACCGAGGTGCTCGACGCACAGGTGGCGTTGCTGGAGGCCGAGCTGGACCGTACCCGAACCATCGCCGGCAGCCGTCTGGCGGAAGCGCGACTGAACCGGGCACTGGGACGGGAAGTGAAGGAGTGAGGTAGGAGGCAGGAGGTAGGAGGCAGGAGGTAGGAGGTAGGAGGTAGGAGGTAGGAGGTGCCAGACCGCACAGCGTGATCCCCTCCTGACTCCCGACTCCTGACTCCTGTTCGTCAATGCGATCAATATGTCTGCCATCAGCGTCAGCCATCTGACCCGCCGGTTCGGCAAGTTCGTCGCGGTCGACGACGTGAGCTTCGACGTCGGCGGGGGGGAGATCTTCGGCTTCCTCGGCGCGAACGGCGCCGGCAAGTCGACGACGATTCGGATGCTGTGCGGCCTGCTGCGGCCGACGAGCGGCACGGCGCACGTCGGCGGCATCGACGTCGCCCGCGATCCCGAGGGCGCGAAGCGGCGGATCGGCTACATGTCCCAGAAGTTCTCGCTCTACGAGACCCTCACCGTCGGCGAGAACATCCGCTTCTTCGCCGGTCTGTACGGCCTGACGGGTGCGCGGTTCGCCGAGCGCCGCCGGTTCGTGCTCGAGATGGCGGGCCTCGACGGGCGCGAGCACACGCAGACCCGGGACCTCTCCGGGGGCTGGCGGCAGCGCCTCGCGCTCGGCTGCGCGATCCTGCACGAGCCGCCGATCCTCTTCCTCGACGAGCCGACCGGGGGCGTCGATCCCCTGTCGCGCCGCCGCTTCTGGCGGCTCATCGACGATCTGGCGGGCCGGGGCGTCACGATCCTCGTCACCACGCACTACCTGGACGAAGCGGAGCGCTGCGGCCGCGTCGCGATCATCCACGCGGGCCGCCTGGTCGCCATCGGCGCCATTCCCGAAGTGAAGCGGGTCTTCGCCGATCGGCCGATCGTCGAGATCCGGGTGGACCGCCCGATCGACGCGATGCGGGCGCTCGACGCGATGCCGGAGGTGGAGAAGACGAGCCTGTTCGGGACGACCGTCCACGCCGTGCTGAACGTCGAGGTGGCCGGCGCGGCCCTCATCGCGCGGCGCCTGGGCGCGGCCGGGCTGGCCGTCACGGGATTCGAGGCGGTCGAGCCGTCGCTCGAGGACGTGTTCCTCGACGTGGTCGAGAAAGCGAGCGCGCCGTGAGGAAGAGCCTGGCGGTCGCCGGCAAGGAGCTGAGGCAGATCGCCCGCGATCGGCGGACGCTGTTCATCCTGCTGTTCATCCCGGCGTTCCTGCTCGTGCTCTACGGCTACGCCCTCAACTTCGACGTGCGCCACGTCGCGCTCGCCGTCGAAGACCGCGACGGCACCCCGGAGAGCCGGAGCGTCGTGTCCGCCTTCGTCAACTCGGGCTACTTCGATCTCGTCGCCAACGTGCACCGCGAGGGACAGATCGCGCTGCTCATGGCGCGCAACACGGCGCGGGCGGCGCTGGTCGTGCCCGAGGGGTTCGGCCGCCGGCTGCGGACCCGCGACGCACCTTCCGTCCAGGTGATCGTCAACGGCGAGAACGCGAGCACGGCCAATACCGTCGTGGGGTACGCGACGCGCATCCTCCGCAGCGTCGCGCCGCCAGACGCGCCGGCCGCCCCGCCGCCCATCGTGGCGGAGGCGCGCATCTGGTACAACTCCGAGCTGCGCAGCGCGCTGTTCCTGGTGCCCGGCCTCATCGCGTACATCGCCATGATCACGGCGGTCGTCTCGACCGCGCTGTCGATCGTGCGCGAGAAGGAGAGCGGGACGATGGAGCAGGTGCGCATGGCGCCGCTGGGCGCAACGGCCTACGTCGTGGGCAAGTCGATTCCGTACTTCGTGCTCTCCTTGATCTCGGAGCTGCTCATCGTCGCGATCTCCATGGCGCTGTTCGATCTGCCGATGCGAGGGTCCTGGGGGGCGCTGGTGTTGGCGATCTCGCTTTTCCTGGTTGGCGCGGTCGGCACCGGCCTCTTCGTGTCGACGATCGCGGAGACGCAGCAGGTGGCCTTTCAGATGAGCCTGCTCCTCGCGTACCTGCCGACCCTGATGCTCTCCGGCTTCATCTTCCCGATCTCGAGCATGCCGCAGGTGCTCCAGGTCATCACCTACATCGTGCCGGCCCGGTACTTCCTGGTGGCGCTCCGCGGCATCGTGCTGAAGGGATCCGCGCTCGAGACGCTGGTCGTGCCGCTGGCCGCGCTGGTCGTCTATGCCGCCGTCGTCCTGGGCCTGGCGTCGGTGCGGTTCGCGAGGCAGCATGGGTAGGGGCATCCGCCGCACGCTCTTCCTGATTCAGAAAGAGCTGATCGAGCTCCGGCGTGATCCACGTCTGCTCGGCATCGTCATCGTGGCGCCCATCCTGCAGCTGACCGTGCTCGGGTACGCGGCCACGACCGACATCTGGGACGTGCCGGTCGTCGTCGCCGATGCGGACCGCTCGCCGGCGAGCCGCGAGCTCATCGCGCAGTTCGACGGATCGCCGTATTTCTCGATCGTGGACGTAGTCAGCACCAACGCGGAGATCGATCCCTACCTCGAGCGGGGCCTCGGATGGATGGCGCTGGCGATTCCGGCGGGCTACGGGCGGGATCGGGCTTCGCGGGGCGGCGCGACCGTGCAGATCGTGGCGGACGGCACCGACGCGAGCTCGACCACGGTGGCGCTGAGCTACGCCGCGAACCTGATTGCCGGCTACGCGGAGCGGGTGGCACGGGAGCGTGAATCCGCCCCGCCAGTGGCGGCGTCGGTCGACCCCGTCATCCGAGTCTGGTACAACCCCCAGCTCGACAGCCGCGATTTCATGATTCCGGGCGTGCTCGCCCTGCTGCTCTTGATCATCACGTCCAACCTGACGTCGATGGCGATCGTGCGGGAGCGCGAGCAGGGCACCTACGAGCAGCTGATCGTCACGCCGCTGCTTCGCTGGGAGCTGGTCGTCGGCAAGGTGCTGCCGTACGCGGTGATCGGCCTGCTCGACGTGCTGCTCGTCGTGGCGGTGGCGGTGTTCTGGTTCGAGGTGCCGTTCCGCGGCAGCCTGCCGCTGCTCGTCGCGCTCAGCATCGTCTATCTGATGACGACGCTGGGGCTCGGCCTGTTCGTGTCGACCATCTCGCAGACGCAGCAGCAGGCGATGATGACCACGGTGTTCTTCTTCCTGCTGCCCATGATGTTCCTGTCGGGCTTCGTGTTCCCGATCGAGAACATGCCGCAGGTGATCCAGTACACCACCTACCTGATCCCGCTGCGGTACTATCTCGTCATCGTGCGGGACATCTTCCTGAAGGGCGTGGGGATCGAGACCTTCTGGCCCGAGGCGCTCGCGCTGGCGGCGTGGGGGCTGGCGATCCTCAGCCTCGCCGTGGCCCGGTCCCGCAAGCGGCTCGACTAGGCGCCGATCCGGCCTGTCGCTCCCGGCCCCGGGGCGCCCGACTACTTCAGGGCCGCCGTGTAGTCGATCGCATGCGGCCGCATCGCGCCGCCCCGTCCCTTCAAGTAGTCCTCGAACCACTGCAGCATCCGCAGGTGGTAGTCGGACCGCGATGCCGCCGTTCTCGACCCGCAGCCGAAAGATCCCCAGATGGGGTAGTTATGTCACGCCGCTACGCGCCTGTCTTCGCGACGATCGAGCGCCAGCGCGCCTCGACGCCGGCGCGCACGCGCTCGACGGCGTCGGGGTCGTCCACCAGGTGCCGGAAGCGTCCCTGCGCGCGCAGGTACTCCTCGATGGGCACCGTCTCCGGATCGAGCGTGAGCCGCCACGTCTCGCCGTTCTCGACTTCGAGGAGCGGGAACACGCGCGACTGCACCGCGAGCCGCGAGTGCTTCACCGCCTGCTCCGACGCGATCTTCCATCCGGGCGGGCAGGGGGAGAGCAGGTGGATGAACCGCGTGCCCCGGGTGGCCTTCGCGCGTTCGACCTTGGCGACGAGATCGTCCGGGTACGCCACGGTAGCGGTGGCCGCGTACGGAATCCGGTGGGCCGCCATGATGGCGAGCATGTCCTTCTTCGGCTGCTCCTTGAGGCGGGCCGCCGGCGTGGTGGAGGTCCAGGCGCCGATCGGCGTCGCCGAGCTGCGCTGGATCCCCGTGTTCATGTAGGCCTCGTTGTCGTAGCAGATGTAGACGAAGTTCTCGTTGCGCTCGGCGGCCGCCGACAGCGCCTGGATGCCGATGTCGAACGTGCCGCCGTCGCCCGCCCAGGCGCACACCGTCGTCTCGGTGTCCCCCTTGAGATCGAGCGCCGCCCGGACGCCCACCGCTGCCGCGGCCGCCGACGCGAACGGCGTGTGCATCACCGGCACCCCGGCCGCGCTGTACGGCGACAGACCGTCGATGATCGACCAGCAGCAGGCGGGAATCACCAGGACGGTCCGGTGGCCCAGCGCCTTGAGCGCCAGCCGCATCGCGAGCGCCGCGCCACACCCCGCGCACCCCAGATGGCCCGGCGCCAGGGTTTCTTCTTCAGGAACGCTGTATTGGATCTGCTGCATCTCAGCCTCTGAGGGGCTCACCGCATTCCGCGGTCATTCCGTGGCCATTCCGCGGGCATTCCGTGGGCATTGTGTCGTCACTCCCTCAGCCCTACCCACAACGTGTCATCGGCGGGCTTGTCGCTCTCCGCCGCGTTCGCCAGCACCCCGTCGATCACCTCGGGCGTGACGTCCCGGCCGCCCAGGCCGGCGATGTAGGAGAACACCACCGGCGGCGCGGCCTCGTTGCACAGCGCCGCCCGGATCTCCGACGCCATGATGCCGCCATGCCCGAACGACAGGTTGCGGTCGATGATCGCCAGTTTCTTCGCCTTGCCGAGCGCCTTGCGCACCGCGTCGAACGGGAACGGCCGGAACAGCCGGATCTTGACGAGGCCCACCCGCTCGCCCGCCTCCCGCCATTCGTCGACGACGGCGCGCGCGGTGCCGGCGATCGTGCCCGAGGTGACGAGCAGCAGGTCTGCGCCCTGGGTTCGGTACTCCTCGAGAATCGGATGATGGCGGCCGAACCGGTCGGCGTACTCCCGCGCCGCGACCTCGGCCGCTTCGACGGCGTCGCGCATCGAGCGCTCCATCCGCGCGCGGAGCTCCATGTAGCCGTCGCCGGAGGGCAGCCCGCCGAACGCGCGGGGGTCGTCCGGCGAGAGCGTGTAGGGCGGGGCGAACGGCGGCAGGAACGCGTCGACGGCCGCCTGATCGGGAATCGTCACCGGCTCGCACGTGTGCGACAGGAAGAAGGCGTCGAGGCAGACCATCGCCGGCATCAGGACTTGCTCGGCGACACGGAACGCCTGGATGACCGTGTCGAGCACCTCCTGGTTGTTCTCGCAGTAGTACTGGATCCAGCCCGTGTCGCGCTGCGAGAGGCTGTCGCTCTGGTCGGCGAAGATGTTCCACGGCGAGCCCATCGCCCGGTTGACGTTGGCCAGCACGATCGGCAGCCGCGCGCCGGCGCACCAGTGCAGCATCTCGTGCATGTAGGCCAGGCCGTGCGACGAGGTGGCGGTGAACGCGCGCAGGCCGGTCTGCGACGCCCCCGCGCAGGTCGCCAGCGCGGAGTGCTCCGACTCGACCGCGACGAAGCGCGCGTCGAGCCGGCCGTCGCCGCACATCTCCGACAGGAGCTCGACCACGCCCGAGGACGGCGTGATGGGGTAGGCCGCGATGACGCGCGCGCGGCTCAACCCGACCGCGTACGAGATCGCGTGCGTCCCCTCGATCACCTTGGTCGTCGTCATCGCTGCTTCTCGGCCGTCAGCTCGATCGCGCCGCGCGGGCACTCTTCGACACAGATCCCGCACCCTTTGCAGTGTGCGAGATCGATCGTGTAGAGACCCGTCGCTGGATTGCGCTCGATGGCCACGTCCGGACAGAAGATGAGGCAGTTGTCGCAGGTCGTGCACGAGCCGCACGTCAGGCAGCGCTGCGCCTCGTCCACGGCGTGCTGCCAGGCGAGGTCGCCCACCACCTCCGCGAAGCTGGTGACGGCGCGGTCGGACCTGAGCATCTCGGGGCGGGCGCGCGGCGACCGGCCGAAGTAGAACAGGTTCACGTCGGACGGACCCACGCGTGCGGCCTGGCCGCCTTCGACCGGATCGCGGCCGTGTAGGTAGCCGTCGATCGCGTCGGCCGCCCGCCGGCCCGATCCGATGGCTTCCACGACGGTCCCGGCGCCCGTCGCCGCGTCGCCGCCGGCGAACACGGCCGGCTTGTCCGTGCGTCCCCACCGGTCGGCGCGCAGCCGCCCGTTCGCCGAGTCGACGATCTGCGCGAGCTGCTCGGTCTCGACCTCCTCGCCGATGGCCGTGTAGGCCTGGGCGGTCTCGATCGCGAACGTGCTGCCAGGAATCGGCTCGGGCCGTGGCCGGCCGCTCGCGTCCGGCGCGCCCGGCCGCATCCGCTGGAACTCCACTCGCGCCAGGCCGGTCGCGCTCCCCACGAACGCCTGCGGCGCCGCGTAGAACACGAACTCGATGCCCTCGGCTTCGGCCTGGGCGATTTCGTCCGGGTGGGCCGGCATGTCCTCGCGCGACCGCCGGTACACGATCGTCGGCGCCGCGCCGAGCCGCCGCAGCGCGCGAGCGGTGTCGAGCGCCGTGTTGCCGCCCCCGATGACGGCCGCCGGGCCGGAGGTCGCCTCGGCGTGGCCGGTGTTGACCTCGCGGAGGTAGTCCACGCCCGAGCGGACGCCGGGCAGGTCCTCGCCCGGCACGCGGGCGCTGCGCGATCGCTGGGCGCCGATGGCGACGAAGCTGGCGGCGTAGTCGGCCAGGTCCGGCGCGTCGCGGTCGGCGCCGAACCGGACGTCGCCGACGAACCGGATGCCCATCTGGCGCAGCAGCTCGATCTCGCCCTCCAGCGCCTCGCGCGGCAGCCGGTATTCCGGGATACCGTAGCGCAGCATGCCGCCCGGCTCCGGCATCGCGTCGAACACCGTGACGTCGTAGCCGCGCCGCGCCAGGTGATACGCGGCGCTCAGCCCGGCCGGCCCGGCGCCCACGACCGCCACTGGCGTCCGGTGCGCGTCGGCGACCGGCTCCGCACCCGCTCCGCGCGCACGCGCTTCGTCGGCAATCGCGCGCTCGATGGCGTGGACCGCGATCGGCTCGTCGAGCACCAGCCGGTTGCAGGCCAGCTCGCACGGGTGGTAGCACACCCGCCCGCACACGCCCGGCAGCGGGTTGTGCTCCCGAATCGTGCGCCACGCGCCGAGCACGTCGCCGTTGGCTGCGAGCGAGAGGAACGCCCGCACGTCGGTGCCCGCCGGGCAGTCGAGATTGCACGGCGACGGCCGGGTCACGTAGGTCGGGCGGAACGTACGCCAGTTGCCCGTCCCCAGATCCCGCGTGCTGCGCAGCGAGACCGACATCGGCGTGCCCGCCGGCGCGCGGTCGAGCGGCCGGATGGACACGGCGGGAGTCGTTCGGCGATTCCGGGTCATCGTGCCTCGCGACCGGCCAGCGAGCCCGAGGGGCGCCCGAGCGCCTGCGCGTAGGCCACGCGGGCCGCGGCCTGGTTGGCATCCGGCTTCACCGGCACCAGGTCCGGAATCGCGCCGACGACCGACTCCAGGGTCACCAGCCCGGTCAGGGCCGCGAAGGCGCCGATGATGGCGGTATTGACGATGGGGTTGGTGCGGCTGCCCAGGCCGTGCGCGAGCGCGATCGCCGTGGCGTCCGACGTGCCCAGGTTGAACGGGCCGGGCAGCTCGAGCTCGTCGGGGCGCCGGCTCGAGTTCACCAGGATCCAGCCGCCGGCCTTCAGGCCCGCCTTGACGTCGATCGTCTGGAGCAGCACCGGGTCGAGCACGATCACGTGGTCCGGCTCGTAGACCTGGTAGTGCGCGGTGATCGGCTTGTCGTCGGCCCTGAGAAACGCCGCGACCGGGGCGCCCGTGCGCTCCGCGCCGAACGCCGGGAACGCCTGCACCTGCCAGCCCTCGCGGAAGAGAGCCGTGGCGAGCAGCTTCGAGGCGACGACGGTGCCCTGACCGCCGCGGCCGTGGAACCGGACCGAGATCATGGTCATACCCCGTCGGGCAGCGGGTTGCGCAGGTACTCGTCGATCGCCCGCGCCGCTCTGCGTCCCGCGCCCATGGCCGAGATCACCGTCGCGCCGCCGGTCACGATGTCCCCGCCCGCGAAGACGCCGTGCTTGCACGTCGCACCGGTCGCCTCGTCGGCCTCGATGTAGCCGCGACGGTTCACCCGGAGGTCCGGCGTCGTGGACCGGATCAGCGGGTTGGCGCCCTGGCCGACCGCGAAGACCACGGTGTCCACCTCGAGGTCGAACTCCGATCCCTCGATGGGTATCGGGCTCCGGCGCCCGGACGCGTCCGGATCGCCGAGCGCCATACGGACGCACCGCAGGGCGCGAACGCGCGACCGGTCGTCGCCGAGCACCGCCGTCGGCGCCGCGAGCAGCATGATCTCGACGCCTTCCTCCTCGGCGTGATCGATCTCCTCGGCCCGCGCCGGCATCTCGTTGCGCGACCGGCGGTAGACGAGATACGCGTGCTCGGCGCCGAGCCGGAGCGCCGTCCGCACGGCGTCCATGGCCGTGTTGCCCGCGCCGATCACCCCGACGTTCCGCCCGCGGACGATCGGCGTGTCGGTCTCCGGGAACCGATACGCCTTCATCAGGTTCGAGCGGGTGAGGTACTCGTTCGCGGAGTATACGCCGATCAGGTTCGTGCCCGGGATGTCGGGGAAGTAGGGTAGGCCAGCGCCCGTGCCGATGAAGACCGCCTCGCAACCGAGCTCGGTGAACAGCTCGTCCACCGTGAACGTACGGCCGATCACGTGGTTCGGACGAATCTCCACGCCGAGCGCCTCGAGCGCGGCGATCTCCCGCTCGACGATCGTCTTGGGCAGCCGGAACTCGGGGATGCCGTACATCAACACGCCGCCCGGCTTGTGCAGCGCCTCGAAGATCGTCACCGCGTGGCCCATCCGCGCGAGGTCCGCCGCGACGGTCAGCCCGGCCGGACCCGATCCCACGACAGCGACCCGGTGGCCGCTCGGCGCCGGCAGCGCCGCCCTGTCGGACCAGTGCATCGACGCGGCGTAGTCGGCGACGAACCGCTCGAGCCGGCCGATCGCGACCGGCTCGAACCGCACGCCCAGCGTGCAGACCTTCTCGCACTGATCTTCCTGCGGACACACGCGGCCGCAGATGGCCGGGAGCACGTTCTTGTCGAACAGCGTGTGGAACGCCGCTTCGAAGTCGCGCGCCGCGACCTGCGTCACGAACGTGCGGATGTCGATGTCCACGGGGCAGCCGGCGATGCAGGGCTGGTTCTTGCACTCGATGCACCGCTCGGCCTCCCGCACCGCATCGTCCGCCGTGTAGCCGAGCGCGACCTCGTCGAAGGTGCCGCGCCGGACGGCCGGGTCGAGGCACGGCATGGGCATCTTCGTCTTCTGGCCGATCTTCTTCGCCATGTCAGCCTCCGACGCGCGCGGATTGGGCCGAGCGGCAGCGTTCCAGCGCGAGCGCTTCGTGTTCGCGGTACGCCGTCAGCCGCGCGGCCAGCTCGGCGAAGTTCACCTGGTGGCCGTCGAACTCCGGCCCGTCCACGCAGACGAACCTCGATGCGCCGCCGACCGTCACCCGGCAGCCACCGCACATCCCGGTGCCGTCCACCATGATCGGGTTCAGGCTCACGGTCGTCGGCAGCTCGAGCGGACGCGTCAGATCGCAGACGGCACGCATCATCGGCAGCGGGCCGATCGCGATCACCTCGTCGAACTCGATCCCCTGGGCGAGGAAGTGCAGCAGGCCGTGCGTCACCAGCCCGGGCAGTCCGTACGACCCGTCGTCGGTCGTGACGACGTAGCGATCGGCGACGCCTGCAATCTCCGGCTCCAGGATGACGAGATCCTTCGTGCGGGCGCCGAGCACGGCCGAGATCTTGCCGCCGCGGTCCTTGAAGCCGCGCGCGATCGGCCACGCGACGGCGGCGCCGATGCCGCCGCCGATGCAGCAGACGCGGCGTCCCGGCTCGATGCGGGTCGGCTGGCCCAGCGGCCCCGCCACGTCGAGGATCGCGTCGCCCGGCTCGAGCGAGTTGAGCGCACGCGTCGTCTTGCCGACGCCCTGGACGACGAGCGCGATGGCGCCGCGAGAGAGGTCGGCATCCGCGATGGTGAGCGGGATGCGCTCTCCCGCGTCGGTCAGCCGGACGATGACGAACTGGCCGGGACGACGTTTGCGCGCGATGTGCGGGGCGTCGATCCAGAAGCGGGCGATGTCGCGGGCGAGGACGTCTTTACTGAGGATGGCATGCACGGCCGGCTCCCGGAACGGCGCGCCCGAACTCCCGGCTGGCGGAAACCCGGCGCGCGGACACCCCGGGCACATTCCAGGAGCAAAGCCAATACCACCCGGAGAGGCGCGCGAGGCCGCCCGGCGTCCGCCTGGCGAGGGTCGCGCGGATCCAGCCCGGTTTTCGGGCGAATCGGCGCCAGGGACGGTCGCTGAACGGGCGCGGTCGAGCGGCATGCCGGATGTCCGGCAGCCCGAGAGGACGAACGGCGCGGCGCCGGTGCGGGATATTCCGCTACTTCTTTCGATAGTCGAGAGGGGGCGGACGGTTGCCGACGAGCGGCACGTAGACGAAGTTCGGACCGACCCGCTTCTGGTACTCGTCCCGCGCGGCGGCGATGAGTGCCGGGTCGGTCATGAGCGCGATCGCCGTCAGCGCGAGCGTCTTCGCGGCGACGATCATGCCCTTCGTGCCGATGCTCGTGCCGCCGGCGGCAATCGCCTGCCACGAATGCGCGGCCGTGCCCGGCACCCAGGTCGCCGTCCGCAGCCCCGTTGTCGGCACGACCCAGCTCACGTCGGCGACGTCGGTCGAGCCGCCGGCCTCCTTCATCTCGAACGTCGCAATCTCGGCCGCGGCCGAGATCGGCGGGGCGTCGGGCGGCAGCGTCGTCCGGATGGCCTCGGCGAACGCGCGCTCCTCCGGCGTGTACTCCACGCCGCCCACAGCGCGGAGGTTGCTGTCCATCACGCCCGCGAGCGTGTCGTTCTCGAGCATCGCGTAGAGGCCGTGTATGACCTCATGGTCCACCGTCGTGCCGGTGCCCATCGCCGCGCCCTCGGCTGCCTTGACGACGCGATCGAACATCGCCGCCACTTCCTTGGGATCGGGATGCCGCACGTAGTAGAAGACCTCGGCGAAGTCGGGGACGACGTTGGGTGCCGAGCCGCCGTTGGTGATGACGTAGTGGATGCGCGTGTCCTCGGTCACGTGCTCGCGCATCATGTTGACCATGTGATTCATCGCCTCGACGCCGTCGAGCGCCGAGCGTCCGCGCTCGGGCGCGCCCGCCGCGTGCGCCGAGACGCCGTGGAAGCGGAACTTGGCCGACTTGTTCGCGAGCGAGCTGCCCGGGCTCGCGTCGTTGCGATCGCCCGCGTGCCAGTGCAGGGCCACGTCCACGTCCGTGAAGAGCCCCCCGCGGACCATGTAGACCTTGCCGGCGCCCCCCTCTTCGGCCGGCGTGCCGTAGAGCCGGACCGTGCCCGACGCGCCGCTCGTGGCGAGCCATTCCTTCACCGCGATGGCGGCCGCCGTCGAGCCGGTGCCGAAGAGGTGATGTCCGCAGGCGTGACCGGCGTCCTTGGCTTCGAGCGGCCGGCGCTCCGGCACCGCGTCCTGCGTGATGCCCGGCAGCGCGTCGAACTCGGCGAGAATCGCGATGACCGGCGCACCCTGACCGTAGCTCGCGACGAACGCGGTCGGCATCCCGGCGACGCCGGCCTCGATCCCGAAGCCCGCGGCGCGCAGCTCGCGCTGCAGGAGCGCCGAGCTCTTCGTCTCCTGGTAGCCGACCTCGGCGAGGTCCCAGATCTGCTTCGCCACCTCCGCGTAGTGCTGCTGATTCGCGTCGATCGTCGACACGGCGCGCTGCCGGGCGTCCTGCGCGCCGGCCGGCGCCGTCGCCAGCGTGAGGGTGGCGAGCATCAGGGTCGAGTGCGAGAGCCTCATGTCGAATCTCCTGAACCACGAAAGGTGGCGCAGGATAACACGGAAGCGGGCACTTCGCCCTTCGGGCTTCAGGCGAGACACACGCACCCGCCGGTTGATCGAGGCTATAGAGCTAGGACGAGCCGGAGACCATTGTCAACGTCCTTGAGCAGTTGACCTCGGAGTCGACCGGCGGGCTCGGTGAGAAAGTCCCGATCCACGATAATCACTTGGGAGACGTTGGCCACGGAGTCTCTGGGCAAACCGGCCGCCTTGCCAGGAATGAGGACGTTGCCTGGGGCATCGACGAGACGGAGGTTTGACGTCAAGACGACGGCCAGTCCGGTGCGCAACCGGCTGCGGTTGAAGGCATCGCTTTGCACGATCAACACCGGCCGGCGGAACCCGGGCTCCGGGCCCACCGGTTCGCCCAGGTCCACCCACCACACCTGGCCGCGTTCGATTACCACGGCTCGCGCTCGAGGGAGCGGCGTTGCAGGCGGTGGAGGTGTGGTTCCAATCGGCTGTTTTCAGCGGCATACACCGAGTTCAGCCGTTCGGTCACCTTTTGGCCCCGGTGTTTGGCGAGGAAGTCGGCGACCGCCGTCGCGTAGAGGCGACTGCGCGACACCCCGAGGCGCTTGGCCAGCGTCTCGGCTGATTCGAACACCTCATCAGGTATCGACAGGGCGACCTTCATACTCTAGTATTACCATGGTAGGAGATACGTGGCAAGCTGGCTTTAGGCGGCAGTCGTTCACCCAACGATGATCTCGTTCATCATTCCGGCTCATAACGAAGAGCGCCTCATAGGCCGGACGCTCAGCGTGCTCCATACCGCCGCCAGAGCCATCGACGAGCCGTACGAGATCGTCGTTGTGGATGACGCGTCGACGGACGCGACGCCTGCGATCGCAACGCGCCACGGCGCTCGCCTCGTGCGGGTTCACCATCGGCAGATCGCCGCGGCACGAAACGCAGGCGCCCGGCAAGCTCACGGCGACCTGCTCGTCTTCGTCGATGCCGACACCGATGTCCCGGACGCCGTTCTCGGCGCCGCCGTGCGTGCCATGCGCGCCGGTGCGGTCGGCGGCGGCGCGAGGGCCCGGTTCGATGGCCGCGTCCCACTATACGGGCGCGCGCTGGCATGGTCGTGGCAGTGGCTCCAACGGTTCGGGCAGCTTGCATCGGGGTGTTTCATCTTCTGCACACGCCAGGCGTTCGAGGCGGTCGGTGGGTTCGACGAGACGCTGTACGCGGCGGAGGACGTCGTCCTGAGCCGGCGACTCCAGCAGTTGGGCAGATTCGTGATCGTGCAAGAGAGAGTGGTCACGTCCGGCAGGACCGTTCGTTCGCATGCCGGTATCGAAGCACTCCGGATCCTCGCGGGCTTCATCCTCCGCGGGCCGAAGTTCGTGAGGACGCGCCACGGCCCGTGGTACGGCCCGCGGCGCGACGATCCGGATCCTCCCTCGACAACGTAGACACGTGCCCCCAAACGGCGGGGGGTGTCTGATGCCTCGAGCCAGTCCGAAGGACGTTCACCGCGAAAGCAACGAGATCGAGCGCACGGCCGTGAAGCTGTGAGCCGCAGGGCGCCGAGGTGCCGGCCGGCGCTGAGGCCTTGGACATCCACCCGAGAGCTGGTTTCGGTAGAATACCCTTCATGTCGGATCAGGCTTTGCAGGACCGCTACGGCGCCGACGCCATCTGCTTCGGCTGCGGCCCCGCGAACCCCAAAGGGCTTCGCATCAAGAGCCGCCCGTCGCCAGACGACCCCGACGAGATCGTCTGCGACTGGACCCCGGAGCGCCACCACGAGGCGTTCGACGGGTTCCTGAGCGGCGGGATCATCGGCACGTTGCTCGACTGCCACTGTAACTGGACCGCGGCGTATCACCTGATGCAGCAGGCCGGCGCGTCCGAGGTGCCATTCACCGTGACGGCCGAATACTCCGTCAAGATGCGCAAGCCGACACCTGCCCGCGCGCCGATCCACCTCCGCGCGCGCGTCGTCGAGTCCGCCGCCGACCGCGCCGTCGTCGAGGGCACGCTGTCGGCGGACGGCACGGCGACGGCCACGTGTCGTGGCACGTTCGTCGCCGTCAAGGCGGGGCATCCGGCCTACGACCGGTGGGTGGCGTCGAAGGGAAATAGAAAATAGGGTCAGACCCTATTTTCGCCCGGCGGGCCGCTGCCGCGATGCTACCCGTGCCCCAGCGTGCGGCGCGCCCTCGCCCGAGGTCACCGTCGGATCATCCGGATCCCGAAGACGGCAGCGATCTCATGGCCGCCGGTCGCCTGGAACCGCACGGTCACGCGCGGCTTGCCCCGGACGAGGTCGGCCGGCACGGGGTACGCCACGTCGACGAAACGCGCCTCCGTGCCGCGGGGCGTCGTCTGCTCGCCGACGCGCTGGCCGTCGATGAGGATCTCGAACGACCGCGGCCGGCGCTGGTCGGTGTGGTAGGTGACCACCAGCGCCAGGGGCTCGGACGCGTCCACCGGCAGGTCGTAGGAGAACCAGTCCCGCCCGGCGCGGCCGGTCCGCCCCTCCACGCGCGCAATCGACGTGTTCTCGCCCTGCCGGTTGAACGTCGATTCCTGCTCGCGGTCGCCCGGCTGCACGAAGGCGACCGTCGCCGCCTCGAGTCGGCGCTGCCGTTCCGCCTCGGCGGCGATCTCCGCGGTTCGCGCCTCCCATTCGGACGGCGTGAACAGATCCCAGTACGCGGCGTACGTGCGCCGGTGCAGGCGGTAGAAGGGGACGAACTCGACGTCGCGGTCGCGGCCGACGCCGTCGCTGCGGAACGTGCCGGGGCGGCCGGGCACCGGCTTGAGCCAGGCGGTCACCGGCCGCTCGGCCGCGACCAGGACGGGCACGTCTGGGCGGGCCGGCGGCGGCGCGCCGCGCTCCCGTTCGGGCGCCGGGCCGAGGTCACCGGCGAGCACCAGCGGTCCCCACATCACGGCGGCGCGGCGCAGGTGGTCGGGCGTCGGCTCGAGACGGAGCGCCTTCGGCAGGACGAGCGACACCTCGTCGCCGGTGTTCCACGTCCGCGTCAGCTCCACGTAGGCCCCGGGCGCGGGCAAGTTCCGGACCTGTTCGCC
>Ga0326597_10002713_pt1 | contig 26193 bp, 19 predicted proteins | sample RVTome_12_FD_203789 | JGI IMG/M metagenome (GOLD analysis project Ga0326597, IMG submission 203789) | Soil microbial communities from uranium-contaminated site in the Upper Colorado River Basin, Wyoming, United States - RVT100D185 | ecosystem: Environmental > Terrestrial > Soil > Contaminated >... | reverse complement strand
ATCATTGGCGCGACGTGTTGAACCTGCTCGAAACTGCGAATCTGGATTTTCTTGACGCGATTCAGCGCGCCTACAGCCGCTATCCCAACGCTCTCATCTACGAAGTGTCGCTGAACATCGAGCAGGGCCGCCTGGAGTACGACTTCGAGATGGAGGATGGCGGACCGATCTTCCACATCGAGGTCGATGCCAGAAACGCCAACATCGACGACAACACGGGCGGGCAGTCGATCGATGTGGGAGAGGCGGCCGACATCGCGCGGGCCGAAGTCCCCGGCGGCACGATCGTGAAGGTGAAGCTCATCAAGCGCAACGGCAACTGGGAATACAAGTTCGAAGTCGCGACCAACAACGGCGCGAAGGAAACGCACCTCTGGATCGACGAGGACAACGGCGCGATCAAGAAACGCATCACCCGGAACACCCGCCCCGGCGAGCAGGACAAGAACCAGGCGGTCATGAACCTCTGGCCGAACGCACGGCAGGACTTCATCGACGCCATGTGGCTGGCCCGCATCGAGCTGGGCAATGCCCGGCCGAAGCTGTGGTCGCTCAAAGTGATCGGCGGTCGCCTCTACTTCAAGGTGAAAATGCTCGAGGTGACGCAGAACGAATCGGTGCTGGTGGATGCCCGGAACGGCAATGTGAGTTGATCGGTCGCCGAAACTGCCCCTGCCGGAAATGCCCACGGCATGCACGCCGTGGGCTTTGTTTTGCTCGAAGATGTACGGTGTATTTCCGAGAGGGAGATCGGGCTCTGCTCTGGGTCAGAACGCTCCGGAGGTCGAATTGCCGGGCGGGCAGCCACTATTTGCAGGAGAAACAGACATGGCAGGGACTTGTCGCGGGCTTGGGTCGATCGGGTTTGCGCTGGCGGGGTGCGCCGCGTCGCTGGCAGCGGGAAGCGCTGCCGGAGGGATCAGTCATCTGGAGGCGCTCGCGATTGCGCAGGCGGAGGTTCCGGACGGCACCGCCGTCAAGGTCCAGGACGAACGATTCGACGGCATCGAGTGGACGTACGAGGTCGAGTTCGTGCGCAATAACGGGAATGTGATTGCGCAGGTCGAGATGGATGCCGACACCGGCGCCATCACGCAATACGACGAGTTTCCCCAGACCGCCGCGCAGCGAACTCACTGGCAGGAGATTCTCGCGCTTCTTGAGACGGCTGTGCTCGATTACGAACTCGCATTCGGGCGCGCGTACAAGCGATACCCCAACGCGGAGATCTATGAAACGACGCTGAATATCGAGCAGGGACGGCTCGAGTACGACTTCCCCATGCGGGACGGCGACGGGATGTTCCAGATCGAGGTGGACGCCATCACCGGAAGCATCGACGACCCCACAGGCGGCGGAAGCATCGGCCTCGATGAGGTCGCGGAGGTCGCGGCGATCGAGGAGCCCACGGGCGTCATTCTCAAGATCACGCTGCTGAAGCGCAACGGCAACTGGGAATACAAGACCGAAATCGCGAAGAACGGCGGCGCGCGGGAAGTGCACCTCTGGATCGACGAGGACAACGGCGTTGTCAAGAAGCGACTTGTCCGGGACGTGACGGGCACCGAGCTGCAGCAGAATCAGGCGGTCCTGAACCTGTGGCCCAACGCGCTGCTCACTTATGAGGACGCGATGTGGCTGGCGCGGACGAAGTACGGCAACTCGCGCATGAAATCAATCACGCTCGCTGTGCTTGGCGGCCGGCTGAAGTTCAAGGCGGTCATGTCAGAGGCCGGCGTGAACCGCGTCGCCAAAGTCGATGCCCGCAACGGCCGAGTGTCGTAACGGCTGGCGACGGTCCACGAGACTCCTCCTCCACTTCAACAGGAGCCCACGGATTTGGATCCGTGGGCTTTTGTATTTGTGTGCGACTTCAATTCCCCCTCCCTTCAAGGGAGGGGGGTTAGGGGGTGGGTGCGCACGAATCACGACAGTCATTTTGACCCACCCCTCAATCCCCTCCCTCAGAGGGAGGGGAGGAGTTACGCACCTACGGCGAGCCGGTCGGCGAGAATGATCGGCAACCCCGCAGCCGAGGTCGCGAATTGAGCCGCGTTCACGTCGTACGCGACGCGGTGCACGCTGAAGGTTCTGCGGCGGAGGTCGAGCACGCCGAAGCTGGCGCGGGGGTCGGCATCGCGGGGCTGGCCCACGCTGCCGGGATTGCAGATGTACCGCTTGCGCGGCGCGAAGCGCACGCCCTCCCCGTCTCGCAGCGAGAACGTGCAGATGTCCCCCGCGGTGACCATGTCTTCCGGGTGCGGGCTGGGCGCCTCGAATGCCATGGGAACGTGGGTATGGCCCAGAAGGCAGACCTGCGTCTCGAAGCCTCGAAACGCCATGGCCGCCATGCGGGGATCGTGGACATAGTCAGTCGGCCCCGGCACCGGGCAGTCGTGCACGCACAGGGCCGATTCCTCGATGTATGCAATGTGCGGCAGGAGGCGCAGCAGATCCAGATGCCGCTTGAGGAGGATCGATCGCGTCCAGAGGATGGCGGTCTTGGCACTACCGTTGAACGAGGATGCGACCGCGGGATTGACTGCCGCCTCATCGTGATTGCCGCGAATGGTCTGGCGGCAAGTTGACATGACGAGGTCGAGGCATTCGCGCGGATTCGGGCCGTAGCCGACGATGTCGCCCAGGCAGATGATCTCGCGGATACGCATCGACTCGATCTCGTGCAGCACCGCCTCCAGGGCGTGGAGGTTGCCGTGAATGTCGGAAATGATCGCGTATCGCGCCATGAGCCCCCATCGAAGGCGTCAAATGTGAAGGTCGTACCGCCTTTATCGGGAAAGGCGGCGAAGATTTCGCACAGATGAGACCCGGCTATGGCGGCGGCGAACGCTGCTCCCCTGACGAAAATGACTGCGGACCTTGAGTTCGCGGTCAGGAGCTTGCGTGTGATGCGTCGCGTGCCTCGCGCGCGCTACCGGCTGCGGCCGCTCGAAACGGCCTCCTCCTGCTCGACGTCGACGGCGACCTGGTGTGGCTTGGCTGAGGAACGGGCCCGCGCAGCCGGTTTGGCGGGTTTCGCCACTGAAGTGGCGGGTCCGGGTTCGGGCACGTCCGCGGTCGCGAGGGCGGAGGCCTGCGCTTGCTTCTTCTGCTCGCGCTCCAGCTTGCGCTTGAGCTGATCGACCTTGGCCTTGTCGGGGCCGATGATCATCGACATGCGACGGCCCATCATGCGGGGCGGAACCTCGACCTTGCCGATGTCAGCGAGCTCGGCGATGATTTGCCTCATGCGGACATCGCCGCGGCTGCGGTGCTGCATTTCGCGGCCCTTGAACTGCTGCACAATCTGAACCTTGTGGCCCTCCATCAGGAACTCGCGGGCCTTCTTGAGGCGGATCGCCACATCGTGAGGATCGATCTTCATCGAGCGGCCGAGGCGGATCTCCTTGAGCTCGGTCGTCTTGCTCTTGGCCTTGCTGGCCTTGTCCTTCTTGGACTGCTCGTACTTGAACTTGCCGAAGTCCATGATGCGGCAGACGGGGGGGCGGACATCCGCGGCCACTTCGACGAGGTCGAGGCCGAGTTCGCGGGCCCGGGCGAGGGCCTGGGCGGTGGGCGTTTCGCCGATCTTGTTGTCGTTCTCGTCGATGAGCAGGATGGGGCTCAGCCGGATCTGCTCATTGATGCGCGGCCCGATGGGCCGGTGGTCGCGGGAGTAATAGGGTCGTCGCTGGATGGGTCGGTCCTTTCAGAGGAGGCAAGGGACAAGGGGCTCGCCACGGCGAGCGGGACAAGAGGTATCGAGACAGGAAATTGAGGCGGCGGCAGGCCCTTGGCGAAGAACCATCATGCCGCGCTCGAGTGAGATGAAACCATCAGCATCAGAAAACGTCGCTCCGTCAACTTGAGCAGGCAGGCCGCCTGAATTGAAAGCCTTCCCGCAGCCATAAGGTTATCGTCCCGAAGGCCGGGGAGCAAATGGAAAATGGGACTCAAAGGATTCCGAACAATGAATGAGAGGTGGCATAGGTGCCACGCCGCTGCGTAGAAATGATGGTTGCTCTGGGTAAACCGGATTTGCCCGTGGTTGGGCGGTCATTGTCAACCGATCACGGGTAAGCGAAGGTCGCCGCGGCGACCCCATGGCACCCACACATGATCATACTGCCGCTGCCTTCGTCATCCGCGACTGCAACGACCTTGATGCGATCTCATCCTTCACGGTCTGCACGAATTCGTCGAGGGGCATCGCGCCGATGTCGCCCGTGCCGCGCAGGCGGACCGAAACCGCCCGGGCATCGCGATCCTTCCCGCCTACGATGAGCAGGTACGGAATCTTCAGTTCCGATGCCACTGCGATCTTGGCCTGCACGCGCTCATCGCTGCGGTCGATGGTGGCGCGCACGCCGGCGTCCTTCAGGGCGCGCTCCACTTCCTCCGCGTAGTCCATGAACTTCTCGCTGATGGGAAGCACGCGGACCTGCTCGGGCGCCAGCCAAGTCGGGAACGCGCCTTCGAAGTGCTCGATGAGGACTCCCATGAAGCGCTCCATCGATCCAAATGGAGCGCGGTGGATCATCACCGGCCGGTGCGGCTTGTTGTCCGCGCCGATGTAGGAAAGGTCGAAGCGCTGCGGCAGGTTGTAATCGACCTGGACGGTGCCGAGCTGCCACTCGCGGCCGATGGCGTCCTTCACGATGAAGTCGATCTTCGGGCCGTAGAACGCGGCTTCACCCGCCTCTTCCGCGAAGGGCACACCCAGCGATGCAGCCGCATCGCGACACGCCTTCTCCGCCTTGTCCCAGTTCTTTGGTTCGCCGACGTACTTGGACGAATCGGGGTCGCGCAAGCCCACGCGCACGCGATAGTCGCTCATGCCCAGAGTGTTCAGGACGAGTTTCACCAATGAGAGACAACCCATGACTTCCGCGGGGATTTGATCTTCGGTGCAGAAGAGGTGGGCATCATCGACGGTGAAGCCGCGGACTCTTGTCAGGCCGCTCAGCTCGCCGGATTGTTCGTAGCGATAGACAGTGCCGAACTCGGCGATTCGCTGCGGCATGTCGCGATACGAGCGCTGCTGCGAGGCGAAGATCTTGATGTGGTGCGGGCAGTTCATGGGCCTGAGCATGAAGCCCTCGACCTCGCCCTTGCCCATGCGATTTGAAAGCTCCGCGCAGGAGCACCCTTCGCGCGCCAGCGCGTTCACCTTCTCGCGCTCGATCAACGGCGGGAACTGGCTGTCGGCGTAATAGGGATAGTGGCCGCTGGTCTTGTAGAGGTTCAGATTGCCGATGTGCGGGGTATAGACGAACACATAGCCCTGCTTGATGAGCTCTGTGCGAATGAACTCTTCGAGCTCGCGCCGGACGATTGAGCCGTTTGGGGTCCAGAGGATCAATCCCTGGCCCACGGTTTCATCAATGTGGAAGAGGTGGAGCTTCTTGTTGATGGCGCGGTGATCGCGCTTGCGGGCTTCTTCGAGGCGCGCGAGGTGCGCATCGAGCTGCTTCTGGTCGGCAAAGGCGGTGCCATACACGCGGGTGAGCCGATCGGATTTCTCATCGCCGTGCCAGTAGGAGGATGCCAGCGACATGACCTTGAAGGCGCCGATCCGGCCGGTGGAGGGGACGTGCGGCCCGCGGCAGAGATCGTTCCAAGTGCGTTTGAAAACGTCAGTCTCGAACGCAAAATCGTGGTGACCGCTCGGAGTTCGTTCAACTTTCATCTTCACCTGATTCGGATCACCGGTGAAGTACCAGCTCAATTTGTTTGACCCAGCGGCGATGGCACGCTCAGCATTATCAACCTTGTATTTCGAGTCATTCTCACGCAGGTATCTGAGTCCGAGGTCAGCATCGTAATCGCGTCTCTCGAACGGCCGATCCTCGGCGATGATCTTCGCCATCTCGGCTTCCACTCTTTCGAAGTCGGCGGTCGAGAGAGACTTGCCATCGGGAAAGGCGATGTCGTAGTAGAAGCCACTATCGATGGGGGGGCCATAGACCAGTTGCGCCTCGGAAATGATGCGCTGAATCGCCTCCGCCATCACATGTGCGGCGGAATGACGAATGAGCCAGAGGGCTTCGGGCGATGACTGGCCGGTCTTGCGATCCATCGCGGTGATGATGGAAATCTGGGAATCGTGATCGATGCTCGCGGAGAGGTCGCGCAGTTCACCATCGACCATGGCGCCGATGGCGGCCTTGGCCAGGCCGGGCCCGATGCTCTCCGCTACCTGCCGCGCAGTGATCGCGCCCTGGTATTCGCGAACCGAGCCGTCAGGAAGTGTGATGCGGGGCATAGTGGATCTGGTGAAGTGGTGATCTGGCGATTTGGTGATGTGGTTGCTGGCGTCAGCGCATGAAGTGAACCGAATCGCCCTTACCGTAGGTCCGCGAAGCGAAATCACTTCATCGCCAAATCGCCAAATGAAAACAGGCCCGGCGGCCGGCCGTGCCTGCGAAGTATCGTCGATTTCACGAAACCGCGCACAACGACGGCCGTCACTCGCCGGGGCGAGTGTCGGGCGTGGACGTCGTCGTGGTGATGGTTCCTAGCAGGTGAATCATGGTCGGTTGAGGATATCGCGCGGCGAAAGGCGGTCAATCGGGTAGGGCGGGCATACCTGCCCGCCATCCGCTTGACGCGCGTCCCATCGGCGGGCAGGTATGCCCGCCCTACGAAAGCTGATCAAAACCGGAAAAAATATACGGCGATGCTCCTTGACAGATATATCTGTATAGGATATATTGGCGGGGAACTGGAGACCATCGCCATGCCCCTGGGACGGGAACGCAAGAAGGAATCGCTGGAATTGATCCTGCTGTCGGTGCTGGCGGACCGGCCGCTGTATGGCTACGCCATCACCAAGCAGGTGGCCGCGAGGTCACAGGAACACATCCGGCTGACGCCGGGGGCTCTCTATCCACTTTTGCACGACCTTGAGGGGCAGAAGCTCATCACGAGTTCCTGGGAGGAAGTGAAATCGGATCGGCGGCCGGAGGATGAGGATGGCGAGGGCCGCAAGCGCAAGTGGTACCGGCTGACCGCCAAGGGTCGCCGGCGGCTGGCGCAGCGCGTCAAAGCCCACCGCGCCTATCAGGCGATGATCGAATCGTTCATTCCATCGCACGTCGCGCCAGACATTGTCGAAGGAGGCGCGGCATGATGGAAGTGCGCGGGGAAGAAACACGTGATGGGACGAGGCGGACACGGACGAGCGAGCGGGGCCGTGCTACGCCGGCGAGCGGCGGCGGGGCGTGCAACACGACTGAATCGTGGCTCGAAATCTTTTCGGGTCTGCTCCACCTTCCTCAACGAGAGAAGGAATCGATCCGGGATGAGATCGGCTCGCACCTGCGCGAGCGGGTGCGCGATCTTTTGCTCGAGGGGTACAACGAAACCAACGCCATTCACGCCGCCACGCGCGAGTTGGGCGATGCGGCGGAGCTGGCGAAGAAGTTCGAATCGGTGGCGCGGGGGAGAACCAGGAGAACAATCATGCACTTCGCGATTCTTGGAACTGGGCTTGTCACTGTGGCGACCGCAGGCATCTTCGTCCTCAAGCCGGTGGTGTCCAGCGACAGCAACGCAGGAGTTTCGGTCTTTCAGGAGGCGGCTGCGGAAGTTGCCCCGCCGGCATCTGTGACTGAGCCCGCGCTCAGCATTTCGGCGGAGATGACGCTGCGCGAGATCGTGGATGCGATCGCGGCGAAGACCGATCTCGGCATCGCGGTCGATTGGGGCCAGATGGAGGAGATCGGCCTCGTTTCGACCGGGTTGGACGAGCAGCCGGCCGGGCAGGGCCTGAGCGCTGAAGGAATCTCCGCGCTGGGCGTGCTGCAGATGCTGCAGCGGCAGTGTCAATGGTTCGATTGGCGCTTCCGGGAGAACGATCTGCTCGAACTCGGAATGAAGGATGACTTCGACCTGCGCGAGCGCGTGCTGGCCAGCTACGACATCGCGCAGACACTGCTGCGCCTGCGCGATGAATATGAACTGCCTTACGAGGAGGCCACCATCGCGGTCGCGCAACTGATCACGGAGTTCGTCGAGCCGGAGCTGTGGGAGGACAACGGCGGGCTGATCGCGCAACTGGAAGTCGTGGGCGGGACGCTTTTCATCAACGCCCCGCCGCGCATGCACGAGAAGACCTCGTGGATACTCGCCGAGCTCGACAAGCAATCGGAGGCGGGCGCGCTGCTGGAGTTGCAGCCGGTGATCGAAGAAGCGGAGTCGAATGAAGCACTATCAGCACATCTGTCGATTGGCGACGCCATCGTCATTGAAATCTACGAGCTCTTCGCGCCGGGCAAGTGGTTCACAGCAACGCGACTGGTGGAGGGCAATGGAGCCGTGCGGTTGCCGGTAGTCGGCGACATTCAGGCAGAGGGGAAAACAGTGGGCGAGGTCGAGGAGTTGATTCGCGCGACCTTGAAGGAGAACGTAATCATCGCCAAGCCGCTGGTTTCGGTGTACACATCGGTTGCGCACACCCTGGAAGTCAACCCATCCTGGCTCGGGAGTGCCGGGTCAACCGAACAGATTCGCGATCAGTTCGCTGTCCTGGCGGCGCTGCTGGATCGGCAGCGTGCGCTCATGTTGAAGTGGTGGCGCCAGGAGCCCTCGCCAGAGGACCTTCTCGCGGCCCAGCAGGATGCACAAGTGCAGGAATTGATGGGCGAGCTTACTTCGCTGAAGGTGCAGCGGGCGGTTGACGGGGCCGATGTACCGAAAATCGATGCAAGGATCGCCGCCTTGGAGGTAGAGATCCGAAACCGAACATTGCAGCAGGTCGAACGGAATCTTGGCAGCGAGGGAGGCGCGATTCAAGCGCAGATCGACAGCGTGCTGGCTGTGATCAATCATCTCATGGGCGAGAACACGAAGTCCAGCTCCCTTCCTGCCTTGGGAATCAACGCACAGAATTGAACATAATGCGTACTCGCCGCCGATCCCCGATCGCTGGTATGATGGCCTCGCAGCACATACCACGGAGGGCGGAACGGCGTGATCTGTCCATACTGCGGGGCCGACAAGGACAAGGTGATCGACAGCCGCGCCAGCGAGGCGGGCGAGGCGATCCGCCGCCGCCGCGAGTGCCTGCAGTGCAGCCGCCGCTTCACGACCTACGAGCGCGTGGAGCGCACGGCCCGGCTGATGGTGGTCAAGAAGGATGGCACGCGCGTGGCGTTCGACATCGAGAGCATTCTCAAGGGTGTGCAGGCCGCCTGCGGCAAGCGGGCGGTGCCCGAGGGTTTGAAACTCGACTTGGCGCGCTCTGTCGAGGAAGAGGTTCATCGCGAATTCGACCACGAGGTGCCCAGTGCGGAGATTGGCCTGCGCGTGGCGGCCCGCTTGCGCGACATCGACCCCATCGCCTACATCCGCTATGCGATCGAGTACTACGGATATCGCACGCTGGAAGAGGTGGAGCAGGAGTTGAACGAGCTGCAATCCCGGCCGCGGAATTTGCCGAATCAGGCGGAGCTGTTCAAAGAGCGCGCGCCCCGTTAGCCCCCGGCTCGACTCGACTGTCTTCGACGCTGAGCTCGATTCGACTGAGCTCATCGAAGTCAGACGAAGCGAGCTCGCCGAAGTCCGCCGGGGGGTGAAACGTCACGCGTGATTTGGCATTTGTTGTGACGTTCGAACTTTCGTCGCGCGCCGACCCCCGGGCGGAGCCCGGGGCTAAAGGGGTTCACTTCATCCCCACCGCCTTTTTCGATTTGGCGGTGATGGACTGCGAAATCTCGAAGAAGCCCTCCCACGGGTCTTTCTTGAGTGAACTCAGGCGTTTCGGAATGTCGCGGATGGTGAACGCATCCGCGCGGTCGATCTTCTTCAGTTCATCCCAGCGCAGGGGAGTCGCGACGGGAGCGCGGGGCTTGGCGCGGGAAGAATAGGACGCGACGGCGGTCGCGCCGCGGCTGTTGCGGAGGTAATCGACGAAGATGCGGCCCTTGCGCCTGGCCTTGCTCATGGTGGCGAGATATTTTTCCGGCTGTTCGCGCGACACATGGTCCGCCACCGCGTGGGAGAAATTTTTCACTTCATCCCAGTCGTGCCGCCGTGAAATTGGGGCAACGACGTGCAGCCCCTTGCCGCCGCTGGTGCGGAGGAAGGATTGCAGGCCGGCCAGTTCCAGCACCTCGCGCACGCGCGCAGCGCCTTCGCGAACTTCATCCCAACCCACGGCGGGATCGGGATCGAGATCGAAGATCAGTCGATCGGGCTTCTCCGGATCATCATCGCGCGAGCCCCAGGGATGGACCTCGAGAACGCCCATCTGAACCAGCGAGACGAGACCGGCGAGATCGTGGATTGAGATGTAGTTGGCATAGCCACGGCCTTCCTTGATGCGCACGCCGTGGAGAGTCTCGGGGGAGGAATCGGTGACGTGCTTCTGGTAGAAGCACTTGCTGCCGCGCCCCTGCGGGCAGCGCACCAGTGAGAGCGGGCGATGGATGACGTGGGGCAGGACCCAGTCGGCGATTGCTTCGTAGTAACGCGCGAGTTCGAGCTTGGTGATGGACTGCTCGGGATAGAGGATGCGGCCGGGGTTGGAGAGGCGGACCGAGGCCACGGTGGAATCGGAGCCGGTCGACGCTCGCATCGCTGAACGACCCATTGAGGGTCGTTCAGCGATCACAGGCGGGACGGTCTCCACGGCGACTCTTCGACCTGTGCCACTGACGGGTGGCACGGTCGATGCGCTTCGCATCGCCCGTGCCGACACTCGTTTCCTTGGTGAGCCATTGTCGTTCGCACGGGCGAGCCGCGGCGGCTCGGCCGTGCCACCCCTGCGGCTCTTGGCTTTCTTCGTCGATGATGTTGCCATCGGTTCCTCCCGCGTGATTTCGCTGGGGTCCTTGTCTTGGCGCAGGCCCTGGAATGAAGGATGGCGGAGGATGCCATCATCGGTCCATTCGGTGAACTCAATCTCGCCAACCAGCGTGGGCTCGACCCAGTGAACCCCTGGATTGCGGCCGCGATGGAGATTGGAGAATGGTGAGTCGCGGCGCTCGAGCTTCTTCAATCGCCGGCTGAGATCGCGTAGGGTGATTTCGTTGAAGCCGGTCCCGACCTTGCCGGCGTAGCGGAGATCGCCGTTCTCGTGATAGCCCAGCAGAAGCGCGCCGAAACCCGAGCGCGAGCCGGCGGGGTCGGTGAAGCCGCCGATGATGAACTCCTGCCGTTTCGTGCACTTCACCTTGAGCCACGATCGGGCGCGGCGGGATTCGTAGGTGCTGTCCTTCGCCTTTGAGATGATGCCTTCGAGTTTGAGGCGGCAGGCGTGCCGAAAGACCTTGTCGCCGCCGCCCTGGATGTGATCGCTGAAGCGGATGGGGCTGCCGCGCTTCGGCTTCTTGCCGATGACTTGCGCGAGAATTGTCTTGCGCTCGATGAGGGGCACAGTGCGCAGGTCGTAGCCTTCGCACCAGATCAGGTCGAAGGCGTAGAAGAGAAGCTCTCCCTTTTTCTTCTGATGTTCGAGAAGATTCTGCAGAGCCTGGAACGATGTCACGCCGCCGGTCTTCTGGATGACGACCTCGCCGTCGATGATGGCGTTTTCGACCGGCAGGCCGGCGACAGCTTCGACGATGGTGGGAAAGCGGTGATGCCAGTCGTGGCCGCGGCGAGTGATCATGCGGACCGATTCGCCGCGCTTGACGAGGAGAATGCGATAGCCGTCGAGCTTGATCTCGTGCAGCCAGTCATCGCCTTCGGGCGGCGTGGCGACGAGGATGGCGAGTTGAGGAAAAAGGGATTTGGGTTGGGGGGATTTTTTGGCGCCATGGAGTGTTGAGAGGCGGTCGCTGAACGACGCCTGCATCGCTGACTTGCCCATTGAGGGCAAGTCAGCGATCACAGGCGGGACGGTCGTGCCACTGCTGCTGGTGGGTGGCACGGTCGATGCGCCTCGCATCGCCCGTGCGCGGCGTCCAGGTTGACGAGAGCGTGCGTTCAGGACACGGGCGAGCCGCGGCGGCTCGGCCGTGCCACCCGTTCTCTTGCGGTTGCTCTTCCACGTGTGTTTCTTTTGCCGCGAGATCTCATCCATCGTGAGGCCGGTATCGACACTGCGATCCATCTTGAGCACATCGCCGCGGCGAAGCGGCCTGGCGAACTCATCGCGCTCCTTGATGAGGAGCCACTGCGGTTTTTCGTTCGCTCCGCCGCGTCCGCGCATGCGCACCAGGTTCCAGCCGCCCTGGAGCTTTTGGCCATGGAGTTCGAACTTCAGTCGCCCTGACTTCCATGCCTTGCGTGGATCGCCGCCTTCCTTCAATGTCCACGAGCCGCGATCCCAGAGCATGACGGTGCCGCCGCCATATTCGCCTTCAGGGATCACACCTTCGAAGGCTCCATATTCGATGGGGTGATCCTCGACTTCGACGGCGAGGCGTTTTTCCGAAGGATCGAGCGAAGGCCCCTTCGGCACAGCCCAACTCTTCAGGACACCATCGATTTCCAGGCGGAAGTCATAGTGAAGCCGGCTGGCCGCGTGCTTCTGAATCACGAACGCGGCGCGGGTGGTGGCGGCGGCATGTATGCGGTCCCGCGGTTCGGGAGTGCGCTGGAAGCGTCGCTTCTTCCTGTATTCGGCGAGGGTCGTCTTGGCCACCATCGGCTCCGCGATGCCACTTTCCACCAGCGTCCGCCGAGGATTGTCATCCACCGGCGTGGCTGAGGAGCATAGGGAGCAGTCCCTCATTGCCGGTGTATTCAGAGACCATGCTCGCTCCAAATGGGGCGAGTTGCTTATTCAACTCCCGGCCCTGTCATGCTTGAATCGAGTGCTGCACGCAATCGCAAAGGAGACCCATCATCATGGTGGAGAATAATGATTTTGAAGACGAGCCCGGCCGCCGTCAGGAGGTCGGAGATGGATCAAATGCTTCCCGTTCGCGATTTGAGAAGGCCCGGCACGCTGTTGGGGAAGTCTCCCACCGCGCTCGGCAGCGGGCGGCCGAGGCCGCCAATGTGGCCAACCAGCGGGTGACCCATTCACTTGACAGCCAGAAGGATCGCGTGGCTTCGCGGCTGTCGCGCATTGCCACCAGCATCCGCGATTCGGTCCAGTGCTTCGCGGACAACGATGAAGAGGTGCTGGGGCAGTATGTCGAACTGGCAGCCGACCGGCTCGAAGATGTAGGCGATTATCTGCAGGAGCACACGTTTGACGACCTTCGACATGAGACCGCCACGTTCCTGCGGCGACATCCGGAGGTCGGGCTGGCGGGCGCCTTCATCGGCGGGCTGCTGATCGCGCGATTCCTGCGGGCTTCCTCGACTCACGATTCGATGAACGATGACGGCGAGGGGGTCGTTGAAGAGCCCGCGCTTGCGGGTGGATATGAAGGATCCTCTGCCGGGCACTGGGGGGCGGGTCATTCCGGGTATGCGCCGGGTCGCGGCGTCATCACGCCCGTGAGCGGAGCAGAGTCCAGCGGCCCGAGCGCGCCCGGCCACGCCATGGCGCGCGGCGACGGCGCCGGCAAGACGGGGGCATCAGCGAAGACCGCGCGTTCACCGCGTTTCGACCTGGGAGACGAGTCGTGAGATTGATCCACAACGATCCTTCGATCCGGATGGGCCAGTGCGCCTCGAGCGACATTGGAAATGGCCGATCGATGGGCGAGCTCTTCGGCGACCTTCGCGACGACGCCTCGTCGCTGCTGCGACAGGAGGTCGAACTGGCGAAGACCGAGCTGAAGGAGAGCGCGCAGAGGGTGTTCCGCGATGTCGCGATCCTGGCGGTGGGAGGCCTCACCCTTGTCCTGGCTTCGATTGCCATCACCATCGGACTGTGCGCGGGGATGTACGTGCTGATCGACCTCGTGGCGCCGGGGTGGGCGGCCGTGTGGCTGGGGCCGCTGGCGGCGGCTGTGATTCTGGGAGCGGCGGGAGCGATCCTGATCCAGATCGGTCGGAAAAAGCTCCGCGGCGAGAGGCTGTCACCCGACCTGACGAAAGAAACCCTGAAGGAGAACAAGGAATGGATCCGCGAGAAGCTGACCTGAACCCGCGCCGGCAGCGCGGCCGCTCTGCGGAGGAGATCCGGCGCGAGATCGACGTGACGCGGTGTCGAATGGACCGCACTGTGACTGAGATTCAGACCCGACTTTCACCGCGCTCCATCGCAGACCAGGCGGTCTGCGCCCTCAAAGAGAAAGCACGAAACGTGAGGCAATCCATGCTCAATACACTCAAAGATCATCCCATTCCCAGCGCGCTCATGGGGGCGGGGGCGGCGTACCTGGTGGCGTGCGCCGTGCGCGACCGCATGAACCGCAAGCCGACAGCCGAGGATGCCCGCATTCGCCGCGAAACCGCGGCGTATCAGCAGGGGTTCATCACCGGGCGAGAAATCGGCATGACGCCGTCATCGCAGCGCTTCCAGGGCCGGTCCATTGCAGGCGGCGCGTACTCAGACGCTGAAGAGTTCGGTGAATCGCCGGGTCGAATCAGGCAGGTGGGTGAATCGATCCGCCAGCGAGCGGCTGATCTCGGCCAGCGTGCAGCGGACACGGCGTCTTCGCTCGGGCAGCGCGTGAGCGAGACCGCTACGAGCGTGAAGCACCGCGTCAGCGATACGGCCCAGGCCGTGGCGCATCGCACGAAGGACTCCGCGCGCTCTGCCTCCGTCAAGGCGCGCGACACCTTCGTCGAGCACCCGATCGCCGTCGTCCTGGGCGCGATGGGTCTCGGCATCGCCGCGGGGCTGGCGATTCCCGCCTCGCGCCGCGAGGATCAGTGGTTCGGCAGCAGGCGCGACGAACTTCTGCGCAAGGCGCGTGAAATGGGTGAAGACACGCTCGCCCGCAGCAAGGAGGCCGCGAAGTCGGTGGCCGCTTGCGCGACCGAAGAAGCGAAGCACCAACTGGGATCCGAGGGCGGGTCGAAATCGCGATCGGCATCGCAGTCAGGGCTGCCGACCATGTCGCCGAACTCGCCTGCGGCGAGAGCGCCAAGCGGGCCGCGCGAGATCGAACGGGTCGGGCGGACGGAGACGAACCGCGGCGCTTCGGGCGGAGATTCCCGTGATCAGGGGTCGGTGGGCCGCACCAAGACGTCGTACACGCCGGCCCGGAAGGATGAATAGGTCGGGGATTGCCTACGCGAAACGAACGATTGCTTGTGTGACAAACCCAATCGGCCGGCGCGAGGAAAACCACCCCGCAGCCGGCCGATTGTCCCTGTGGCAACGCCGCTTGACCCAAGCGCTCCCCTCGAAGACTCGGGTCGCGGCTCAACGATCGGACTCGCGACATCTGCAGTTTGACGTTGCCATCCGACCGCTGCTTGTGACTTCTGATCTCTGACTTCTGATCTCTCCTATCCGTTCCTCGCATCCTGATTTTGCCGTGGTGAATCGCACTCATTCTCGCGCGTACTTGCAGATATCGGCTGGAATCCCACCTCCCAGGACGCTCCAATGAGATGGGGGTCGGACGGGAGGTTGCTATGGCCCGATGTGAGCGCTGCGGAAACGACTACGACAAATCCTTCGACGTCGTGAGCAACGGCGAAACGCACACGTTCGACAGTTTCGAGTGCGCCATCGCCACGATGGCGCCCCAGTGCGAGACGTGCGGCGTGAAAATCGTCGGCCACGGACTGGAGGCGGATGGCCGATTCTTCTGCTGCGATCACTGCGCAACTCGCGCCGGGGTCAAGGGCCTCGCCGATCGGGTGTAGCGACGGAACGAGTCACCAGCGATGCGCACACTTGCGATTCTCAGCGGCGCCTCGGCGCGATCGGACGAGGCGGTAGCCATGCTGGAAGCACGGGCCGGCGGCGACTGCGCCCTTGTGCGCACCTCGCGCCCGCGGCAGGCTGCCGAAGCCGCCCGCCGCGCCGCACGCCGGGGCGTGGAACGGTTGATCGCGGCGGGCGGTGATGGCACGGTGCACGAAGTGCTCAACGGGCTGCGCGGCATCGATCGGCCGCCGATCGTCGCCATCGTCCCGCTCGGGACGGGGAACGACCTGGCGCGATGCCTGGACATCCCGGCCAACGATCTCGATGCCGCGGTTGAACTGGCGTTCACCGGCGGGGCCGCCCGCATCGACCTGATGCAGGTTCGCGCGGTAGGCGCCACGCTGCGCCTCAATCGCATCGTGGCCAATTGCGCTTCCGGCGGATTCGGGGGCGAAGCGTCGGCCTGCGTCGATGCCGACGCCAAGAAGCGGTGGGGAGCACTGGCGTACTGGCTCGCGGGCGTGTCGAAACTCACCGATCTCGGGGAGTTCCCCGTGGAGATCGAACTCGACGGGCGGTCGTTCACCGGCGTGGTGTACGGGGTGGCGGTTGCGAACGGCCGATACGCCGCGGGGGGACTCACGATTGCCCCGCAGGCGCTGCTCGACGACGGGTTGCTGGATGTCGTCGTCGTTCCATCGCAAAGTCTGTTCGAGACGCTGGCGGCGGCCGTGGACATCTTCTTCGCGCGCCATGAAGAGAGCCCGCGCATGGCGGTGATGCGGGCGCGCAAGGTTGCGATTCGGGCCCGGCCGCGGCTTCACTTCAACTTTGATGGCGAGGTGATCGGGCCGGTGAACGTGCGGGCTCAGGTGCTGCCTCGAGCTGTGCCGATGGTTGTCGGCCCGGCGCCGGTCGGGTTGCAGCAGGGAGCCCGCGAAGGGCTCCTGGTGGAAGTACCTGCCTCCACCTCGTCAGCGGTCAGGAGGTGAAAGTCGAACACTCAGTTGCCGCGGTGTGCAAAGTCCCGTCGTCGAGGTGGGATTTGTCGCCGTCAGGCTCGCGGGCGTACTTCCACTGCGCGATGAGAGCAGTTTCATGCAAGCTGTAGCGGTGTGTATCCATCCCCCTCCCTCTGAGGGAGGGACTTCGGTGAGCTCCCTTCGGGTCTGAGCCTCAGGGTCGAAGACAGTCGAACCGGATTTGGGGGTGGGTGTGAACACGAAAAAGCTGAACGCTCTACCCACCCCTTGCCCCTCCCTGGAAGGGAGGGGAATCCAGAGAGGCTACGCATCAACTGCGACTGCTCTGGCGGCAGCTTCACGTGCCGCCGATGATGGCAGCGCGCGGGGGATCGACGCGCCGGAACGCCGCTTCGATCATGCTGTATCCCGCGAAGGCAAGCAGTCCCAGCGCCAGGGCCGCAAGCAGCCACGGACCGAAGGGCTGGCGTTGCAAAGTCGAGAGCACGCCGCCGAGCCCGGCGGCCTCCTCCGGCCGCGCCGTCGCCGCGGCAAACACGAGGAGACCGCCGATGATGAGGAACGCAATGCCGCGCGCGATGAGACCGACGCGGCAGACGGGCGAGGCCCAGCGCATCTGCTTCACATCAAGCTTGAGCCACTTGCGATATCCGCCTCGCCAGCCCTTGACGACCTGCACCAGGGCCGCGGCGATGACGGCGGCGCCGATCAAGCCCAGCAGCCACGCCCCGAACGGCCAGGAGAGCAGCGATGCGGACAACTCGTCGATTCGCCGCTCCTCATCCACGCGCGCCTTCGCGGCGCCGATGATGAGGTTGATCATGGAGGCCGCGAGCAGCCCGTGCGCCATGCTGCTGATGAACAGTCCGGCCCGGATGGCGAAGCCCCGGGCGTCGCTCGGGTGACGATCGGCGTTGAGCACGCTCTGGCAGAAGCGCCACAGCGCGAAGGCGGCGAGCCCGGACGCGAGCATCGCGAGCAGGGCCACGCCGAAGGACCTGTTGAGGAGGGTGGCGATGGCGCTGCGCGATCCGGGGGGGCCGGCATCGCCGCCTGCGCCGGCCGCCGCCAGCAGGGCCAGTCCGCCCACGAGCACATAGACGAACCCGCGCGAGGCGTATCCCAGCCGCGCGGCATATCTGATCCAGTTGCGCGGCTCGCTGGCGGCGCCGATGACGTGTGAGATCGCTGCTTCGGACATGTTGATCGAACCCTTCCCGGTCGCGCACGAGAGAGAGCGCTCGCCGCGCGAACGGGCGGCGAATCTCCTTCCCCAGAGAGAATTATTGATCCAGCCACGTCGCGAAACGCTCGCGCCGGCGCGGATGGCGGCAGAATGGGAAGTCGGCACCAGTGAGCCAATCGCGACTTTCGCTCCCCGACGATGCTTCGGACCAAATTGCGGAGGCGGCGTGAGTCCCCACGGTGCGCAACCGGCCGCTCGCGGCCGAGAGAGTTGGGGTACTCATGTTCAGCACCGTCTTTCAAACGACCACGAGGTAGAAGGCCTTCATCTCGATTATGATGGCGATAGCCGCTGCAGCTCTGAGGATGTTGATTCCGCGTGTCAATGGATGGGAAGCGTGCTACGAGCTACTTGCGAGGCAATGCAATTCTATCGGGCAGTGCAAGGCCACTATCCCTCGAAGCATGAGTTCTGCAAGCAACTCTCGCACTTGCTTGAAGCTGGACAAATAGCGCCTTGGGGCAACTTCGATGCATCGAGACAGTTTCGCGATTCGGCCGCCATTGACAAGATGTAAAGCGGGGTTCGCGTAGCGAAGGACTGAACAGCGATGAATGGCGCTTCAGTCCAATAAGCCCTCGTTCCTTCTCGGACGGTCCGGGAAAGGCGGGGGTGTCGCGCTGGTCCTGCGCGGGCGCCGCGACAAACTGGCGAAAATCGTTGGGAAACTGGGTTGACATACGGCCGCTGTTGGGGTAACGTAATCCGAACACGAAATCTCCGGCCGGCTCAAGCCGACCGCGGATGATGGTCGAAACAGGCAGTGCAACCGCCGGACCTCAAGATGTGGTAGGGCCGGCGGGGGTTATCCACGATTGGGAGGATTGTCCATGTCACTGCCGCTGATTCAAACCGGGCCGGGTGGGGAGTTCATCACGAGATATCACGCAAGGTCAGCGAGGAGGGTTGAGCGGGTTGATGTGCTCCCGCTTTCGCTGGCCGCGGGCACAACCGGCGACCACCACAGGCGCGACCGGCAGGCCGCGGCGGGTGATGGGGGCGATCAGGGCCGGCCGCGCACCCTGCTCGAGCGTCTGCTCGGAATCGATCGGGTCGAATTGAGTGCAGAGTGTCGGGAGCGGTCAGCTCCCCGCAGCGCTGATGAACAAATCCACAGGGCCGCTGCCGATCGTACCCACGTGGGTGAGATACATGGGTCTGGAGAGGTTCACAGGCCCACAGACGCACACGTCCACATGGCAGGCGCGGATTGTTCCCACGTGGGTGAGGTACACGCTTCTGCGGTGTCATCATCGCTGTTGCGGGCCGCCCGTGCCTGGCTTGAGAATCAGGGAGCCCAGATCCGTTCGCTGATGGAATGGTCGGGAATGTTCCATGTGGAACATTCGCCAGTGGGCGGCCGGTTTGCGGTCGTTGCATGCTCATCACCTTCACGCTCTTCCGCCGCGGGGGCGGAGGCCGCGCGGCTGCGGTCGCCCCAGCTTCACACGAGTCAATCGTTTTCGATTCGCTCCATCCACCAGGAGTATTCGCATGGACCTCAATCTCACACCCAAGCAGTTGCGCATTCTGAAGATGATCCGCGACACGCGCGTCGCGTACGGCTATTCCCCGACGATGCAGGAGCTCGCCGACGAAATCGGCGTCAGCAAGGTGACCGTCTTCGAGCACGTGGAGGCGTTGATCCGAAAGGGAGCGCTGAAGCGCGATCCCAACAAGGCACGCTCTTTGTCGCTTACGGATAAGGCGCTGGTGCCGGATGAATCGCAGCCGCTCCGCTTCCCGCTGGTGGGGAAGATCGCGGCGGGGTACCCGATCGAGAAGTTCGCGCAGAGCGATGAACTTTCGGTGGAGGAACTCTTCGGCCCGCGCGCGGGTCAGAAGGCGGGATGCTTCGCCCTCAAGGTGGATGGCGATTCGATGAAGGATGAGGGCATTTTCGACGGCGATTACGTGATCGTCGAACGCCGCGAGACGGCGCGGAACGGCGAGCGCGTGGTGGCGCTGCTCGCGGACGGCGAGACGACGCTCAAGACTTTCTTCAAGGAGCGCGGCGGCAAGGTGCGGTTGCAGCCGGCGAATCCCGAGTTCAAGCCGGTCATCGTGCCCGCGGACGATGTGCAGATCCAGGGCGTGGTGGTGGGAGTGATGAGGAGGTATTGATCTAGAATCTCGGAATGGAGGAGAGCCGTGTTCCCAGCCGACTTCGCCGCTTCATCTCCATCATTGAAAGGTGGGGATGTCAGACGAGTGATTCCGAGCGATATGAGCTGGGTGTCAGAGCCGAAGCGGACCCCGAAGCGCTGAAGGAATTGGAGTCGCTCGTTCGCGATTGGACCGAAGAGGATGGCAAGACGTTCGAAGACTGGCTCGATCGAGAAAACCCCTGGTCAACCGAAGCGGCGAAATTCTATTTCACGTTCATGCTGATCGATGAAATCGGCTTGCGCGTGGACACGGGACGCCCGCGCGATCCCGTGGACGACTACATCAAGGAACTGCAGGACTTCGGATCGGTTCGCAAGGACAATGTGCGCGCGATCGCGGCGCGCATGCTTCCGTCCAAGGGCGCCGCAGCCCGGCGCGCAATTCCGGAGTTGCGTCAGGCGCTTGAGGACCCCTTCGGCCCGGTTCGGGTCTGGGCGCATTGCGCGCTCGCCCTCATTGAAGGAGATGTGGAATCGCATCGGCAAGCGCTCGAGACGTTTGGAGCGCGCTCATCGAGCGATGCGGAGGCCGCGAGCGAGGCGAAGTATGCGCTGGAGGAACTCGCGAAGCCGCAGCACGTGCGGGACCTCGGTTACCTCGTGGGCGCGTGCATCGCCAATCAGTGCGACCGAATTCGCGAGTTGGTCGAGGTCGTCGCGGACGTGGATGCACTGGACAAGCATGGTGCTCGCGCAATTCAACTGGCTGTCGGCAATGGACACCTTGACGCGACTCGCTTGTTGCTCGAAGCCGGCGCTGTCGCCACCGGAGCCGACAAGAATGGCGCGACGCTGCTGCACTGCGCAGCGATGTGGCGGAACAACGGCGACATGATTCGCCTGCTTGCTGAGCACGGCGCCGATGTCAACGCCCAAGACCTCGATGGCAGAACCTCCCTCGACTGGGCTTTGCAAGGGGGTCGAAGTGAGAATGTAGCGGCGCTGGAAGCCATTGGGGCACGAAGAGGCGCGCGGAGATGGTGGCGACGCCGACAACCCTGAGGGCTTGCTCTACACGCCGCACTGTGCGACACCGACCGTCACCTCCTATCGTCATGCCATGAATGACCGGGCTTCAACAGTGGCCTGCACAACTGCGGCGCATGGGCTGCGCCCGCCTCCCGCACCGCTGGGGCCGAACCTGCGCGCCGAATGGCTGCTCGATCCCGATGTCATTTTTCTCAATCACGGCTGCTTCGGGGCGTGCCCACGGAAGGTGCTGGAGGTGCAGTCGCGCTTGCGCGAGGAACTGGAGCGGCAGCCGCTGCTCTTTCTCGATCGAGAGCGCAAGGAACGCATCGATAGCGCCCTCGCCGCGGTGGGGCAGTTCGTGGGGGCGCGGGGCGAGGACATGGGGTTCGTCACCAACGCGACGGAGGGTGTGCACGCGGTGGCGCGCTCGCTGCGCTTCGAGAATGGCGACGAGATCGTCACCACGAGCCATCGATATGACGCCATCGGAAACACGCTCAGGCACGTGGCGGAGCGGGCGGGGGCGCGATACCTCGAGGTGCCGATCGGGCTGCCGTTCGAGCCGGGGGCGCTGGTGGAATCAATCGAGCGCGTGATGTCGCCGCGCACGCGGCTGGTGGTGGTCGATCACATCGTCTCGATCAGCTCGCTTGTTCTGCCGGTAAAGGAGATCATCGATCTGTGCAATGCGCGCGGGATTGAAACACTGATCGACGGCGCGCATGCTCCAGGGATGGTCGATCTCGACATCGAAGCGCTGGGAGCGACGTATTACACCGGCAACCTGCACAAGTGGGTGTGCGCGCCCAAGGGCGCGGGGTTCCTGTGGGTGCGGCCGGACCGGAAGGATGTCATTCACCCCGCCATCATCAGCAACTATCACGGCCAGGGATTCAACGCCGAGTTCGACTGGCAAGGCACGCGCGACATTACACCGTGGCTGAGCGCGCCCGCCGCGATCGATTTCTTTGAGCAGTTGGGTTGGGATGCTGTTCGCGCGCACAACCATGCCCTGGCCACATGGGCGCAGGCAATGCTGTGCGCTGCATGGAACGTTGCGCCAATCAGTGCGGCGGATGGTTCGCTCATCGGTTCGATGGCGACGATTCCGCTCCCTCTGCAGGCGGGAGAATATGCCGACAAGTTTGCGTTGATGCGGGCGATCTATGACGGCTACCGGATCGAGGTCCCCGTGGTGGAGGTGAACGGCCGGCGGATGAGCCGTGTCTCGTGTCACGTGTACAACCGGCCGGAGGAGTACGAGCGGCTGGGAGACGCGGTGAGAGCGTTGTTGATGTGATGAAAGGAGAGGGCGCAGGCATCCCGCATGTGGCAGGGGCGAGGGCTCAAAGTTCGACGCCGTTGAAGGTTGGACGGCCGGTGCGCATTCGCATCGATGATCAGGGCATTGAGCCCTGATCAGCGATCACAGGCGGGACGCTCTCCGCGGCGAGTCTTCGACCTGTGCCACTGCGATCCATTTCCCGGTATAAATCCCCGCGATGATCGTTCAATCCTTAACCGACATACTGGAAGCGTGGAACGATCCGCAGATGAAGCACGCGATGGTGGTGCACCTGCCCATCGTGCTGTCCATCATCGCGGCGATTCTCGGGATTCTGCTTGCGATTCGGCCGCGAAGCGGCTGGCTGCGTTCACTGGCGCTGGTCGCCGTGCTGCTGCTGGCGGGCAGCGCCAGGCTGGCGAGCGTGAGCGGGGAGGGAGCGGAGGCGGGGATTGAGGGCGCGTTGTCGGCCAGCGCCGCCCAGGAGCTCGATGAGCACGAAGACATGGGTGTGCGGGTGTGGTACTTCGCGGCGTGCGCGAGCGGGCTCGTCGTGATCACGTTCATCCCGCAACGAACGGTTCAGCACATCGCCGGGGCGCTGGCGGCGGTGGGGCTCTTGTTCATCATGGGGTGGACAGCGGTGGTGGCACATCATGGCGGCACGCTTGTGTACGAATACGGCGTGGGGCCGCCGGTGCCTGCTGAGACTGGCGGCGGCGATGAACCTTCAGTTGGCGGTTCATCAAATGGCCCTCCGTCCGAGATGGAGGACGCTCGACTCGCCCATTTCGAACAGTTCGTCAGGCCGATCCTCGAACGCAATTGCTGGGGTTGTCACAATCCGGCGCGCTCCCACCGCAACGGCGGGCTCGATCTGACGACCATGGATTCGATCCTTGCCGGCGGCGAGACGGAGGATGAGCGGGTGGTTGTGCCCGGCGCCGTGGAAGAGAGCCTGATGATCAAGGCGGTGCGGTACGACGATCCGTTCCTTCAGATGCCCCCGCCTCGAAAGGGGCAGTTGGCGGCGGAGGATGTGGCGGCATTGGAAAAGTGGATTCTCGAGGGCGCCGTGTGGGCTGAAGGGGCGGCTCCAGCCACGGATTGGCAGTCGCTGCCGCCTGATGAAGACGAGGAAGCCGGGGACGACCACTGAGCTTCGGTTGCACATCGCAGGCCCCGCCTTTGAGCAAGGGCTGCGACTTCGATGTCCACCCGGAATCAAGGAGTATCCGGCTGTGTCTTCTTGGATGGTCGTTGTCGTTCGTGATGCCGGGTGGCGAGAAATTGCCATCGCGCGAACCGATTTGCGTCCTAAGATAAGTGCAGCACGGATGGGCAACGGGGGCGTTCTCGAGCGGGGTTTGCCGAGGAATCTGGTGCATTAGGAGCACCGTCATGAAGAAGACATTCACATTTGCGGGCATCGTGACGAGCGCGGCGGTCCTTGCCGGGCTGTGCGTGGTTTCGCCCGCGGCTGGATCGTTCGAACAGGGTGCGCACGCATCGGCGGTGTTGAAGCCGCCGCGCAAGGATCCGCCCAGCCGTGGAGGCGGCGGGAATTCTGGCGCGCAGCAGCAACAGCGCGCCTCGCAAGAACGGGCAGCGCAGCAACGGGCGGCGCAGGAGCGGGCATCGCAGCAGCGAGCGGCGCAGGAGCGGGCATCACAGCAGCGAGCGGCGCAACAACGCGCCGCGCAGGAGCGGGCGGCACAGGATCGGGCCGCCCAGCAGCGGGCACAGGAAGGGGCATCGCAGCAACGAGCTTCGCAGGAAAGGGTCGCGCAGGATCGAGCGGCTCAGCAGCGGGCACTGGAGGAAGCGGCGCGGCGGCGCGGCGACGAGTCAGCGCGGCAGCGGCAGGCGGAAGATCAGCGCGCCAGCGCGGATTCACGCAGGCAGCCGGAGCGTGAATCGGTCGCCGAGCGCATCGCGCAACAGCGCCAGGATGCGGAACGGCGCGCGGCGCAGGAAGATCCTCGCTCGCGCCTCGGGGGCGACAACAGCAGCGATCGGAGCCTCTTCGAACGTGAGCGCGACAGCGCGAACAACCAGCAGGAGCGCGCGCGCGATCAGATCGGCCAGCAATCGCTTCAGCCGGAACGGTCAGCCGAGCGGTCCGCGGCCCTGGATGACATGCGCAAGCGGCTCGAAGCGATCCGCCGCAATGATGCGTCATCGCGTGATCCTGGTGGTTCCGGCAATCGCGGGCCGGGCGCGGCTGATCTGAATCGGCCTGAACGCAACGCAACGAATGACAATCTCCTGCAAGGTCCCGAGATCAGCCGCGATCGTGATGGCGAGCGCGAGAACTCGGCTGAACGTGATGGCCGCACCGATCTGAAGAATGACGAGACTTCGCGCTTTCGGGCCACTCCGTTGGCGCCGGGCGCCTTGCAGAATTCGGGTCGGGGCGAGGCCAATGATCAGACCCGCCGGGGCGGATCCGACCTCGATCGGTCGCGGCAGTCCGGTCCCGGGCCTTCGATCGATCTGCCCAGGTCCTCATCGCGCGGCGCGATCGACGGGCGCGATCCAAAAATCTTCAGCTATCTCGATCGCGATCAGCGGAATACTGAGTTGATCAGGCATTCCAACCACCTGAGCGGGCGGGATGGGCGCTCCGGCCCGCCTTCGAAACTCCCGCTTCGCGGCGATTTCGATCGTGATGACATCGATATTCATCGGCACGTGAACAACTCGGTCCACTTCCACGATCACTTTCATTCGAAGAAGTTGGTTGTGAACCACTGGGTGCATCACCCGCGATTCGTGCATCATCACGTCAGTCACTTCGATCACGACTTCGCTTTTCTGCACTTCTCGACCGGGTCGTTTGGGTTCGGCTTCGGTTTCGGCGGACATCATCATCATCATCATCATTTCCCGCATCACTTCTCGTTCCATTATGCGCCGGTGCGATATGTGTACCTGTACGACGATTACTGCGACTGGTATTACGGATCGTGGTACCGGCCGTATGTGAAGGTCGTGCATCACTACGACTACACGCCAGCCTACCGGTCCTACGGCAGCACGTATTACAGTTCCGGCGGTGTGCTGACTTCGGGCGATTATGGCTACGACGACGACTCCGGCACGTCGATCTTCGGCGATGACGTGGTGGGCGAAGCGCCCGCCACGATCGACGAGGCGTGGCAACTGCTGGTGGACGGCTTCCTGACCGAAGCCCGCGAGATGTTCGTCGAGATCGGCACGCGGTATCCCTTCGAAGGCGAGCCGCAGATCGGTTACGCCATCGCGGCGGGCCTGCTGCACGATGACGAGGCGGCTGCGTTCGCGCTGCGAAAGGCCATGACCGATCAGCCGGAAGCGATCGTGCTCGTCCCGCAGAACCTCGCGATGCAGGGACACCTCGAGCGATTGCTCGACCGCTGGGAAGAGAAGTCGCGGGTCGAGCCGTCGGCCGATGCGATGTTCATGATCGCCGCGTTGCGATTCATGCTGCAGGATGAGGCGACTGCCTATTTCGCTGTGGATGAGGCGATCAACGCCGGCGATGACGATGCCAGCGCGCGCAACCTGAAGGATATCATCCGCGCGTCGATGTATGAGACGATATACGACGAGTAGAAAAACGCACAAGCGCGCAGACGCCGAAACGCCGAAAGCCCCGGGCATGCCCGGGGCTCCTTGTTTATGGGCATTCTGGCTCGGGTGCCATGGACAAGCGCTTCGCTTGCCCGTGCGATGTCGTTACACAGGTTAGAGCAGTTTCATGCAACCTGTAGCGGCGTGTATCCATCCCCCTCCCTCTGAGGGAGGGACTTCGGTGAGCTCGCTTCGTCTGACTTCGATGAGCTCAGTCGAATCGAGCTCAGCGTCGAAGATAGTCGAACCGG
>Ga0326597_10002712_pt1 | contig 26197 bp, 28 predicted proteins | sample RVTome_12_FD_203789 | JGI IMG/M metagenome (GOLD analysis project Ga0326597, IMG submission 203789) | Soil microbial communities from uranium-contaminated site in the Upper Colorado River Basin, Wyoming, United States - RVT100D185 | ecosystem: Environmental > Terrestrial > Soil > Contaminated >... | reverse complement strand
TCGGTGCACCCGCCGAGCGGACGCGTGACGCTTGTCGCACCCAAGGGAACGCGCCCTGAGGTGGCTCGCGCCTATGCGGTATCCAAGCTCGGATGGATACGTGATCAGCAGGCTAAGCTGCGTGAGCAGGCGCGGGAGACACCCCGCCAGTTCGTTGAGCGTGAGAGCCATTATCTCTGGGGACGGCGCTATCTGCTGTCTGTCGTCGAAGAGGAGGCGAAGCCGGTCGTGCGGCTAAGTCACCGCAAGATCACGCTCACAGTGCGCCCAGGGAGCTCTAAGGCGAAGCGTGAGGCCGTCATGCACGAGTGGCACAAGTCACTGCTGCACGACGTGGTACCGGGGCTTCTTAAGATATGGGAGGCAAAGCTCGGCGTAAGGCCTTCCGGCTATTTCCTCCAGCGCATGAAGACGAAATGGGGCGGCTGCAACCACCGGGCGGGGAACATCCGCTTGAACACGGAACTCGTAAAGAAGCCCAAGGATTTGCTTGAGTACGTGTTGGTACACGAAATGCTCCACCTGGTCGAACCCACGCATAGTGAGCGATTTCTGGCGCTACTCGATCAGCACTATCCCGCGTGGCGTGAAGCCCGTGCTGAACTGAATGAGTTGCCCCTGGCTGCAGAAGCGTGGGCGGAGTAGGCCTCCGCGAGTCAATTGCTAAACGAGTCCTCGACCTGAACACCTACGAAAACTGGTCAATGCCCAGATGCCGTCTACGATGGCACGGTACTGTTCATCGAGTTTGTGACAATTCTTTTCCAGCGCAATCGGTTTTCTCGGGCATCCCTTTCCTCAACGTGCATGCGCGTCGGAGACAGCGTCAAACCGATATCCACGCGGATATCCTCAAGGGAAAAAATAGTTGTCATTGATAGCCACGAAACCACTTTGAAATATTTTCTGGCAAACCTCTCCCAAACCTTCCTCCCAGCGGTCGTTTCCGGTGATTTCGAACTGGCCGAATTTCTGATTCCGACCAGGTCGTTGGTCGGATCGTTCAACGCCTTTGCCGAACCGCTGCTCGATCAGATTTACAATTTGCACAACCAGAACCAGCTACTCCGCGCTGCCCCTGACCTGCTCCTGCCGCGCCTGATGAGCGGGGAAGTGGCGGTTTGATCGAACTCGGGAACGGGAAATCCCGTGTCCGATCATTGGATTAGGTTGCCGTTTCGAGATAAGATCACAGCCTTGACTTTATTCGAATGCAAGAGTAATATAGCGTCACGGCATTGATCTTGTTTTTGATGGAGCCGGCATGAAGGCGATTCCGAGGGAGCAAGTGATCCTCCGGATCCAGGCCGAAAATGTCTGGTGGGCGGGGGATCACAGGATTCCCGATGTGTACAACGGTTATCGGAAACGGGCGTATTTCGGCCTGTTTTTCCCGTTGGTGAGGGAAACCGCCGTCCGCAGGGCGGTCCTGTTGATGGGACCGCGCCGGGTCGGCAAGACGGTGCTGGTCCATCATGTGATCCGGGAATTGATGGCGGAAGGGATCGATCCGAAGAGTTGCTGTTACCTGTCCGTCGATCATCCTCTGTATAACGGGTGCGGGCTGGAGGAGCTGGTCGAGTATTCCGTGGCGGCCAGCGGCGTCGATCCGGCGTCCTCCCGGAAGTACATCGTTTTCGATGAAATCCAGTATCTGAAGAACTGGGAAGTCCACCTGAAGTCGCTGGTCGATCGGCATCCGGAGATTCAGTTTATCGCCTCCGGATCGGCGGCGGCGGCGCTGCGGATGAAGAGCACCGAAAGCGGAGCGGGCCGTTTCACGGATTTCATCCTGCCGCCTCTGACCTTCCACGAATATCTGGATCTGCTCGGGCAGAGTGAACTCGTCGATACCGGAACCCCCTCCCCCTTTTATCAGACAAGGGACATCGAAGCGCTCAATGCCCGTTTCCTGGATTACCTGAACTACGGGGGGTACCCGGAGGTCATCTTCTCGGAAATAATCCGGTCCGATCCCGCACGGTACATCAAATCCGACATCATCGACAAGGTTCTGCTTCGGGACCTCCCGAGTCTCTATGGAATCCACGATATCCAGGAGCTGAATTATCTGTTCACCTCGCTCGCGTACAACACGGGCAACGAGGTGTCTCTCGAAGAGCTGGCGATGAATTCCGGCGTGGCGAAAAATACCATCAAGCGCTACATGGAGTATCTGGAAGCGGCGTTCCTGATCAAGATCGTCCACCGGATCGACCGGAATTCCCGACGCTTCGTGCGGGCCAATTTCTTCAAGGTGTACCTGACCAATCCCTCGATTCGCAGCGCCCTGTTCTCCCCGATTGTCGAAACGGACGAAAACATGGGAGGGCTTGCGGAAACCGGTATTTTCTCCCAGTGGTTCCACACGGGTGTTCCGAATCTTTACTATGCCCGGTGGAAGCAGGGGGAAATCGATATCGTGAACCTCGATGCCCAATCGAAACCGATCTGGGCAGTGGAGGTCAAATGGACCGACCGATACGTGAGCCGTCCAATCGAACTGAAGACGCTGATCGATTACTGCGATCACAATGGGTTAAAGGATGTCGCGGTCACGACCCGGACGAAACATGCCGAATTCGATTCCGGAGATCTAAAGATTTCGTTCGTTCCGGCGAGCATCTATTGTTTCACGGTCGGCTATAACCTCATCATGGGGCGCAACCGGCAGTTGTTCGCATGAGACGGGGTTGAACCCTCAGAGGCGGACAATTGGAACAAAAACCGGAGAATGAGCCAATGCTGAGCCAACAGTGAGCCAAACGGAATGGCACTGACCGATATCAACAGCGAAGATCGGTTGGTCCAGAAGACCTTCGCCGACCACCTTGAGAAGGTGCTCGGTTGGGAAAGCGTCTACGCATACAAGCCGGAGACGTTCGGGCCAACCGGTACCCTGGGGCGGGAGAGCGAGAGGGAGGTCGTCCTCGTCTCGTGGTCAGCAACGGCCACCGTGCCCGCTACGGCTCGATCACCTGCAAGTGGGATCATTTCGTCGAGTGGAAGCGTGACGAGGAAAACGCCAGGGGGCGGGTGGACGCCACACTCTATGGCGATCGCTGCCACGGTCGGAGCCCCGTTTGCCGTCCTGGTCGCCGAGGAACTGTTCGCTCTTGGATGCCGCGCACTTGTAAGCATCTCCTCGGCGGGGCTCGTGGCCGAACGCTTCACTCCACCCTTTTTTCTGCTGATCGACAGGGCATTGCGCGACGAGGGGACGAGTTGCCATTACCTGCCTCCCGGCCGGTATGCCGATGCCGATCCGTCGCTGGTCGCCGCGGCCCTCGAAGCCGCCCTGGAACATGCGGAAAGGGAGCGAATCAGGAAATCCATCAAGAACCCGTAACTCCTCGCGTATTGCCGAAATAAAGAAGTTCCCACCTGATTCCTTTCCCCCCTCTCCGCACCGGGGGGATAGAATAAAACCGCGTGCCGTGAACCGTTGTCTCCGAATGAGGAAGGCAAAGGCTGCGAGCGCCCATGATCGCCTCCGCAGGACACCCCCGGGAATCTATTACCGCCGGCGCCCCGGCCGGCTCTGTTCCTTCCGTACCCGTTCATGCCCTTCGCGTCGGAGAGGTGCACGCGGCGCTCTCCTCCCGACCAGGGGGACTTCCCCAGGCGGAAGTCGAGGAGCGCCTGCGGCGCCATGGGCCGAACGCGATCCGCGAAGTCCGCGGCGCGCCCCTTTCCGTGAAGTTCCTGTCCCAGTTCACCCACCGGATGGCGCTCCTGCTCTGGGCCGGCGGGCTGATCGGATTTCTCGCCGGGATGCCCCAACTCGGCGCGGCGGTCTGGGCGGTCAACGTGGTCAACGGCTGCTTCAGCTTCTGGCAGGAGTACAAGGCGGAGAAGGCGACCGAGGCGCTGCGGCGGCTCCTTCCGGCGCACGCCCGCGTGGTCCGGGGGGGGGAGGAGCGGCGGGTCGAGGCGTCGGCCCTCGTCCCCGGCGACGTGCTCCTGCTGTCGGAAGGGGAGCACATCTCGGCGGACGCCCGCCTCGTCGCGGAGGCGGAATTGCGGGTGGACCAGTCCACCCTGACCGGCGAGTCGCACCCCGTCCGGAAAATGTGCGACCCCGCTCCCGCCCAGGGACTGTCCCGTACCGAGATTCCGAACCTAGTGTTTGCGGGAACAAGCGTAGCCGCGGGCACGGGTACCGCGGTCGTCTTCGCCACCGGAATGGAGACGGAGTTCGGGAAGATCGCCGGCCTCACCCAGGGAATGGAGGGGGAACGCAGCCCCCTGCAGAAGGAGATGGAGCGGGTGACCCGGGTGGTATCCGCGCTGGCCACCGGCGTGGGCCTCCTGTGTTTCGTCCTTGCCGTCCTCCTGGCGGGGATGCCCCTGTCGGAGGGGTTTCTCTTCGCCCTGGGAATGATCGTGGCCTTCGTGCCGGAGGGGTTGCTTCCCACGGTGAGCCTCTCCCTTGCGTTGGGCGTCCAGCGAATGGCCCGCCGCAAGGCGCTGGTCAAGCGGCTCTCCGCGGTCGAAACGCTGGGGTGCACCACGGTCATCTGCACCGACAAGACCGGGACGCTGACGCAGAACGAGATGACGGTGCGGGAAGTGTGGGTCGCTGGGCGAACGGTGGACGTGACCGGCGTGGGCTACGCGCCGGGGGGGGAATTCCTCGTCGACGGTCTTCCCCTTCCGCCGGACGACCCCCTTCGCTCCGACCTCCGCCCGCTCCTGCTTTGCGGGGCGCTGTGCAACAATGCGCGCCTGCTCCCGCCGGACGCCCCATCGGGGCGCTGGTCCATCCTGGGCGACCCCACGGAGGCGGCCCTGAAGGTTGCGGCCGCCAAGGGCGGGGTCGACCTCGAGGCCGAGGCGGTACGTTCCCCGAGGATCCGCGAGATCCCCTTCGACTCCCGCCGGAAGCGGATGGCCACCGTCCACTCGTCGGAGGCGAATTGGACGGTCCGGGTGAAGGGCGCCCCCCAGGAGGTGCTCCGGCGCTGTTCCCGCATCCGTTGGGGAGGGGTGGAACGGGCGATCGGGGAGGCGGAAGCGGCGCGGGTGAACGGGGTCACCGATGACCTCGCCCGGGCGGGGCTGCGCGTGCTGGCGGTCGCCGAGAGGCGCCTGCCGGCCTACCTCGCGGGCGACGAGGCCGGGGAGATCGAGCGGGACCTCACCCTCCTCGGCCTCGTGGCGATGATGGACCCGCCCCGGCCGGAAGTCATCGAGGCGGTGTCCCGCTGCCACCGCGCCGGGATCCGGATCATCATGATCACGGGCGATTACGCGCTGACGGCGGAGAGCGTCGCCCGGCGGATCGGGATCCTGCGCACCCCGATGCCCCGCCTGCTGAACGGCGCCGAGCTGGACGGGATGGGGGAGGAGGCCCTCAAGGGGGCGCTCCGGGACGAAGTGATCCTCGCCCGGGTGACGCCGGAGCACAAGCTGCGGGTGGTCAACGCCCTGCAGGAGATGGGGCACATCGTGGCGGTGACCGGGGACGGGGTGAACGATGCCCCCGCGCTGAAAAAAGCCGATATCGGGGTGGCGATGGGCCTCTCGGGGACGGACGTGGCCAAGGAGGCGGCCGACATGGTCCTGGCCGACGACAACTTCGCCTCCATCGTCAACGCGGTGGAGGAAGGGCGCGCCGTCTTCGCCAACATCAGGAAGTTCATCACCTACATCTTTACGAGCAACACCCCCGAGGCGGTGCCGTTCATTCTCTTCGCCTTCAGCGCGGGGCGCATCCCGTTGGCGCTCAACGTCATGCAGATCCTGTCGATCGATCTGGGGACCGACCTCGTCCCCGCCCTTGCGCTGGGGGCCGAGCCGCCCGAGCCGGGGTTGATGGACCGGCCGCCCCGCCGCCCGTCGGAGCACGCGATCACAGGGTCTCTCCTGCGGCGGTCCTACCTCTTCCTGGGGCTGATCCAGAGCGCGGCGGCGATGGCGGCGTTCTACTTCGTCTTCTGGACGAACGGACACTGGGGGAGATGGATCGACCTCCCCGCGGAAGGGCCGGTCTACCGGTCCGCCACCACGATGACGCTGGCCGCCGTCGTCGCCACCCAGGTGGGGAACCTCTTCGCCCAGCGGACCGAGCGCGCCTCGGTCTTCCACGCCGGTTTCTTCCGGAATCGCCTCCTCTGGGCCGGGATCACCACGGAGGTGGGGCTGCTGCTCCTGATCGTCCATGTCCCGTTCCTGCAATCCATCTTCGGAACGGCGGGGTTCCCCGCGCAGGGATGGTGGTTCCTTCTCCTGTGCGTCCCCGCGCTGCTGCTGGCCGACGAGGGCCGCAAGGCGCTGCTCCGGTTCCGGGAGCGGGCGACCAACCCGGGAGGTGCACCGTGAAGATCATCGTCATCGGCTGCGGCCGGATGGGTGCGGGGCTCGCGCAGGCCCTTTCCTCGCGGGGCCACGCGGTGACCGCGGTGGACGCGGACCCGGCGGCCTTCGTCCGCCTGGGGCCGTCCTTCAAGGGGAATACGATCGCCGGGAGCGCCGTCGACCGGGAGACGCTTCTTGCCGCGGGGATCGAGCGGGCCGACGGGCTGGCGGCGGTGACCGCGAGCGACGGGGCCAACGTGGTCGCCGCGCGGCTGGCTGTGCAGGTCTTCCACGTCCCCCGGGTGGTCGCACGGCTCTACGACCCCCGCAAGGCGGAAATCTACCGGCGGCTGGGGCTGCACACGATCACGCCGGTGACGTGGGGGATCCACCGGATGGCGGAGCTGCTCTGCTACTCCCGCCTCGACACCGTGGCGAGCCTGGGGAGCGGGGAGGTCGACATCGTGGAGGCGGAGGTCCCGCCCCTCCTGGTGGGGCGGGAAATTACCGAGCTGACGGTGGCGGGCGAGGTCCGGGTCGTGTCGATCAGCCGCGCCGGGAAGGCCTTCCTCCCCACTCCGGCCACGGTGTTTCATAAAGGGGACCTGGTCCACGTGGCGGTGCTGGTGACGTCGGCCGACCGCCTGAGGAAACTGCTGGGGATGCAATAGGCAAGGGGGACGCGCCATGGCGATGAACGTGATCGTGGTGGGGGGAGGAAAGGTGGGGTCGTACCTGGCGGCGCTGCTCCTTTCCGCGGGGCACAACGTAAGGCTCATCGAAGCGTTCCCCGGGGAGATGCCGGGGCTGCGGCGGGACCTGCCGCCGGGGGCGATCCTCGCGGGGGACGGGACCGATCCCGCGGTGCTCGAGGCCGCGGGGATCCGCCATGCGAACGTGGTGGCAGCCGTGACCGGCGCGGACGAGACGAATCTGGTGGTGACGAGCCTGGCCCGGTTCGAGTTCCACGTCCCGCGGACGATCGCCCGCGTAAAGAATCCGAGGAACGCCTGGATGTTTACCCCCGAGATGGGGGTGGACGTGGCGCTCAACCAGGCCGATCTGCTGGGGCACCTCATCGCCGAGGAGATGTCGCTCGGGGACATGACGACGCTTCTGAAGCTCCGCAAGGGCCTGTTCTCCCTCGTGGAGGAGAAGGTCCACCCGGAGGCGGCCGCCTCCGGCAAGGCGTTGGGGGAGCTGAAGTTCCCGGAGGCATGCGTCCTGGTGGCGGTCCTTCGGAGGGGGGAAATGCTTCACCCCTCCGCCGACCTCGCCCTCCAGCCGGCCGACGAGGTGCTCGCTGTGGTGCGCACATCGCAGACGGGGAAGCTGGCCGCCCTCCTGGGGCCCCGGAAGGGGTGAGCGGCGGCCGGGATCGAACCCGCTCCATCAGCCTCCCGGCGGATCCGCGATGAAGCGCGGACAGGAGATCGCCCGGGGGGCGGACACGAAGGTCACGGGGGATCTCAAGGTGGGCTCCAAGGTGACGATCGAATACCGGATGACCGCGGCGACGATCGAGGTCAAGGACGCGAAAGCAACAGGAGCGGTGAAGAAATAACCCCGAGGCCGGCTCCTTCGACCGCGCGAGGGAAGGGGAGGAAGCCTCCAACCGAGCATACCCGGAGAGAGGGGATCGTACATGTTGAAGGAATTCAAGAAATTTGCCATGCGTGGGAACGTCATGGACATGGCGATCGGCATCATCATCGGCGCGGCCTTCGGGTCGATCATCGGGACGCTGGTTTCCGACGTCCTGATGCCGCCGATCGGGCTTCTCCTGGGAAACGTGGATTTCTCCAACCTCTTCCTGGTGCTGAAGGAAGGGAAGATCGCCGGTCCCTACGCGACGGTTGCCGCCGCCAAGGGGGCGGGGGCGGTCACGCTCAACTATGGGCTGTTCGTGAACACCGTCGTGAATTTCCTCATCGTCGCCTTCGCCATCTTCTTCGTGGTCCGGGGAATGAACTCCCTGAAGAAGAAGGAAGAGGCCGCCCCGGCGACGACGAAGGAGTGCCCGCATTGCCTGTCGACCATCCCCATCAAGGCGACGCGATGCGGCCACTGCACCTCGGAGTTCGGAGCCGCGTAGGGAGCGAAGGGTTCGATTCCCCTTGCGGTCCGGGAACGGTTTTTCCGGCACGGCATCCCCCGGGATTCCGGGGGGGTGCCGTGCCTCTTTTTTTGACGGGCACTTGATTAAACCGTGTTTAAATTCAACAACATATGGGTCATCGGGAATTTGGTGCGCGACCGGTTTCTCTCCCACGGAATGGGGTAGAATATATTCAGGAGCCGACGCGGCAACCCGCGGTAGTGCCCGCGGAGAAGGTCGAGAGGAAGGATTACGTCCATCTCGAGCGCACCTACGGCTCCTTCGCGCGCACCTTCGCGCTTCCCGCGGAGGTGCAGACGGACAAGGCCCGGGCGACGTTCAAGGACGGGATTCTCGAGATCCGCGTCCCCAAGACCGCGGAGGCGGCGAGCCGGGCCCGGAAGGTCGCGGTCGAATGATGGAGGATGAAACCATGTTGACGACCCGGTTCGAGCCAGCCCGCCGCAAGAACGTCGACCGCACGAGGGATCCCTACCTTCCCCGGAAAGGCGCCCTCGATGTTGGAGTCTGCCCGGCGTGCCACGCCATCAGCCGGAAGAAGCGCTGGTACCTGAACGAGGCGGAGTACGTTTCCCTCGCGAGAACCGGCGCGGTCCTCCGCAGGTGCCCGGCGTGCCGGAAGATCGCGGACGGATTCCCTTCCGGCGTGGTGACCCTGCATGGCGGGTTCCTGCGGACCCACCGTGACGAGATCCTGGCGATCGTCCGCAACGAGGAACGTCGTGCCCGCGAAACGAATCCCCTCGAACGGATCATGGCGATCCGGGAGGCGGACGGGAGCGTGGAGGTTCTCACGACGGACGAGAAACTCGCCCAGCGTATCGGGCGGGAGATCCGGAAGGCGTACCAGGGCGCCGTTTCCTACAGATGGTCCGAGGACGCCAATCTCGTCCGGGTGAACTGGTCGCGCGGCGCCTGACGGGGAAACGCCGCGATAAGGAGAAGCGACCGTCTACCTTTCCATCCTCGGGGCATTTTTCGAGAAAGGCTTGATGGCGGCCCTCCTCACTTTGCCCCGAGGGCCTTCACCGCTTTCCGGACCTCCGCCGGCTTGACCCACAGGATCGCACCGTACCGGCCTGCGCCCGCGGCGACGGCGTCGAGCGCTGTAATGCTGACCCCCGCGTCCGCCAGCTTCGACGCGATCTCCGCGATCACGCCCGGACGGTCCTGCCCCTGGACCAGGAAAGCCGTATTCTTCGTCACCTCGAGCCCGGCCCTCCTTGCCGCCTTCCGGAAGGCCGGACCGTTCTCGGGGATGAAATCGAGCTGGGTCCGTCGGCCCCTTGGAAAGCCGGTGAAGGCGAGGAGGTTGATCCCTTCGCCCAGAAGCGCCGACAGGATTCTCGCCCCTTCACCGGACTTGTCCTGCACCAGCGCCTTGAAATAGTCGACCTTGCGGATGCTGTCGGTCATGGTCCCCTCCCTGTCGCCCCGCGCAGGGGGCGCGTCTGTGACGTCAGAACTTCCGGAACATCTCCTTCCCCGCGCCGCACACGGGGCAATGGTCCGGGGCTTCCCCCTCGGTCGTATGGCCGCAGACGGAACAGATCTGGATGTTCCCGATCGGAAGATCCTTTCCGGACGCCGCCGCCGCTTTCGCGCGGGCGTACAGCTTCGCGTGGATCTTCTCCGCCTCGATGGCGTACCGGATGGCCGTCAGGGCGCCCTGCTCCTTCTCCTTTTCCGCGGCGGCGCGGAACTCGGGGTACATCGTCTCCACTTCGTCGGTCTCCCCGGCGACGGCCGAGTCGAGGTTTTCCGCGGTGGGCTTGACCCCGAACACGACGTTGTGGTGCGCCGTCGCGTGAACCCGCTCCGCGAAGGAAACCGCGGAGAAGAGGCGCGCGATGTTGCGCAGCCCTTCCTTCTCCGCCTTGTCGGCGAAGATCATGTACTTCATGTGCGCCTGGCTCTCCCCCGCGAAGGCCGCCTTCAGATTCTCCGTCGTCTTCGGACCCATGATGTCTCCTTCCTGTAGGTAATGGTCGACCGATTGCACCAATGTACACCAACCGGCCCCCGATCGAAACGGATGGATCACGGAGCCGCGCGGAGCATTCGTACGCCTCACGCCAGGTTCTGCCACACCCCCACCACGCGCCCGATGATGGCCGTGGGGTCGCTCGTCGTCTCGATCTCGTAGGCGGGATTTTCCGAGATCAGCAGGATCAGGCCGTCCTTGATCTGGATGTGCTTGACGACGGCTCCTTCCTCTTTCCGGACGGCCCAGATCGAGTCCTTCGGGACCTTTTTCTCCGGCCGGGCCCGGCTGTCGATGCAGACGGTGGCCCCGTCCCGGATGACGGGCGCCATGCTGTCGCCCGTAACGACGGTGCAGATGTGGCCTTGCGCGCTCCGGCGCTTGAGCGCCCGCCGGTGGACGAAGACGATGTCTTGGACCTGTTCGCTCGAGACGACTTCCGGATTCCCGGCCGCGACCCTCGGCTCGACGATCGGGATCGGAAGATAATCGAGCTCCCGCTTTTGCGGGAGAAGCGGGTCTTCGAACTTCCTCGAATAGGTGATGCGGACCGGGATCGGGGCCGGGGCGCCGGAGGGAGCGACTCCCAGCGCCTTGGCGATCGCCTCGATGTGATCTTCGTTGAACCGGGCCTTCCCTTTCAGGAGCCTGTCCAGGTAGGAAAAATCGATCCTGATCGCTCGGGCGAGATCCGCGCGGTTCCATCCCCGCGCTTTCAGCGCCTCCAGTATGTTTTCCCGGTAACGATGGAACATCCTTTGAATCATAGGGAGTTTGTCCGCGGCGGAGCAATTGGACAATGCGGATAGGATCGTTTGACATGCAGGACGATATGTCCTACAGATAAATCGTGATTCTTAGGGGGTCGATCCAGGCCGCCGGAAGGAGAACTCTGTGAAGGTGTCCCCTTCTTCCCCGAACAGGTTTCGTGCGTGCCCGTGTTGCGGCCGGGTGGAACCCGACATGGACGCCGTGGAGTCGATCGGTGTCCTGGAGGATGTGGAGGGGAGGAAATGCTTCATCCTCTTCCAGTGCCGGTGCAACAACACGCGGGCGTTCCCGTGGGACGATTCGTCGGATGAATTGAAAAGGAGGGCGCTGAAGGCGCAGGAGTGAGTCGCGGATGGCGGAGACCCCGGGGGAATGAGGACCCTGTTCGTCAGCCCGTTTTGCGGAAACCCGCGGCCCGGACCTCGGGGGTCACCTGATCGGCGTACTGGGCGAAGTTCTCGTGGAACATCCCGGCGAGCTTCCGCGCCGTCCGGTCATACGCAGGGCGATCCTTCCACGTCGACCGTGGGTCCAGGACCTCGAGCGGCACGCCCGGGCAGCTCGCAGGCACGCGCAACCCGAAGATCGGATCCTCCCGCATCTCGGCGCCGTTCAGCTTCCCGGAGAGCGCGGCCCGGAGCATCGCCTTGGTGTGTCCGATCTCCATCCGGTGTCCCGTGCCGTACGGGCCGCCGGTCCACCCCGTGTTGACCAGCCAGACCTTGACGCTGTGGGCGGCGACTTTCTCCCCGAGGAGCTTCGCGTAGACGGAAGGGGCTAATGCCATGAACGGTCCTCCGAAACAGGTGCTGAACGTAGCCTGCGGCTCCACGATCCCCCGCTCGGTTCCGGCCACCTTGGCCGTGTAGCCGGAGAGGAAGTGGTACATCGCCTGGTCGGCCGTCATCGAGGAGATCGGCGGAAGCACCCCGAAGGCGTCCGCCGTCAGCATCACGACGTGCATCGGGTGGCCCACGGCGCCGCGGGGGGAGACCCGGGGGATGGAGGAGAGCGGGTAGGAGGCGCGGGTATTCTCCGTGAGGGTCGCGTCGTTCAGGTCGATCCGCCGCTCCTCGATGTCCATCCCGACGTTTTCGAGGATCGTCCCGAACATCCCGGTCGTCCGGTGGATCTCCGGCTCCATTCCGGGGGAGAGGTTGATCACCTTGGCGTAGCAGCCCCCCTCGAAGTTGAAGACGCCCCGGTCGCTCCAGCCGTGCTCGTCGTCGCCCACCAGCGTCCGCTCCGGGTCGGCGGAGAGGGTCGTCTTTCCCGTTCCCGAGAGGCCGAAGAGGACCGCCACGTCCCGGTCGTCGCGCCCGTAGCTGGCCGCGCAGTGCATCGGCAGGACGCCCTCAGCGGGGAGCAGGTAGTTCATCACGGTGAAGATCGACTTCTTGATCTCTCCCGCGTACAGGGTTCCGCCGATCAGGACCTCCTTGCGGCCGAAGTGGATCAGGATGAAGACCTCGCTCCGCGTCCCGTCCATCTCGGGGCGGGAGTGGAAGCCGGGCGCGCTGATGACCGTGAACCCCGGGACGTGGCGCGGGAGCGCCTCCCGGTCCGTCACGGGAAGGAACATGTTCCGCGCGAACAGGGAGTGCCACGCCATCTCGGTGATGACCCGGATCGGGAGCCTGTGCCCTTCGTCCGCGCCCACGTGGCAATCCTGGACGAAGAGCTCCCTCCCCTCGAGGTAGGCGAACAGCCGGGCCCGCAGCACCTCGTACTTGCCGGTGTCGAAGGGGCGGTTCGTCGCTCCCCAGTGGATCGATCCCTCGCTTCCCGGTTCCCGCACGAAGAAGCGGTCGTTGGGGGACCGGCCCGTGTATTCGCCGGTCCGCACGACGAGGGGGCCGGACGCCGCCAGGTGCCCCTCGCGGCGCCGCAGCGACTGCTCCAGCAGCGCCGAACGCGAAAGGTTCCACCAGACGGCCTCGGCCTTCCGGATTCCATGGAAGGAGAGATCGTCGGCCCGGTTCCCGTTCGAATGTGCCCTCAAGAGGGGCCTCCCCGTTACCGTCGATCGACGTGAAGTCCGTCGATTATTCTACCACTCCGCCCGACGGAGCGAAGCGTGACGGGGGGCCTGCTTGCCGGCTCCGAATCCCCCGGTCCACTTCGATTCGCGGCGCGAGCGGCCGCCCGGGCGGCCGTCGGGACGAGTGCTGGAAGCGTCATGCTTGCCCCGGTGGGACGGCATGTTGGGGTGGACCATGGAGAGTGCCGCCCCGCCGTGCGCCTGCCGCGGGTCGAGGTTCGTCGGCGTTCCGGCGCCGTATCCGGAGCGGTACGGATGGTCCTCCACCACCGGCAGGTGTTTCCGGATGAGGCGTTCGATATCGGCGAGGAAGGGGCGCTCGTCGACGGAGCAGAACGACAGGGCGATCCCGGAGGCGCCGGCCCGGCCCGTGCGCCCGATCCGGTGGACGTAGCTTTCCGGCTCGTTCGGGAGGTCGAAGTTGACCACGTGCGACAGGTCGACGATGTCGAGGCCCCGGGCGGCGATGTCCGTCGCGACGAGCACTCTCGTCACGCCCCGCTTGAAGCTCGCCAGCGCCTTCTCGCGCGCGTTCTGCGACTTGTTGCCGTGGATCGCCTCGGCCCGGACCTGGTAGCGCTCGAGCTGCCTGGTGACCGCGTCGGCGCCATGCTTGGTGCGCGTGAAGACCAGCGCGTTCTTGATCGAGGGGCCGTCCAGGAGGTGCTTGAGGAGCTTGATCTTTTCGGATTTCTCCACGTAGTGGATCTTCTGCTCCACGGCCTCGGCGGGAGTCGCCACCGGGGTCACGGCCACCCGGATCGGGTCGCGAAGGATGGTGTCGGCGAGCCCCTGGATCTCCCTCGGCATCGTCGCCGAGAAGAAGAGGGTCTGCCGCTTCGCGGGCAGCTGGTCGATGACGCGCCGGATGTCGTGGATGAAGCCCATGTCGAGCATCCGGTCGGCCTCGTCGAGGACGAACGTTTCGACGGTCCGCAGCGGCACGAGTCCCTGCGACATCAGGTCCAGGAGCCGTCCGGGCGTGGCGACGAGGATGTCGATCCCCCGCCGGAGCGCCTGCGACTGCGGACCCTGGTTGACGCCGCCGAAGACGATGGCGTGCTTGAGGGCCGTGTGCCGGCCGTACGCGCCGAAGCTCTCGGCGATCTGGGAGGCCAGTTCCCGCGTCGGCGTGAGCACGAGGACGCGGATGGGCCGCCGTCCCGCCCCTTTCCAGGGAGTTCCCTGGAGGCGGTGCAGGATCGGGAGCGCGAAGGCGGCCGTTTTCCCGGTGCCGGTCTGGGCGCAGCCGATCAGGTCCTTCCCCTCGAGCACGATCGGGATCGCCTTCTCCTGGATGGGGGTCGGGGTGGTGTAGTTCTTCTCCGCGACGGCGCGGAGGATCTCGGGGCGGAGCCCGAACGTTTCAAACGACGGGTTCTTTTCCAACGGTTGCTGTTCCTGCATGTTCTTCTCTTCTCCTTCGAGTTTTTCACCAAGCACAAGCCGGTGGGCGGGCGGTGTGCCCGTCCGATCTTCCGCGTGGTGAAATCTCGGGAGAAGCGGGGAGCCCGGTCGGAAACCAGGCCTGCTCCTTCGAAAGAACCCTTTGGGAGAGGATTGCGTCTCGGGATATTTGAACTGACGCCACCCTAACACCTTGTTGTCGAATCCGCAAGCGGACTCTTTCGGGCACGGCGCCAGGGGTATAATCCCCCCGTGAACGAATTCACCCATCGGGAGGTGCCGCGCCTCGGCCGGCGGCTCTTCCGCCTCGGTTTTTCCGGCTCCTTCGGCCTCGACGAGGCGGGGTGCCGCGAAGCGCTGGAGCGCGTGCAATACGTCTTCTGGTCCCCCCGGATGAAAACGCTGACCCCCGCCCTCCGGGACGCCCTCGCGCAGGACCGCGACCGGTACGTGGTCTCCGCCGGCCCCCTGCTCGGGTTTTTCCCCGGCGCCGTCCGCCGCGCGGCCGAGACGGCGTTGCGCACCCTTGGCGTCGACTCCCTGGACGTCCTCCAGCTCTACTGGCTCGGGAAGATGTCCGCGTTCACCGCCGCGGTCCAGGAAGAGATGGTCCGGCTCCGGGAAGAGGGGAAGGTCCGCGCGCTGGGGGTCTCGATCCACGACCGGCCACGGGCCGGAACACTGGCGGAGGAATCGATCCTCGACCTTCTGATGATCCGGTACAACGCCGCGCACACCGGTGCCGAGGAGGAGATCTTCCCGCACCTGCCCCGTCGCCGTCCCGCCGTGGTCGCCTACACCGCGACGGCGTGGCGGAGGATGCTTCGCGCTCCCGGCGGCTGGAAAGGAGCGGTTCCGACGGCGGGCGACTGCTACCGCTTCTGCCTGGCGAGCCCGCACGTGGACGTCGTGCTCACCGGCCCCCGGAACGTGGGCGAGCTTCGGGAGAATCTGGCGGCCGTCGACCGGGGGGTGCTCCTCCCCGCGGAGATGGAGGAGATGCGCGCGTTCGGGCGGGCGGTCCGCGGGTAGCCGCGTTGGATGCGAAGGGGTGGAACCCCCGGGTAAAGCCGCCCGGCGGGATTTTTTTGCCAACCGTTATATAGACAGTGATATAACGTTTCCGTCGGTCGGGGAACGGGACAGGGGCGCGGGGGCTTCGGATCCCGAAACGCCACCGGGGAGTGACGGAGGAATCGACGCGGAAACGGAGACCGGAAGGAGGAACGGATGGGCAGGTTCACCCGATGCGCCTGCATGGCGTTGGCATTCGTACTCCTCGGGCTGGCCGCGATGCCGGTCCGGGCCTGGGAGCGGCTCCGGATGTCGACGACGACGTCCACGGAGAACTCCGGCCTCCTCTCCGTACTGCTTCCCCCGTTCGAGAAGAAATTCGGCTGCAACGTCGACGTGGTCGCCGTCGGGACCGGGAAGGCCCTCAAGCTCGGGGAGGCGGGCGACGTGGACGTCGTGTTCGTCCACGCCCGGAAGCTCGAGGACAAGTTCGTCGCGAACGGGTTCGGCGTGAACCGGCGGGACGTCATGTACAACGATTTTGTCCTCCTGGGCCCGCCGGACGACCCTGCGGGCACCCGGAAAACGGAAAGCGCATCGGAGGCGTTCCGTGCTGTTTCGTCGAAGGGGTCCCCGTTCGTCTCCCGTGGCGACGAATCGGGAACCCACCAGAAGGAGAAGGAGATCTGGGCCGCCGCCGGGATCGTCCCCCGGGGCGCATGGTACGTCGAGGCGGGCCAGGGGATGGGAGAGGTCATCACGATGGCCACCGAGAAGCGTGGATATACCCTCTCCGACCGCGGCACGTACATCTCCTTCCGGAGGAAGATCGACCTCGTCGTGCTCCGGCAGGGGGATAATACCCTGTGGAATCCGTACGGGATCATCGCCGTCAACCCGGTGAAGTACCCGCATGCAAAATATGACCTCGCGCTGAAACTCATCGATTTCGTCACGGGACCGGAGGGCCGATCCCTCATCTCGGGGTTCAAGGTGGGCGGCGAGCAGCTCTTCTTCGTCCACGGGAAGGGGAAGGAAAATTAAGAGGAAGCCCGACGGAAAACGCGCCTCCGGCACCCGGCGTTCGACGCCACGCGACGCGGATGGAGCCGTATCGCTCGCGGCGACCCTCTCCATGCGCCGCGCGGACCGGACATTCGTCGGGGGGGCACGGATCGGCCTGCTGGAGGCGATCGACCGGACGGGCTCGATCTCCAGGGCGGCCGGGGAGGTCGGGATCAGCTACAAGACCGCGTGGGACGCCGTCGACGCGATGAACAACACCGCGGAGAAAGCGCTTGTCCTCCGGGCGGTTGGAGGCGCCGGCGGCGGCGGTTCAATACTCACGGAACACGGCAGGGAAATGGTCCGCCTGTACCGCGTCCTGCAAGACGAGCATCAAAGGTTCATCGGAAGCCTCGAGGAACGGCTCGGGGACGTCGGTCGCCTCTACTCCCTGCTTCGGAGGGTGGCCATGCGTGTCAGCGCGAGGAACGTGTTTCTGGGCACGGTGAAGGAGGTCCGGAAGGGGACCGTCAGCACGGAGGTGACCCTTGCCCTCAAGGGGGGCGAAGGTCTCTGCGCGGTCGTCACGAACGAGAGCGCGGGGGTCCTTGGGCTCAAGCCCGGGATGGAGGCGTACGCCTTCTTCAAGGCGAGCGCCGTGATCCTCGGGAAGGATCTCGACAACGCGAAGGTCAGCGCGCGGAACCTGTTGCGCGGGACGGTGAGCCGGATCGTGCACGGTCCCGTGAACGCCGAGGTGTCGGTATCCCTGCAGGGCGGGTCCGTGCTCACGGCGGTCGTCACCGAGGAGAGCGCGAATCGCCTCCTCCTGGCCGATGGCGACCCGGTCTGCGCACTGGTCAAGGCTTCCAGCGTGATCCTGGGCCTCGATGCTTAACCGTTCGTGAACTGAGACCCATCGGGGCCCCCGGTTGGATTTCCTGGTTTCCTCCTTCGCCGCGGCCCTGCGCCTGATCGGGTCGTTCTCCCCCGATGTCGTCGACGCCGTTCGGACCTCGCTCTCCGTCTCGGCGGGGGCGACCGTATTCGCCTCCCTCATCGGCATCCCGGTGGGGCTTCACGTGGCGCTCTCCGAATTCCCGCTCAAGCGGCTCGTCGTCACGATCCTCAACACCCTCATGGCCATCCCGACCGTCGTGGTGGGGCTCCTGGGGTACGGATTCCTCAGCCGCCAGGGGCCGCTGGGGGTCCTGGGACTTCTCTTCACGCCGGCGGCCATCGTGATCGGCGGGACGCTGCTCGCCGCACCGATCGTCGCGAACTACGCCCTCGCGTCCGCGCGGGGCGCCGACCCGCGGATCGTCCCGACCGCCCTGACCCTCGGGGCCGGTCGTCTCCGGGCCGTCGGGACGCTGGTCGGCGAGATCCGGTTCGGCATCCTCGCGGCGGTGATCGCCGGGTTCGGCCGGGTTGTCGCCGAGGTCGGCGTGGCGATGATGCTCGGCGGGAACATCCGCGGGTACACCCGCACGATGACGACCGCCATCGCCCTCGAGACGAGCAAGGGGGAGTTCTCCTTCGGGATGGCGCTCGGGATCATCCTCATGACCATTGCGCTGATCGTCAACCTGTTCCTGAGTCTCCTCCAGAGGAGGTAGCCGCTTGACGGAACTGTACCGGCTCCGGTCGGTCACCAAACGGTACGGATCGAACGTCGCGGTCGACATCGACTCGCTGACGATCGATTCGGGCCGCCTCTACACGCTCACCGGCGCGAACGGCGCGGGGAAGAGCACGCTGCTGGGCATCCTCTCGTTCCTGGTGCCTCCCACCACGGGGGAAATCTTCTACGCGGGAGAGCGGGTCGACTGGAAGAGGGACCTCTTGATGCGGCGTCGCCGGAAGGTCACCCTACTCCACCAGTCCCCGTACCTCTTCGGGGGGACCGTGTTCCGGAACGTGGCATACGGGCTGAAGGCGAGGGGGATCACGGGGGAGGCGACGCTTCGGGCGGTCGACCGGGCCCTGGAAACCGTGGGTCTTGAAGGTTTCCGCGACCGGGACGCACGGGAGCTTTCCGGCGGGGAGGCGCAGAGGGTGGCGTTGGCCCGCGCGCTGGCGCTGGACCCGGAGGTCCTCCTCCTCGACGAGCCGCTGGCGAACATCGACCGGGAGACCGTGGGGCTTCTGGAGGCGGTGATCGCCTCGCTCCCGTCGCGGGGAACAACGGTCATGATGACCTCGCACGACCCGGATCATCCGGCACGGCGCGGCGGCGGGGCGATCGTGCTGGACGGAGGGAGGGTCGTCCCCCCCTCCCCCGGAATCCGTTCCCGGCGTAGCCAACGGAGGGAAGACGTGCGCGCCGGCCTGCGGGGAAGCGGCGAGCGCCGCGCCGAAAGCGTCGCCCCGATGGTTCCCGGCACGTGCGATAATCGCTCCACGGAGGTGACGCGGTTGGAACCATCGGGAGGAAGCGGGTCGGGGGCGCGGGTCGCCGCGGTCTGCGTCAGCGGCCGGAAGGGGGAGCGGAAGAAGCCGGTCCCGTCGGTCGCGCTCGTCGCGGATCACGGCGTGCAGGGGGACGCCCACGCCGGCGACGGCCACCGCCAGGTGAGCCTCCTGGCGGCCGAGAGCATCGAGAAGATGCGTCGAAAAGGGCTTTCCGTGTCGGCCGGCGACTTCGCGGAGAATGTGACCACCGAGGGGATTCTCCTGATCGAACTTCCGGTGGGGGCGCGGATCCGCATCGGGGAGGCGGTCCTCGAGGTGACGCAGATCGGGAAGGAGTGCCACACCCGGTGCGCCATCTACCACCAGGCGGGCGACTGCGTGATGCCGAGGGAGGGGATCTTCGCCCGGGTCGTCGAACCCGGCAAGGTATCTCCCGGAGACGCCATCGAGCGGATCCCCTGAGGGAGCCGGGAAGGAGGGAACGGGGATGCCGTTCAACCATTTCGACGACGGCGGGCGGGCCGTGATGGTGGACGTCGGGGCGAAGGAGCCGACGCGCCGCACGGCGGTGGCGCAGGCGAGGGTCTTCATGAAGAAGGAGACGGTCGCCGCGATTGCCGCCGGCGGAATGAAGAAGGGCGACGTGCTCGGGATCGCCCGGATCGCGGGGATCGCTGCGGTGAAGAGGACGAGCGACCTGATCCCGCTGGCCCACCCGATCGCGATTACCGAAGCGGCGGTCGATTTCGAGGTGGACGTGGAGCGGGGGACGGTCGCCGTCACGAGCACCGTGAAGGCGGTCGACCGGACGGGCGTCGAAATGGAGGCGATGGTCTCGGCGTCGGTCGCCGCGCTTACGATCTACGACATGTGCAAGGGGGCGGACCGGGGGATCTCGATCGGCGACGTTTTCCTGCTTTCGAAGGAGGGCGGCAGGAGCGGCGCGTACCGGAGGGGGGAGCCCCGGCCCTGAAGGGGTTTCGCAAGAGCCCGCCCGCCGATGATCGGCGTCGCGTCAGTTCGGGTGCCGCACGGCCCCCGTGTAGAACGGGTCGCACGCGGATATTCCGAGCAGGTTCCCTGTCCGATGGAACGTCCCCAGTATCGGATCCGCGAACGACTGCAGGAAACTGGTCTTGTCCATCCGCGGGTCGCCGAAGGAACCCGAGATTTTCTGCCGGATCTTCGCGCACCCCTTCCCGTCGAGCGCCGCGACGGTGACGTCCACGAACCGCCCGTTCACGAGGTCGAGTTTCCCCTTCAGCGCGATCCGGTTCTTTCCCGTGGAGAAGGCGACATCCCTGGCGTCGGCCACGCCGTTGCGCACCGTCCAGTCGGAGACGAGCCGGGGGATCCGGGTCTCCCTCTCCCGGGTGGCGGACCGGTAGAGGTCCCCGTAGCGGTATCCCCTCAACGCCGCGGATCCGAGCGGGCCCGCGAGCACGAACGCGCCGACATCGGCCAGGCCCAGATTCCGGGCCTCTTCCGCCTTCGACAGGGTCTTGTCGATCTCCATCCCGTGAAACGACAGCCCGTCTCCTCGCAGGGAGACGGTGCCGGAGAGCGTCCGCTTCATCCCGTCCACGTCCTTCCCCTGGGCGGAGAGGTCCGGCGTCACGGTCATCGGCCCGCTCAGATATTTTTCCTGCGCGAGTCCCGCGAGCGACTCCTCGGCGCGGAATTTCGCCAGCGTGTAGTTCACCTTCAGGGCCGGTGTTTTCCCGGAGAGGTCGACCCGGATCCCTCCTTCGCCGGCGCCGCCGAAGAGCTTCATCGTGAAGGGACGGATCTCGTATACGCCCGCGCGGGCCGTCACCTTCGCGCGCACGTCCGACACGGTGAAGTCCTTCGTTTTCATCTCCTTCGCGGACAGGTCGCCGGAGAAGGAGATCCCCTTCGAGAGCTTCACTCCCGAGGCTGTCGGGATCGAGAGGTCGCGCACGTACAGGTCGATCGCGTCGAGGCTCGTTTCGCTCTCCGACTTCCGGTCGACGTACACGATCTTTCCCGCGGACACCGAACCGGCGGAAATGACCATGGGGGCGGGAGGAGCCTCTCCTTCCTTCGTCACCGGACTCGGCGCGGTTTCGTAGTTGAACTTTCCTTCGATCCCTTTCTCGATCCGGATCACCGGTTTTTCAAGGGCCAGTTCCGTGATCACGACCTGGCGGGACAGAAGCGGAAGCAGCTTCACCCCCACTCGCAGCGCCTCCGCCGCGGCAAGGTCTGTGCCGCGGTTGCGCAGCCGCACGTCGGAGAGGACGATACTCGCCGAGGGGAAGAAGCGCAGCCGCCCCTTCCCGTGAATCTTGAACTCCATCCCGAGCGCTTCGGAGACACCGGATTCGATCCGGGGTTTGTAGGCGTTCACATCGACGAGGACGAGGACCGCCACCCCCGCGAGGACGAGGAGGGCGGCAAGAATACCGAGGGCGACGAGGAGTTTCTTCATCGAAGAGGCACCTCCGGGGAAGGACGATCCGTCGTTCATTTTGCGACGTGGCGGGTCGGTGGTCAAATGGGGAAGACCCGGATGGACGGCTTTCCGGATCCGGGTGTGAGGACATGGGCGGGATTCGACACCCCCGGGGACGGAATGGTATACTGTATACAATTGGGGGGCGGGGCGCGAACGGAACCTGCGGCATGGAGGAGGTGCGGCATGACGACCATGAAGGAGATCCGCGACATCGCGCGGCAGCTTGGACTCCGCTCGACCCGGATGGAGAAGGCCGAGCTCATCCGGGCCATCCAGAGGGCGGAGGGGAACTACGACTGCTACGGGACGGCGACCGAGGAGGAGTGCGACCAGGAGGAGTGCCTCTGGCGGGAAGATTGCTTCCGGGATTCCGTCGCGGAGGAGATCCGCTGAAAGGAGGGGGCGCATGAAGAAGCATCTCACTTGCAGGGCGCTGGGGATGAACTGCGGTTTCGAGGTCCACGACGAGTCCGAGGAGGAGATCGCGGTGGCGATCGGCGACCATCTCAAGCGCGCCCACGGGGTGGAATTCAACGAGGCGCTGCGCAGGAAGGCGATGGATCTGATCCTTCTGGATCCGGTCTAGAAAGGTCCCGGCGCTCCCGAACAGGGAACCCGGGATACGTCGGGAAGGGCAAGGTCGCGGCGACCTTGCCCTTTTTTCATTGGTGCGCCCGGCAGGGGGTAGGATATTCTTTCCGCATGCGTCATGCGAATGCGAGGGGACAGGAGGCGTCATGGTCGGGTTGAAGGGAAAGGTGGCGGTGGTCACGGGGGCGAGCCGCGGGATCGGCGCGGCGACGGCGAAGCGCCTCGCGCGCGCCGGCGCGGGGGTGGCGGTCAACTATTTTCAGAGCGAGACGGCCGCGGGGGAAGTCATCGCGGCGATCCGCGAGGTCGGCGGGACGGCGATCGCCGTCCGCGCGGACGTCCGCGACGCGTCGCAGTGCGAGGCGATGGCGGACGAAGTGAAACGGACGCTCGGGCCGGTCGACGTCCTCGTGCTGAACGCGTCGATCTCCTTTCCCGTCGCCCCCTTCCTTAAGTACTCGTGGCCGGAGTTCGAGGCGAAGCTGACCGGGGAGCTCAAGTCCGCCTTCTTCTGCTGCAAGGCGTTCGTGCCGGGGATGGTGGAGCGCCGCAAGGGATCGATCGTCGCGATCAGCAGCGGGCTGTCCCGCCAACCGGGAGAGGGGTTCTGCGCGCACAGCACGGCGAAGTCCGGGCTGGACGCCTTCGTGAAGTCGCTCGCGCTCGAACTGGGGCCGAACGGCGTTCGCGTGAACGTGGTCGCCCCGGGGCTCACCTTGACGGACGCGACATCGTTTCTTTCGCAGAAGGAGAAGGACGCCTCGGCGCAGATGACGCCGCTGCGGCGGAACGGCCTTCCGGAGGACGTGGCAGGGGCGGTCCTCTTCCTCGCTTCGGAGGAGGCGCGCTTCATCACGGGCGCGTATCTGCCGGTTTCCGGCGGGATCCTGATGCCATGACGCCGGAGGCGCCCTGGGAGGGGGCGCTTCGGCGCCTCGAGGGGATCCTGGGGCGCGTCGAGGCCCTCCTCGGGAAGCGGGAGGCGCCGCCGACCGACCCGGCGATCTTCCAGGCCCACCGGGCGTTCCGGTGGGAGCGCGCGGGGGAGAGGGGGCGGATCGTCCCGATCCCGCATCCGCACTGTGTGGATCTATCCTCGCTCGTCGGAATCGACCGGATGAAGCGGGAGCTTCTCCGGAACACGGAACAGTTCGTTTCCGGGCAGGGGGCGAACCACGTCCTTCTGTGGGGGGAGCGCGGGACCGGGAAGTCGTCGTGCGTGAAAGGGCTGCTCCCCGTCTTCGGTCCGCGGGGCCTGCGGATCGTCGAGCTCGCCCGGTGGGACCTGTTCTCCTTCCCGAAGATCGTCGGGCAGCTCCGTGGCCTGCCGTTCCGGTTCCTCCTCTACTGCGACGACCTGTCGTTCGACGAGGGGGAGGCCGACTACCGGGGGCTGAAGACGCTGCTGGACGGCGGCGTGGAGGAGCGCCCGGAGAACGTGCTGATCTACGCCACCTCGAACCGGCGGCACCTGATGCCCGAGCGCCGGGTCGCGCTGGGCGCGGAGGAGGAGATCCATCCGGAGGAGGCGGTAGGGGAGAAGCTCTCCCTGTCCGACCGGTTCGGCCTGCAACTCGGGTTCTACCGGTTCGACCAGGAGACGTACCTCGCCGTCGTCGAGTCGTACGCGGGGCGGATGCGCCTCCCCGTCGATCCGGGGACGCTCCGTGAGGACGCGCTGCGGTGGGCGCTCGCCGCCGGCTCCCGCAGCGGCCGGACGGCGAAGCAGTTCATCGACGACCTCGCCGGCCGTCTCGGGACGCGATCGCCCTGAGCGGCGGTGCGCCCTTCGCCCATCCGGCATCTTCCCATCCGCCGCACGGCTGTGGTATGAAATGGTTGTCGCCCGGCGATGGAGTTCGCCGATAACCGCCTCCGCGTATTGAGGCTGATGACTCCTTTCCCCTTATGGGGGGAAGGAGTTTTTTTATTCAATGACCTGCTTCCGCAGCATCCTGTTTGACGAATCCGTGACCAGTGCAGGTGTCGATGGTCGGGAGGCGCCCGAATTCTTCACGGACCTGAATTTGGGCCAGATTGTCGCGTCCATCACGGCCGGCCGCGAAGAATACAACCTGAAGCCCTTCTTCCACACCCCGGTGAGCCGCGTCGAGACGATCCATTATCGCCACGAAATATTGCGGGACCTTGAGAACCAGGCGCTACTCGGACACATCGGGTCGTTCGCCAAAAAGATGCGGGCGATGCGCGGCCATCTCGCTCAAGCGGACAAACTTCGCTACAAATACCAGAAGGAACGCTGGTTCCTGGAAGCCGCGGACATCTATTGCGACGCCGTCAGCGGTCTGGCCCATGATCTGACGCTCGCAGATCCACGATCGCGCGGCTTCCAGGCCTTCCGCGAGTATCTGACGACCTACACCCAGTCCGGCGACTTTGCGTCGCTTTTCGCCGAAACGCGGAAGCTCAAGGCCGATCTGTCCGGCGTCAGATATTGCCTACACATAAAGGGGAACCGCATCAAGGTCAACCTATATGGTTCGGAACCTGACTACAGCGCGGAAGTGTTGCAGGCATTCGAGAAGTTCAAGCAGGGATCGGTGAAAGAATACCGGTTCGACTTCTCCGCCGATCCGGAGATGAACCATATCGAAGCGGCCGTACTGGACCGGGTCGCACTGCGGTACCACGGTATCTTCTCTTCCCTGGACCAGTACTGCCTTCGCCATCGCGACTTCCTCGATGACACGATCGGCGGATATGACCGGGATGTACAGTTCTACGTCGCGTGCCTCGAGCACATCGGGCGCTTCCAATCCGCCGGGCTGCCCTTCTGCTATCCCACCGTCACCGACCGGTCCAAGGAAGTCTACGGCCATGAGGTATTTGACCTTGCCCTTGCGAATACTCTCATCCGCAATCGCGCACCCGTGGTGACCAACGATTTCTACCTGAAGGACCCGGAACGCATATTTGTCGTGTCCGGAGCGAACCAGGGCGGGAAAACGACATTCGCCCGCACGATCGGACAGCTCCATTACCTCGCCAGCATCGGCTGTCCCGTGCCGGGGAGGGAAGCGAGGCTATTTCTCTTCGACAGACTGTTTACCCACTTTGAGAGGGAGGAAGACCTCCGGAACCTGAGCGGCAAGCTGGAGGATGATTTGCTCAGGATTCATGGGATCCTCGAGCGGGCGACGCCCGACAGCATCCTCATCATGAACGAAAGCTTCAGCTCCACGACACTGAGGGACGCGCTGTTTCTCGGAACGCAGGTCATGCAGCGGATCATCCGGCGCGACATGCTCTGTGTATCCGTGACGTTCCTCGATGAGTTGGCCTCATTAAGCGAAACCACCGTAAGCATGGTCAGCACGGTGGTTCCCGAGGATCCGGCGCTGCGGACATTCAAGATCGTCAGAAGGCCCGCCGACGGGCTTGCGTACGCCATGGCGATCGCGGAGAAGTACCGCCTCACCTACGAGAGCGTGAAGGGGCGCATCGCGTCGTGAAGGCTTTTCTGATGTACATGGATCGGGATTTTGACCAGAAAGGAGAGATATCACCGAACGAAGCGGCGTTGACGCAAGACCTGGAGCTGGACACGCTGTTCGGCGCGATGGCCGCCGGGGACAAGTTCCTGCTCGAAGTAGTGAAGAGGGCCGTCTTGACGAGCCTCGATGAACCGGAGGCGATCCTCTATCGCCAGCACATCCTTGCCGATTGCCTGGAACGATCCGCCATCGTCAGGGAGATGTACGCCATTGCCGTGGAGGCGATCGAACGCGAGAAGAAGGTCTGGGGCTGGGGCCAGTACTCCGAAGGGATGCTGCATCGGTCCGTCGAAGTGATCAAGCAGATCATGGACCTGCTCAAGAGGCTCAGGCAAATTGCCGATGAGCATGGCGCCGAATTTCACTCCGAAGGCTTTACGACACTCTTCCGCATGTTTGCCAGGGAGCTTGACGATGACTACCTGAGCAGCGTCGAGGACCATCTGCGGCGGCTTCAATTCCGGGACGGCATTCTGATGAGTGCCGAATTGGATGATGGCAATAAAGGTACCCGCTACGTACTTCGCAAACCCTGGAATCCGAAACAGAGCTGGAT
>Ga0326597_10002711_pt1 | contig 26204 bp, 22 predicted proteins | sample RVTome_12_FD_203789 | JGI IMG/M metagenome (GOLD analysis project Ga0326597, IMG submission 203789) | Soil microbial communities from uranium-contaminated site in the Upper Colorado River Basin, Wyoming, United States - RVT100D185 | ecosystem: Environmental > Terrestrial > Soil > Contaminated >... | reverse complement strand
CCAAGGTCGGGACCTCGGTCAACGCGATGCGATCGAGCCTTCGCGGGTTCTTCTGCTATCTGCACCGCGCAGGCGTGGTCCACCAGGACCCGAGCCGGCTTCTCCGGCGGGCCATCTGCTCGCCGCCGCCACCCCGGGCGCTCACCGATGACGAGCAGCGGCGGCTCCTGGCTGTCCTCGACGGCGACGACACCTACGAGGCCCGGCGGGACGCGGCGCTCGTCCGCACCATGCTCGGGACCGGGATCCGGCTCGGGTCCGCGCTGGCCCTGAGGGTCGAGGACGTGGACCTCCAGGCCCGTGAGCTGGTGATCCGATGCGCGAAGGGCAGCCGGCCTGACCGGTTGCCCATCTCACGGGAGGTGACGCGCGTGCTCGCGACCTGGGTCTGCGACCGGACCGAGGGCGTGCTCTTCGGGTCACGGTCCGGGTGGAGCCTCTGCCCGAGGCACGTCCAGCGGCGATTCCGGAAGGCCGTCGAGGCGGCGGGGATCACGAGGGCCGCTTCACCCCACGCGCTCCGCCACAGCTTCGCGACCCGGCTCTACGCCCGCACCGGCGACCTGGGACTCGTCCAGGCGGCTCTCCGCCACCGGAGCATCGCGAGCACCTTGGTCTACGCCAGGGTCGACGGGGAGAGGCTCAGGGCGGCGATTGGCTGATGACGTTGCCAACAGCCGGGTTCGTTGCATCGTTGAATCCCGACTCGACACCCTCAGAATCACAGCCTCGGATCATGCTCAACAGGATGATGGCGGCTATGGGGCCAATGAGTAGTAGGATTGGCAAGAGAATGAACATGCCACATCCGAGCTTGACACCATCCATGACTCCGCTTCGCGCCTGTACCTGACCAGTGTCGAGATCCCTACCGCAGAACCGACAGACCACCGCGGCCCGCCTGATCGTCTCGGCGCAGTAGGGGCATTGTCTCTCGCCTTCAGATCCCATCGCCTACGATTCTGGTGTCCTTCCTGAGGGGCGCTGTATCGAGCCCGTCGTGGTGTCCCCTGCATCGCTGGGCACCCCGTCCTGCTCCCGCCCAGAGAACCAGGCGAAAGCCATCGAGAGGTAGGCACCTCCGGCGCCGAGCGACAAGACCCAGAAGCCGGTGGAGTTTCGGTGAAGGCCCAGCTCCATGGAGAGGAGGAACAGGCCGAACAATGCCAGAGCACCGAATCCCAGGAGGGCCTCGACACAGTGGTCTGTGGCGCGGCTGCGGCGCAATCTGGGCATACCCACCTCCTGGCAAACAAGAGGGACCGTCCCCTCGCGAGCCGAGCTTCGCCTGACACGCAACTCGTGTCAAGCCCCGCCGGCGCGATCCTCCCGGGGCCATGGCGACCAAGGCCCAGCATTCACGCAAGTACCGCCGTCTCCTCCCCCTTCTCCGGGCACTCCGCGAGGAAGCCGGGCTCACCCAGCGCGACCTGGGCCTGAGGCTGAAGAAGCCCCAGAGCTGGATCTACAACTGCGAGACGGGCAACCGTCGGGTCGACGTGGCGGAGTTCTGTGACTGGGCCAAGGCCTGCGGGGTGGAGCCGGGTGCCGCGTTGGATCGGTTCCTGGGGAAGAGGAAGTAGGCCCGAGGGCCGGGACTACCCCTCCTCCGGCAGCCGGAGCACCGGCGCCCCGTCCTCGTCGCAGAGGTGCACCACACCCCCACCCTCCCTGGCCACGGCCACCACCCGTGCGTTCCCTCCCCACCCGAGCAGCACGACCCCGGGCTCGACCTCGGCCAGCGGCCCCCTCTCGGGGTCGCCTACCTGGACCCGGGCCTCGCCCCGGGCGTCGACCTCCAGGACCAGGACGGGACGGCCACGCTCGCCGAGGAGGGAGACCCGGGGCACTTCCTTGACCCCGCCGTTCCGGGGGTCGCCCATGGCGACGACTTCCAGGACCAGCCGTGGCCGCCCCTCGCCGTCCACCACCACGAGCCGCCCGCACCGGATCTCGTCGTGCGGCTGGTGGTCTCGGCGGTGGTCCATCGGGGCGCTCCGTCCTCCCCGCTCCGGCACGCGGCACCGGGGAGCGACAGGAAGCCTCGACGAGCGGGAGAAGGCAAGGGAGCCCCCTTCGGCTTCCACCAGAGCCCCCACCCCCAGGCCGAGGGAGCCTCGGCGGGACATTTGGGGAGCCTCTGGGGAGCCTCTGGTGTCAGAGGCTCCCCATCACAACCTCTTGCCAACAAGCCATTTGTGCGATCACGGGGAGCCTGGGGAGCCTCTACGGGGTCCAGGGCTCACCCCCGGAAACACGATGAGAAGAGAGGTGGGCTACCACAGGGGCGCTTCCACCGAGCGTCACCAGGGGGCCGGAGACATGTTTCCGCGTGCGCGTAGGTCCGGGAAGAGGCTCCCCAGGCTCCCAAGCATCGTGGAAGTTCCTATCTGTAATTGACTTATGTCGGGGAGCCTCAGAGGGCCAAGGCTCCCCAGAGGCTCCCCGGAACGCCCGAAAGGCTCCCCGTGGCACCCGCTTCCACGGTCTTGCGATCCAGCCGCGGCCCTGGGCCTGGGCCGTGCGCCACCGTTTCATCCTGGACCCCTCGGTTGAGCCCTATCACCACCCAAACCATGATCCAAGCATTTCTTGGTTCTACAGCCTCAGTAAACCGTCATGATGCTGGACTGATTCTCACGTCTTTTTTGGTTTCTGAAAGGGCATGCCTTGTGCCTGGGAAGCCCTTTCTGTTGTCCCCCCGGGAGCTGCGGGCCAGCTCCGGCCCGGGCCGCGCCAGCGGCCTGTCACACCGTCAGCTGGACCCCGGCCCCCCTTCGAAGCCGCCAGACGGCGAGCGCCAAGGCCACGACCGTGTCGTCGTGACAACCGCTCGGCGCGCCGGTCTTGACGTTCCCCGCATCCGTGATGGCGTACTCGAAACTCTCCAGCTCATCGATGCCAATCGGCCAGAGGTCGGGGCGCGGGAGGGTGATCTCCTCGCGCTCGATCATCATGGCGAGGTTGTTGATCAGGTCGGCCTTTGATCGCGCGGTGAACGGATACGCACGACAGGCAAGCCCGGCCATACGGAGCTGTTCATAGACGGGCTCCCCTTTCCCGGTGCTGTCCACCGTGACGATCACGCTCCCACCGTAGCGATCGACCGCCGCCTTGATGCGCTCCACCTGGAGTGCCCAGTCGAGGCGGTGGAAACGATCGGCGAACACGACCTCGCGCCGAGTGTTGGCGAAAACGAGGACGGTGTAGTCTTCCACTTTCGCGAGATCGAGTCCCCCGTAGTACAGCTCGCCCGGAACCGGGTCCTGCCACTGACCGGTGGCGACGTCCCGGACGTTCCGAAACACCTGGCCGGCGCCTTCGAGGAACTGGCCGCCCAGCTCCTGAAGGAACACACGCTCGGGGAGACGCTCCCTCTCCGCCTCGATGACGGAGCGATCGAGATACGGATTCTCCCAACTCGGAGCGTTCCAGCTCTCGTAGTCGGGGTCGTCTCCCTGGCCCCGGCGGAAGGCATCGTAGAACCAGCCCTTCCCTTTTGGCGTGGAGATCAACAGGGCCCATCCCCTCTTGTCGAGTAGTCTCTGTGAGAGATGACCTTCCCAGATCGCCGGCTTCAAGCGTGCCGCCTCGTCGACGATCACCCAGTCGAGCCCCTCACCGAGAAGGCTCACGGGGTTGTCCGCCGACTTCGCCCGGATCTCGGATGTCCCTCCTGCGAGATTGCGAACGACGAGTCTCTTGTCGCTCTCGCGGAGAAGAACGAGACGGTGGCGCAGTCGCTCGGCGGCGACGAGGGCGATCTCTCTGTAGACCTTGTCGGCCAGTTCGTAGGTCGGCGCGCAGACCCAGCCGTAGGATCGGTCGCGCGGCTCCATGCAGGCGGCGAGCGCCTCCATCGCAGCCGCACGGCTCTTGCCCCACCTCGTTCCGGCAGCCAGTACACGACGGGGTGCATTCGAGTCGTGCACGAGCTGCTGGCCGGGATGCGGGGCGTAGCCGGCGTCCTGGAAGAATGCGACCTTGTTAAAGAGCGGCGTGGTGGTCGTCATGAAGCCGTCTCCGTGGAAGGAGAAGCCGACCCCGTCTGGCTGCGAGGCCGGCTCCACTTCCAGATCCCGTAGAGACTCAAGAGGAAGTACACGCCCTGGAGTGCCGCCTGCTGCGGAAGACCGTGCCGGTAGTCGGCGACGGCCCACATGGCGTTGGTGATGGCCCACAAGACAAAGCACACCCTGTAGCCGTGGATGTTCAGCACGACTCCGACGAGCGAGAGCACCGCCATCAGCCAGTAGAGCACGGTGCGTCCTCCTCAGTTCCCAGCCGCTCCGCCTTGATGCTCTCGAAACATCGGCCGTCACCGTCGAGAGTCGCGTTCCTGCCCGTGAGCTTCTGCCATCGCAGGCAGATCACATCCGTGTAGAGCGGATCCAGCTCCATGAGGAATGCCTTGCGGCCCGTCTGCTCCGCTGCGATGAGGGTGGAGCCGCTGCCGCCGAAGAGATCGAGGATGTTCTCGTGCTTCCGCGATCCGTACTGGATCGCCCTCGCCGCAAGTTCGACGGGCTTTTCCGTCAAATGAATCATCGACTGCGGGTTCACCTTGCGGACCGACCACACATCGGTCGCGTTGTTCGGCCCGAGGAAGACGTGGGCTGCGCCCTCACGCCATCCGTAGAATCCGAGTTCGAAATTCCCGAGGAAATCTTTCCGCGTCAGAACAGGATGCTCTTTGACCCAGACGATTCCCTGCGAGAAGTAGAGCCCGGCTGCTGCGAGGGGTCCGGGATAGCTGCCAAGGTTCGAATACCCACCCCAGATCAAGAAACAGCGCCCCGGCAGTAGCACGCGCGCGATGTTGCCGAACCAGGCGCGAAGGAGCTTGTTAAAGTCCTCGCCCGTCAGGAAATCGTTCGCGAGCGGTCGGTCCTTCGCACGCAGCTTCCTGCTCGTCGGTTTCGACTTGTCGGGATGGCGTGCGAGATCGAGCTTCTGGTGGTGCGTCGTGCCCTTGAACGAGGAGAGCCCGGCGGCGATCGCGTTGTTACTCCTCGGCTCAACGCGAACGCCGTAGGGAGGATCCGTGTTGCAAAAGTGAATGGGAGCGCCAGCGAGCAATCGGTCAACGTCCTCTGCCCGTGCGCTATCGGCGCACAGAACTCGATGGTCGCCCAAGAGCCAGAGATCGCCTGACCGTGTCGTCGCCTCGTCGGGAGGCTCCGGGACCGCATCCTCGGTGACCTCTGCGGGCCCGAGGTCGGCCTGGATCTCGTCGAGGAGCGCGTCGAGGTCGCTCTCCGAGTACCCCACCCCATCGAGCGCTCCCTCGTCCTTCAGCTCCTGGAGGAGCCGGGCGAGGGTCTGCTCGTCCCAGGTCGCAAGCTCCCCTGTCCGGTTGAGCGCGATCCCGAGGGCCGTGGCCGTCAAGTCGTCGACGTCGAGTTCCACCACCTCGGCCTCGGTCCAGCCGAGCTTCTTCATCGCGACCCAGCGGCCGTTGCCACCGATGATGCGGCCCGTGGCCTTCTGAACGACGAGGGGCTCTGCTTGCCCGAACCTCCGGAGGCTCGCCACGATCGCATCGAGGTTCTCCTCGGGGTGGTGGCGGGCGTTGCTCGGGTCGAGGTGAAGAGCGTCGAGGGGGACCCTGCGGGTCCGAAGGCGGGGCACGCCAGTTTCCATGGCCAAACTCCTCCCAGTGGTGACAGGGGATGGACGTCGTCTTGGAGTTGGCTTGGAATTGATGGCCCCAGGGGGTGGGGGCCGCTTGGAGTTGATCTCAAACTTGGCCTCCAGTATATCACGGAGGTTCTCACCCCGGCCAGGGCGCCGGTTGCAGTTCCACCGAAGCCCCCGGGTTGTGGGTGGAAACCGGCCAAGAATCCGGCCCAATGGTGATCAGAGGGGGGAGCAACGCGCACGGCCCACGGAGGGACAACCAATGCCACGCAAGAAGAAGACCAGGAAGAGCCAAGACCTCCAGCCCGACGAATTCGCCGACCTCCGGGAGAAGCGGGATCGAGATCGGGCAACGAGGGAGGCCGAGGAGAAGGAACGCTCGCAGCTTGCGAAGATGATGCAACGGACCCAGGACGCGGTCGCGCTGGCTGCCCGGGGTACAAAGGACAGGCCAACGCATGATCCCTTCGACGAGAACCCCCGGGAAGTCTTGATCTCCTCTCAGGAATGGGCTCCCCTGATCGCGGACGCTGCGGCGGCCTGGAGCGTTTGGCCTGGCGCGAAAGTCCTCGATGAGAAACCCATCCCCGACGCGGGCGCTGGCGTAGAGGCAGCCGAACGCATCTGGAAGCGGACCATCGACGGCGCTCCAGTGAAGACAGTCTTGAAGTTGCTCAAGGCCGCCAGAGGGGCGCTCGGCAAGTGGGATGGAAAGGGCGACCACCGTGACTCCGAACTCGGCATCCTGACGTTCTTCAAGCAACTCAACCAGTACCTTGGAAATGAGTGGCGTCCTCCACACGGCAAACGGAACCCGAGGCCCGTTTCCCCGATGGCGGCATCGGGCACGACCACCACGGAAGGCACGTCGGGCACCAGCGACAGCCGATCAACCAAGGACCTCCGGTCCTCTGACTTTGGCGCAAAGGAGTTTGCCATGGTCAAGCAGGTCCCTCTTCTCTTCGAGGCCGATGCGGTATGGATTGTTGACTCGCGCAGCATTTGGCACCGCGACCGCCTTCGGAAACCGCAGCTCTCCGGTGGCTCCATCGTCGTCGCTCTCCAGCTCCTCCGCTCTCACCTCGTCAAAGCGCCTGGCACTCGTCTCCTCAATGGCCAGATCGCCAAGCACGCCAGGTACAGCAGCGGGATTGCGGCGTCTCGCGCCCTCAAGGATCTCATCAAGCGAGAAAGAACCGGCCGCTTCTGGGGGGCGATCCTCGACCCGCCCCCAACAACAAGCCCCAGGAACACGGGCTGGCGAATGGTCGATCCCCGCGCGACTCCTGACACATGACAGATCTCCATACAGAACTCCTGATATCAAGAGTTCTGTAGATAGTCCGGGGTCCCAAACGGCGTAGGTTGAGGGGTCAGTAGTCGAGCGCTGGCTCGCCACCCGTTCAATGCTGAACCCGGCCCCAGGCCGGATGTGGCGGCCCCCGAGCCTTTCCTACGGGCGAGCCACGACCTCGGGGGTCGCCCTTCCTCCTGGGCCGCCCATGAGGCCAAGTCGTGGCGACCGATCACCAGGATGGATCCCAGGGGTCCCCACCAGGGTCTCCCGAGCCCCACCCACCAGCGCTCTCCCTCACCCTGGTAGCGTGCAAGCGCGCGCGGAAGCTCACCCCCGCGATCCTCACGATCGCCGAGCTGCAGGCGCGCTTCCGGCACCGCGTCGGTGAGAAGGACGGACCCGCGTTCATCCCGGCCATCTTCTCCCGGCACGACCAGGGGCGCAAGAACGAGTTCGTGGACCGGGTGACAGCGCTCACCTTCGACCTTGAGCACCTGGGGGCCTCCGATCTTCCGTCGATCCTCGATCGAATCCGGCACTTCGCCCTGGTCTACACGACGTTCAGCCACACCCCCGAGAAGCCACGGATCCGAATCGTGATCCCGCTTCTCCGCCCCATCACTCCCGACGAGCACGGCCGTCTCTGGAGACACCTTGCTCAGCTTCTCGGCCCTTCCGTCGATCAAGCCTGCAAGGACGCGAGCCGCCTCTTCTTCTTCCCCAGGGTTCCGGATGAAGCCGCTCTCACGAGCGCCTGGACCAAGACTCTCGATGGCGACTGGCTCGATCCCGACCAGTTCCTCGCCGAGATCCGTTCTACCGATGATCGGAGCAGCGCTCACGAAGACGGCGACGAGACCCTCTTGCGCACGCCGCCACCCGCCAGGCCATCGCCAGCTCTCGATGCGACTGAAGACGAGGAGGACAAGCCTGACCTCCAACCCATCCTGGACGGCTGCTCCTGGCTCCGGCACTGCATCGAGGGCGCCTCCACCCTCTCGGAGCCGGAATGGTACGGGGCTCTCTCCATCATCGCCCGCGCCAGGAACGGCCGCGACGCAGCCCACGACGCAAGCCGTCCCTATCCCGGCTACGACCCGGTCGAGACCAATCAGAAGATCGATCACGCGCTCTCTGCGGCCGGGCCACGGACCTGCCGGAACATCCGTCGCAGCCTTGGTGGCGAGACCCGTTGCAGCGCCTGCGACCACTGGGGGTTCATCAAGTCGCCCATCGTGCTCGGACTTCCGTCCACGGCGGTGCGCACCTGGTCGGTCGTCCTTTCAACGCTGGAGACCATCACCGAAGACAACGGCGAGGTCGCGTTCGAGCCGAGCTTTCTCCGTGCCGCGGCCAGGCTCAAGCACCGCGACAAGCGCAAATACGTCAAGCTCCGTCGCGAGCTGAAGAAGCGGAAGGTTCCGATTCGCGACTGGACGACGGCCGTGCAGGCGGAGGTTCGTGGGCTCCGCAAGTCCCGCCGCGACGCAAGCGGCAGGAAGCTCCCCACCATCCATGTCAACGGCGTGGCGCTCCCTATCAAGGTGAAGAAGGCCTGGAGAGCAATCATGCGGTGGAACGAGCCGACGCCGCAGCTCTTCCTGCGCTCGGACACGATCGCTCGACTCGTCCGGCCAGGCGCCGCTCCACTCTGCTTGCGTGACGTCAGCGAGACCGAAGTCTTCGGTCACCTTGCACGCGCTGCGAACTGGGTCCACGGCGGCGAGAAAGGCGACGTACCCGTCCATCCCGATCGAGACGTCTGCAAAGACATGATGGCGTTCCCGCGCAAGAACCTGCCGCCACTCGAACGCATCATTAACTGCCCCATCTTCACTCGCGAAGGGATCCTTATCCAGACACTCGGATACCACCGCCAGCATGCCCTCTACTTTGATTCCCACGATGCCGTCGTCGTCGATGTCCCGCCAGTTCCATCCCCCGAGGATGTCGCGTGGGCACGCTGGTTCTTGACGGAGGAACTGCTCTCCGACTTCCCGTTCGTCGACGAGTCCGACCGCACCCACTTCATCGGCGCCCTGATTCTCCACTTCGTGCGCGACTTCATCGACGGCTGTACACCGATCCACGCCATCGATGCGCCGACGCCAGGGACCGGCAAGGGACTTCTCTGCTCAATCGTCCATCTCGTGGCGACAGGCCAGGGCGCCAAGGCCCAGATTATTCCGAATGACGACGACGAGTTCCGAAAGCGCATCACCTCCATGCTGGAGCGTGGCCCGGCTGTTGTCCACCTCGACAACGTCCACCGACTCGTCGATTCCGCAGCGCTTTCGGCGGTGACCACGGCCGAGTTCTGGACGGACCGGCGCCTGGGTCACACCCAAATGATCACCGCCCGAAACCGCGCCACGTGGCTCCTCACTGGAAACAACCTGCGCTTGTCGGGGGAGATTGCCCGGCGGTGCGTGCGTATCCGGCTCGATGCCGGGTGCGCGGAGCCGTGGAAGCGGACGGAGTTCCGCCATGCCGATCTACAGGGCTGGGTCCGCAAGAATCGCTCCGAGATCGTACGCGCCATCCTGGTCTTGGCCAGCAACTGGATCGCGAAGGGAAAGCCCGGTTATCCCAGGAGGATCGGGAGCTTCGAGACGTGGAGCGACGTCATCGGCGGCATCCTGTCGGTCGCTGGCTTCCCGGGTTTTCTGGCCGTCGACCTGGAGTCCGAGGAGAGCGTCGAGTGGCAGCGCTTCGCCGCGGCCTGGTACGAGCACCACGGCTCCGAGCCACGCCGCGTGAACGAGCTGCTCTCACTGTCCCAGAACCTGGGTCTCCTTCACGAGGTGCGCGGAGAGGGAAGCGACCAGTCCCAGGTGACCCGCCTGGGCAGGGCGCTGGGGGCCCGGCAACGGTGCGTCCTCGGCAGCTACCGGCTGGAACTCGCCGAGGACGGCGGGCACAAGGGCAAGCGATACGCGCTCGTACCCCTGGAGCCTCCCACGACGGACAGCGACGGAGATGCGAGGCCCGGCGAGGAACCGGCCGTCGAGCCCTCTCCGGCAGGGGAATCCCAGAGCGATGGCCCAACCCCCGACCGGGGAGCGACCTCCGAGTCCCCCGGCGAGCAGGAGCGCTCGGGGGCCGCGCCTCCCGATTCCCACCCGGTTGTCTCGGAGCCACCCCGGGGTGGGGCAGAGGCTCCCCAGGCTCCCCGCTCTCCTGTAACCGACAATGGGTTAAGCACTTCGGATGGGGAGCCTCGTCAGCCCGAGGCTCCCCAGAGGCTCCCCGAAGGCTCCCCCGCGCAAGGCAACCTGTTCGAGGACCTACCCGGTTTCGCCGATCCCGACGAGTCCACCCTTCCGGGGGCGAAGCCATGATCGCGCCCCCCACGACGCCCCCGGCGCGGTGCCGGTCTCCACCCCGCCTCAGGAGGGCCACGCCGGTCGACCTGTACCCACGGCTCCCTGGAGGAGCCCCCATGACCATCCCGCAACTCGAACCCGAAAGGACCTGCTCATGCCACACATTGATTTCGGTCATGTCGACGAGGCCCGTGACTTCGACCCCATTCCTCGCGGCACCTACCCGTGTCGTCTCGCAAAGATCGAGGAGGAGGTCACGCGGCACAACGACGAGATGTGGAAGCTCGTCTGGGTCGTCGAGTCCGGACCCCACCAGGGACATGAGATCTGGGACTGGCTCCCGTTCTCGGTAGGCGCTCTGCCCCGCGTCAAGAAGCTGTGTCGGGCTGTTGGCATCGACACGAGCCGATCGGCAGACCTGATCCCCGGCATGTTCCTCGACAGGCGCGCCCACGTCACGATCGTCGTCGGGCAGTACCAGACCGATGACGGCGACCTCAGGCCCTGCAACAAGGTCACCTGGGCGGGCTATGACCCCATTCCTCCGCGCGACCACGGAGACGATCGCGCTCCCTTCTGATCGGAGTAACCCATCGATGTACCCTCTCGTTTCCAGCGTGCGATTCACGTCGGCACCCGTGCAGGACCAGCAATCGGGGCTTGTCGGATTTGTCTCCCTGCTGCTCGCCGGCTGCTTGCGCATCGACGGGATCGCCGTGAGAAGAACGCGGTGCGGCCGTCTCGTGTTGAGCTTCCCGGTACGTCGCGATGCGGTGGGTCGCGAGCACTCCGTCGTCCGGCCGATCGACGACGCAGCGCGTCGAGACATCGAAGCTACGGTCCTCCGGTCTCTGCCATTCCTTGAGGAGGCCGGAGAATGAGCATCTCCCCCACCCGGGCGCGCGATCCCGACCTCATCACCGACATCGCGGCGATCCTCGCCGCCGCGGTGATCCGCCTTCTCGTCCGCCGAGAATCCACTTGCCAGTTCCGGGAGAGCAAGCGCTCCTGTCCCCAGCGGGTTGACGGAAAGAGAGGCCCGGAGGCCAGCATGCTGATCGGAGGTGAGAGATGAGCGAGACGCCGTTCCACACGACGCGGATGGGCGCGACCTTCTACGAGACCACCATGCCGGACCTCGTGCGGCAGGTCGCGCGGATGAACGAGCTGCTGGCGCGCATCGCGACGGCGCTGGAAACACGAACCACAAAGGAGAAGAACGCATGACGACGACCCATCAGATCAAGCAGGCCGAGGCCCTCATGGAGATCCTCCGGCTGCCCTTCAAGGTCACCGCCGACGGACATCTCGCCTCGTTCGACAACGGGGTCGTACGCCTCCAGGCAGTGATGCCGATCGACGCGTCCGCACACAACGGTTCCGAGGCCCGCAACTACCCGAGCCTGTATCGACTCCTGGCGGTGGCGGCTGACTTGGAGGTCTCCTTCGACGAGAGGAGGTTCGGTCGCCTGGAGGGGATCCTGGCCCAACCCATACCCCGCGATGCAGCGGGCGTCCTCGAACTGCTTCGCGGAATGGCCGAGGCCACCGAGCCTTCGGAAGGCAAGGACGCATGACCGACATCACCAAAGAGATCGAGAGCATGCAGGGAATGACGACCCCTGAGCTGGTCGGGCGGTACGAGCAACTCTGGGGCAAGGCTCCCCGTGTGCGAAACCCCGCCTGGCTGCGGAAGCGGTGCGCGTGGAAGCTCCAGGAGATCAAGTTCGGCGGGCTCAGTACGGCGGCGAAGCGGGTGCTGGAGGAGCTGATCGCCGAGATCGACTTCCCGCTGGGCGACGAGGAGAGGACGGTCACGGGCAAGCTCACAAAGCGCAGGCGACCCGGTGACCCGGCCGTGGGCACGACGCTCACGAGGGAGTGGCGAGGTCGGGAGCTGCGCTGTCGAGTCCTCCAAGACGGCTACGAAGTCGATGGCGTCCTCTACCCATCCCTGACAGCGGCAGCGCGAGCGGTGACCGGCTCCCACTGGAACGGCCGAGCCTTCTTCGGCCTCGTCGAACGAAAGCGGCGATGAGCGCGATCCGGACTGGCAACGGGAAGGTGCGGGCGGGAAACGGGGCCCGCGTCACGGAGACGAAGACGCTCCGCGTCGCGATCTACTGCCGCAAGTCCGTCGCCGACCGCAACGGGACGGACTTCGGCTCGATCGCGGCGCAACGCGAGGCCGTCGAGGCGTTCGTCCTGAGCCAGCGCGGCGAGGGTTGGGTCGCCCTTCCGGCAAGATACGACGACGACGGCTGCAGCGGCTCCAACACAGACCGCCCCGCCTTTCAGCGACTCCTGGGAGACGTCAAGGAGGGGCACGTCGACGTAATCGCGGTCTACAAGATCGACCGTCTATCGCGAAGTCTCACCGACTTCGCCCGCCTGATCGACTTCTTCGAGGAGCACAACGTCACGTTCGTCGCCGTGACGCAGCAGTTCAATACGGCGACCAGCATGGGCCGGCTGACACTCAACATCCTGATGTCGTTCGCGGAATTCGAGCGGCAAGTGATCTCCGAGCGGACCGCCGACAAGATGCTCGCGACCCGGAAACGGGGCAAGTGGACAGGCGGCCCTGTTCCCCTCGGCTACGACATCGAGGACAAGAAGCTCGTTGTCAACAAGGCCGAGGCGAAGGTGGTCCGGCTTGCGTTCGAGACCTTCGTCGAGACGGGGTCCGTCGTCCGGACCCTGGCGGCGCTCAACGGCCACCGGACCCGGAAGGGCAAGCCCCTCTCACGCGCCGTGCTCGTCACCCTCCTTCGGAGCCCGATCCCGGCCGGGCGCATGCGGGCCGGCGACGAGATCGTCGATGGCGAGCACGAGGCCATCGTCGACCCGGACCTCTGGCAGCGTGCCCAGGAGGTCCTCGACGGGAACAAGCGGGCGCAGAGGGAGAAGCGGCCGTCCGAGGCGCTGCTGGCGGGCCTGCTCCGATGCGGACGGTGCGGGACCGCCATGTCCCCCACGCACACGCGGCGGAGCGGGCGGCTCTACAACTACTACCAGTGCGGGTCCTCGGACCGACACGGTGCCACGGCCTGCCCCGGTGGCAGGATCCCGGCCGCACCCGTCGAGGCCATCGTCGTCGACCGGATCCGGGCCATCGGCGAGGACCCGGACCTCGTGGAGGCCACAGTCGAGGCCGCCAGGGTCCAGCTCGACCGGGAGCGGGCAGATGCCGACCGACGGGTGGCGGACGCCCTGGCCCGCCAAGGGGACCTCCTCCCCCGCCGCCGGACCGCCCTCGAGGCGATCACGGCCAACGGGCGCGACCAGCGGGCCACACACGAGGCGCTCGGGGTGCTCACCGCCGAGCTGGAAGGGGTCGAGGCCGAACTGCGCGACGCCCAGGCCAAGGCCGACGCCCTCGCCCGCGTCACGCTCCGCGAGGACGAGATCCGATCGGCCCTCGCCAGCTTCGCCGAGGTGTGGGACGAGCTGTTCCCCCGCGAGAGGGCGCGGCTCGTCTCCCGGCTCGTCGAGGGGGTCGGATACGACCCCGCCACCGACGAGGTAGAGATCCGGTTCAGGCCCCAGGGGTTTGCCTTGGTGGCAGGGAGGCAGGCATGAGCAGGTTCACGGTCAAGGTCAAGGCGGGACTCAAGAGGGAGAAGCCGGAGCAGCCGGAGAAGGAGCTGCCCAGGCCGCCGTCCCGGATCGCCCGGCAGCTCGCGCTCGCGTACCGGGTGGAGCGGATGGTGGATGAGGGGAAGATCCGAAACTACGCCGAGGCGGCCCGAACGCTCGGGGTGACCAGGGCCCGGATGAGCCAGATCCTCAACCTCCTGACCCTACCGCCCGCCGTCCAGGAGAGGATCCTCCTCGGGCGTGAACCCCTCTCGGAGCGGCGACTCCGGGGTGCCGAGCCGGACGACGAATCGAGTTCAACACCGCTTTTCACCGCGGCTGCCGCGCGGTGAAAACCTTAGCTCGTTAGACCTCCCGCCCCGACGCCTCGTAGGTCAGCCCGAAGACCATGTCCGTCATCCAGCGCCGGAACCCCTCGTTGTCCATGAACTGCTTGAAGAGCTCCGTGTCGTCTTTGAGCACGGCGGTCATGACGCGCTTCAGGGCCTCGTCGTGCTCGATCTTCGCGTTCTGCCGGTCCGAGTTCTTGCGGGCGTTCTGGTACCGCGGATCTGCGGCCACGCGAGAGGGGATGTCCTCGGTGATGAGCTTGTGCACGCGGTCCTTGTCGGTCCACGGGATGTTTCCGAACTGGTCGTTGAAGGTCTTGAGGATGTTGGAGAGCCGGTCCAGCTCGGGCTCGGGCTTGTGGCCGCCGCCCGTGGTCGGCACCGGCTCGATCTCGGCGTCCGCGTCCGGGAGCAGGATCTTCACGGCCGCCTGCTTCTCCACCCGGTAGCTGTCCATGTCGATCGACTCGAGGATGCCCTTCGACAGGTCCTCCTCGACCGGCGCCGGCAGCTTGGGCACGAGGAAGGTCAGGAAGATCGAGAGCTTCTCCCATTCGGCGTTGCTGTACGGCAGGATCGACGACAGGAACCCGTGGGCGCGCAGGAAGGCCTTGGCCTTGCCCTTGAAGTCCACCTGACTGTCCTCGTCGAGGCGCTCGCGGTAGTCGGCCACGCAGGCGTCGAGGATGGGGTCGAGCCGGTCGCGGTCGGCCCCGCCCAGGTAGAGCGCCACGAGCTTGTCCACCTGCGCGGCTGAATAGACCTGGTTTTCGTCCAGCGCCGCCTTGATGTCGTGCAGCTTGTTCGGGTCGGTCTCCTCGGCAAGAACCGTCGTGCGGTAGTAGTCGGCGAACGCCTCCTGGATCGTGTCAGAGTCGTTCATGAAGTCGAGCACGAACACGTCGTGTTTCTTCGGGTGCGCGCGGTTGAGCCGCGAGAGCGTCTGCACCGCCTTGACGCCCGTGAGGATCTTGTCCACGTACATCGTGTGCAGCAGCGGCTCGTCGTAGCCGGTCTGGAACTTGTCGGCGCAGACGAGGAAACGGTACGGGTCCTGCTGGATCTTGTCGGGGATCTGGCCCGACGGGAAGCCGTTGAGCGAAGCCTCGCTCAGCTTCGCGCCGCCGTAATCGTGCTCGCCCGAGAAGGCCACGATGGCCCGGTAGCGGCTCTTGCGCTCGGCCAGGTAATCGCGGATCGCGTGGTAGTACTGGATGGCGCGCTCGATGCCGCTCGTCACCACCATCGCGCGCGCCTCGCCGCCGATCTTCTTCAGCGCCAGCACCTGCTCGTGGAAGTGGTCCACCATGATCTCGGCCTTGAGCCGGATGGCGTGGTCGTGGCTCTCGACGTAGCGGCGCAGCTTCTTCTTCGCGCGCTTGGTGTCGAACTCCGGGTCGCCCTCGACCCTCTTGACCAGCTTGTAGTAGCTCTCGACCGGCGTGTAGTGGCGCAGCACGTCCAGGATGAAGCCCTCCTGGATCGCCTGCTTCATGGTGTAGCTGTGGAAGGGCCGGTGACGCACCGTGCCGTCAGGTTGCGGCTCGGGCTCGCCGAAGATCTCGAGCGTCTTGTTCTTGGGCGTGGCGGTGAAGGCGAAGTAGCTGGCGTTGGGCAGCAGCTTCTTGGCCTCCATCAGCCGGTTGATCGTGTCCTCCAGCGTTTCGTCGTCCTCCTCGGCCCCGTCCGCAGAAAGCGCCATCGAGAGCGCCGCCGAGGTGCGCCCGCCCTGGCTCGAGTGCGCCTCGTCGATGACGATCGCGAAGCACCGCCCGCGGTGTTCGCTGCCGATCTCGTCGAGGATGAACGGGAACTTCTGCACCGTGGAGATGATGATCTTCTTCCCCTCGGCGATGAACTTGCGCAGGTCGCCCGACCGCTCGGCGTGCCCAACCGTCGCGCCCACCTGCGCGAACTGCTTGATCGTGTCCTTGATCTGCTTGTCGAGGATCCGGCGGTCGGTGACGACGATGATCGAGTCGAAGACCGTCGCCTCGTCCCTCTCGATGACGATGAGCTGGTGCGCGAGCCAGGCGATGGAGTTCGACTTGCCGCTGCCGGCCGAGTGCTGGATGAGATACCGCCGGCCCGCGCCGTGCGCCCGCGCGTCGGCCAACAGCCGCCGCACCACATCGAGCTGGTGGAAGCGCGGCCAGATCTGCACCGCCTTTTTCCGGCCCGTCTTGTCGTCCTTCGTCTCGACGACCTGCGCGTAGTTCTCGAGGATGTCGGTGAGGCCGTCGCGAGTGAGGATGCGCTTCCAGAGGTAGTCGGTCTTGAGCCCGTTTGGATTGGGCGGGTTGCCCGCGCCGTCGTTCCAGCCCTGGTTGAAGGGCAGGAACCACGAGCCCTTGCCCTTGAGGTGCGTGCAGAAGCGCACCTCGTGGTCGTCCACCGCGAAGTGCACGACGCAGCGCCCGAACTCGAACAGCTTCTCGCGTGGGTCGCGGTCGCGCTGGTACTGCTCGACGGCGTCGGCGACCGTCTGCTTGGTCAGACTGTTCTTCAGCTCGAAGGTGGCGACGGGAAGCCCGTTGATGAAGAGCCCGAGGTCGAGCGCGCGCTGCGTCTCATCGCGGCTGTAGCGAAGCTGCCGAGTGACGCCGAAGCGGTTGGCCACGTAGCGCTCGGCGGCCCTGGCGTTGCCCGGCGAGGGCGTGCCGTAGAAGAGGTCGAGGCGGTGAGGCCCGTGCTTGAGCCCGTGGTGCAAGACGTCGATGGTGCCTCGCTTCGTGATCTCGCCCTGCAGCCGCGCCAGGAACTTGCGCCGCGTGGGGCCGTCCTGGCCGAGGTCGAGCGCGTCGCAGACCTCCGGCTGGGTCGCGCGCAGGAAGGCCGAGAGCTGCGCGAGGTCGACGCAGTACTCGCGCTCGTAGTCCCTCGGATCGCCGCAGGTCCAGCCCGCGCCGTAGGCCGCCGGCCGCTCGCGGACGGCGTTGGCCGCGGCGGCGCCGGGATCGCAGGCCGAGCCGGTCAACGCCGTGCAGATCAGCCGCTCGAGGCCGCGCTCGGAGGTGTCGGTGGTCATCGGGCGCCGCTCCTGCACGCGATCAAGGACCCGCCAAGGACTGCCAGGCGGGCCAAGTGCCTGTGCCAGCGAGGGTTGGGGGCGCGGCCCGACCAGCTCCTATCCCGCCGGCGCGAGTGCCCATCAAGCAACCAGCAAGCAATCCGCTGGGCCATAACCCCTTGATATCCAAGCGCCTGTGGCCGCGGAGCACGCACCGAGGGTGCCCTTCGGAGCGAAGCCATCAAGCAATCTCCCCCTGGTCCGGCCGGGGTGCCGCCCAGAAAGGCAGGTAGCTCCGGATCCGCGTACCGACCTCCGGGTCCGCGATCACGATCAAGCCTGCTTCGACGGCCTCCCCGAGCAGCCGGGACACGGTCGCGATGTTCTTGTCATCGATACCGAGGCGCTGCCGAAGCGAGGCGTTGGTCATCGGCTGCCGGGTCACGTACCGCAGGCACGCATGGAGGTAGCAGGCGCGCACCCGGTCCGCCTTGTCCATGGCCGAGAGGGGCTTGTGGGCGAAGAGGATCGTCCGCGTGAACCCCTCCGGACTCTCGAAGAGCGGCGCCGGAAGCTGGAACAGCTCGACCTGGGACACGACCTTGTCGATCCCGCTGCCCCGCTCCTCGCAGATCCGGAAGCGGCGCATGAGCGAGGCGAGCGCCTCGTTGCGCGAGCGAGGCGGCGTGTCCACGAAGCGCTGGGTATCGACGAGCGGCTGACCGGGGTTGGTGATCTCGATGCGGTCGTCGAAGATCTCCACCATCGGTCCGGCGCCGGTGACGAAGAAGTCCTGGTGGATGAGCGCGTTGGCCACCAGCTCGCGCACTGCCAGCTCGGGGAACATCGGCACGCTCCTGCGCAGAGCCTCGCCGATAACCTCGTTGGCGGGGAGCAGTCCGTGGATGTATCTGATCAGCCCCTCGAAGCCGCAGGCGTAGCCCTTGCCGCCCTCCTGTTCCTTCAGCGTCTCCGTCCGGCCGTTGCCGCGGTACTGGACGACGCGCACGGCCTTGCGGCGCAGCGGGTGGAAGGCGTCGAGCCGCTTGGCGAACAGGATGGCGCCGAGGTTCGCGATGTCCCAGCCGCCGGCGTCGCCCCTACGGATCAGCCGGTCGTCGGCCAGGGCGGCGAGGATGCCCTGTCGGTCCGCCGGCAGCGGCCGCTCCAGCAGGTCGAAGTAGGCCGGGTAGTCCAGCAGGCGCAGCACGTCGTCGCCGGTCGCGCGCTCGGTGGCGACGCCGTCCTCGAACGGCGTCTGGTCGAAGATGCGCCACAGCGCCCGTTCCTTCTCCGGGAAGTCCTTGAGCTTCTTCTTGTAGGTGCCGACGCGGATGAACTCCTGGCCCGAGAAGCGCACCGGGTGACGCGCGGCCCGCGCGACCTCCAGCAGCACGACGCGGCGTTCGTCGACGTCCACCGTGAAGAAGCGGAAGTCGATCTTGGGATCCAGAAGCCGCAGGAGCCAGCTCTCCAGCTCCTCGTTGCCGACCCGCGCCGCGTGCGGGTCGAAGCTGGTTCCCACGATGGCGTGATCCACGTCGCGCACACCCCACACCAGGTACGCGAAGGCCTTGCCCACGAGCGCGGCTGCGTTCGCCAGCGCCGAGAGGTACTCGCCGATCCCCTGCGGCTCGGCCTCGTTGACCTTGAACTCGACCCACTCCGTCTCCCGCGGCAACGCGCACAGCTCGCGCACGAGGCTCGCGAGATAGTCGGCGGGCCGATCGCTGCTCACGCCTCGGCCTCCTCGGGGATGGGTTCCAGGTCATCGGCCGGTCCCGCCGCGGCCGGGTCGTCCTCGGCCTCGTCCAGCAGCTCGGATTCCTCGCTTTCGTCGGGTAGACGCGCCGCCACGTCGCGCACGTCGATCTTGCCCGTGACCACGTCGGCGATCAGGCGGGTGCGGAGCTCGCGGAGGAGGGTCATCTCTTGACGCACACGATGGATGCCTGCATCGATCCTGCAACACGCATCCTCGATCGCGTCTGCGATCTCCACCTGCTCGAGAGGCGGCGGGTAGCAAGACGGCATCCGCTTGAAGTCTTCCCAGTAGAGTCGATTGCGGTCCTTGACGATCCCTCGTGAGAACTTGTCCGCCTCGGCCATGTAGACGGCCGTTCTGAACAAGCGGGCGAAGTATCGCGACGAGGTACCGGGAAGCGGCTGCGCAACGACGTACGCCGGACTGATGAGACCGTCGGTGGGCGCAACACCAACGGCACCCTGCCACATCCGCATCATGTTGTACGCGATGTCCCCGGCGGCGGCTCGCTTGTACTTGTCGCGGTCGGTCATCACCTGCTTCCGCTCGGCATTCTCGAGGTCTCGGACCCGGACACCCGTCTTGAGCGATACCTCCAGGATTGGCAGCTCTCCGAAGCCCGTCTCATTCCGCTGGAGGAACAAGCGGCCGTTGCGCCGCACCTCCCAATGCTCCGGGACATCCCCCAGCCACTCCACGCCGGAATTCTTGAGGCGGACGTTCGGGTCGAGGCCGCGGGTGACGGCGCAATGGATGATGGCCTGCTTCTGCTCCTCCAGCAGCCTGATCAGCTTCTGCTTGGCGCGGGTGTAGCGCCGGATCCGCCGGTCCGCGTAGTCGAGGAAGCGGACGATGGCGGCTTGTTCGGGGAGGGGTGGCAGTGCGAGCCAGATCGACTTGATCGCTGCGTGCGAGAGCCCGTACCGTGTCACGCCGTTCGCCTCGACGTGGAACTGACACGCGACACCCTTGCTCTGCATCGATCGGAAGAGATAGCCGCCGAGCAGTCGATCCTCGAACGGACGCAGCAGTGCCAGGTGGTAGCCGCAGACCAGATCTTCCGCCGATCCGTCGACAAGAGCCGGAACGCCGATGTCGTTCCAGGCCTCCGAGTCCTTGGTGATGAGAACATCGCCCGTCCGGAGCCGGAAGCGCTCGATTTCGTCTGCCGTAGCGGTCGCGGGCATGAACTTCATCGAGGCACCAATGCGATCGTTCTTGTAGACGTCCACGTAGTTGCAGAGGCGGACCGGGCTCTCACCCTCCTTCGCGTCCTTGTCCACGTTACTGACGCGCATCTCGGCGGCGTTCCGCAACCGGCGTATCTCCCAGCGCTCCGGAACGGCACCCAGCCACGACACGCCCGAGTCTCTCATCGTAGGGTACGGCTGAGGGTCGGCGATCATGCGTCGTCCTCGCTTCCGCCAGCCGGGCCTGCTTGCCACTCACCGGCGACCAGCGCCCAGTTCGTGCTGCGCGAAACCGGCTTGCCCTCCTCATCCTTCCCGATCCACACGCCCCAGAACTCCGGGTCGTCGGAGCGAGGCTGCTGCGACTTGGGCAGATCGTTCATCTTCACGAGGATCGGCAGCTCCGATGCCCATCCGAGCAGGATCGCGCTCTGCGAGGGCAGCGACGGCAACTCGCGGAGCAGCCCTCTCAGATTGTCCGGAACGAGCCGCTGGACCAGCTCCTGGTCACGGTCGTTGCTGATCCGGTGGAGAAGGAAGGTGTTGCACTGCGACAGCACCGTGGGAGAAAGCTCGGACGGCTGCTGGGACGACAGGACCAGCCCGAGTCCGAACTTCCTCCCCTCACGAGCGATGCGCTCGAAGACCTGGCAGCAGACGGCCGCCGCGTCCCGGTTCTCGATGTCCTCCTTGTAGCGCTTGATGAACGTGTGCGCCTCTTCCATCACCAGCACCGTAGGCAGGGTCACTTCGTTCCGTTTGAGGTAGCGCTGCAGAGCCTCGAAGACCATGCGGGCGATCACGGCCGTGACGACGTGAACGACATCGGTCGGCACGAGGGACAGATCGATCACCGACACGCAGCCGCCTGCGGCGTTGTCGCTGCCGATGTAGTCGGTCAGCCACTGGTCCAGCGTCGTGTCGGTCGCGCCCCCCATGATCGGCTTCATGCGGGTATCGGTCAGCAGCGCGCGAATCCTGACCAACAGTGTTTCAACGTGCTCGGACACGTTGAGCATCTCTGCCGCCGCCTCGACGCCGCGAAGCAGCGACGCGCCCTCGAAAGGGCGGGGTGCATCCACATCCGCCGGAAGGATGTCCGACTCCGTGCCGCCGAAGGCGGAATGAGCATCGCTCGCCGTGGCCAGAAGACCTTGAACCTCTTGGCGGGTGAAGTCGTAGTGGGGATACTGAACCCGGCGAGCAGCACAGAGACCATCGATGCTGTCGACGAGTGCTTGCAGCTTGGCCTGCTGATCGCCAGCGAAGGATCCCAGCTCAGGCCCCAGCCCCGCCTTCCACTTCTCCAACTTCTCGAAGAACGATTTCGGCTTTGGAAACTGGCCCCACGGACTGCCCGCGTTCTGCTCGATGCGGATGGTCGTCACGAGCGTGCGGAGGAAGCGGCGCATCTCGTGGCTCGCATCTCCCGTCGGTACGGTGTGGCCGTCGCGAACGAAGCGAAGCGCGTGCATGAGGGTCGGCCGCTGCGTCTTCGCGCTCGCCTGCGTGAACGAGCACCACTCCGCGCTGTTCCAGAACCAGAGCGGCACCTTCAGCGCCATCTCGCCGTCGGCGGGATTCACCTTGAAGATGCGGGCCTGAACCGTGGGATCGTCCTCCGGAAACGCGCGCGAGTACTCCCCGTTCGGATCGAGGACGATGAACCGCGCGTTGGGTCGGCCGGAGCGGGCCGCTTGCGCCTGCTCGAGGCTCCAGCGGATCAGTCCGGCCACGGAACAGGACTTGCCGCTGCCGGTGTTGCCGAGGACGGCGAGATGGCGGCCGAACAGGCGGTTCGGATCGAGGCACACCAGAGCATCGCCGGCGAGCGGGCTTGTGCCGATCTTGACGCGCCGCCTTTCGCCGGACTCCACGATCGAGCGGAGCTGCGTCTCGGTGGGCAGCACGACGGCGGCGCCGACCGACGGCAACGCGTCGGCGCCCCGGCGGAAGACGTAGCCGCCGCCATTCGGTCCCGCTCGCAGGGTGCCCAGCGGGTTGAGGCGCAGCCTGCGCAGCGGATAGGGCAGATCCACGAGGCCGAAGTCCTGCATCCCGCGCCGCTTGGGGAAGGGCGATCGTTCGACGGTGATCCACTCGGTCTGGCCGACGAGGAATCCGTCGTCGACAGGGACCAACAGGTAGCCGTTCACTCGGGGGAAGGACCGCGGTCCACCCGTGTTCAGCGCGACGGACTCGGGCGCCTCGATGTCGAGGGCGACCTTGATCTCGTCCGGGGAGACGAAGTCGACCGCGCCGATCCGGAGGCTTCCGGCCTGCTCGAAGGGGGTCTGACTCATGCAGGTTGGCCTCCGTCTGGCAACTCGGCCTCGCCGGCCGCTCCTGTCCTCGGCTCACCACCACCGAACCTATCCCTCAAGAGCTTGGCCATCCGGATCGTGGCTCGATCGATCGCCGGCTTGGGCAGGTAGTGATCAACAAGTGTTTGGAGGTCCCCGAGGTGATCACCGATCATGAGGCTGACCTGGGCGTGCCGGCCGAGCGGCATGATTCGGCCGAGCCGGTCGTCACGCGAGATCACGACCAGGTGGGCCGACGGGATCGTCAGCATGTCCATCATCACCCGATTGATGTGCTCGTCGCCGAACCCGTAGCCGTAGCAGATGACGGTGCTATTCGGCCGACAGATTGCGGCGGCGAAGTCCCGAATCAGCTCGACGTACGGGTGGGACGTGGTCTCCCGGTCCTTCGCCGCGTTCGGGTAGATCATGAGGCGCATCGCGCCATCGGCTCCGGCCGCAGCGAGGTAAGGCGCGGTCTCAGCGGCGCCGAGCGGAAGCCCGATCCGGCGAATCGCTCGGTCGCAGGCCACCCAGTCGACGGAGCCGTGCAGCTTCGTGAAACGAGCGACGCCCTCCAGGTAGCGCGGCTCGCCGCGGATACCGGGCGGGTTATAGTGGAGATCGACGTCGAGGCGCGACGCGCGGAAGACCGGCGCCACGGTGCCGACGAAGCGGTCTATCAGTCGCAACCCCGCGACATCGGCGCCCGCCTCGAGGTAGCGGTCGTAGTTCGTCGTGAAGAGGTGCAGCCGCTCGCGCGTGCCAGACCGGCTCGCGAAGCTCATCAGAAAGCTGGCAAGGTACTTGAACGCCTCCTCGCGTTTCTCGGCGGGCGCCGAGATGAGATTCCGCTCCCCCTCGAGGATCGAGCCTGCGAAAGTGTGGAGGGCCTTCTCCAGCCCGCTTCGCAGGGCTATGATCTGCCCGTGCTCCTCGGTCTCCTCCGGCTTGGTGGCAGCGATGATCTCCAGGCCGCGGAGCAGCTCGTTGGCTGCACGGATCTGGTCCTCGAAGTTTCCGCTGTCGCGCCCGGCGAGCTCGGCGGCGCGGCTCGCCTCGGCCTCGATCTCCTCGCTAAGGATGTCGAAGGTGATCGTGCCCATCCCGGAAAGCGGGCCCTCCGTCGCTATCCCGTGCGCAGCATGCGTCAAGCCGGAACCGACCATCAACGACAGGTGCTCCGACTGCACGAGAGCCGTCAGCCACGGCTCGATCCTGGGGCGCAGCTTCTCTGGGCCGAAGGAATCGTCGGCCTTCGTCCACGAGCACGTCGCGTCGCTGAATAGCTTGAACGGCTTGCTGGGCTCCTCCGCTCCACCGTCGCGCTGCAGAAGGATCGGGGCATGGTCATCCCGGGTCTTGAGGATCTGACCGCCGCCTTTGAGATGGCTGCGAACCTCTTCCGCGGTCACGGCTTGGCTCCGCCGATGATCTCGCCCAGCAACCCCTCGGTCTCCTTCTCCAGCGCCAAGATGTCCGCGCGGATCTCGTCCAGCGTGCGCAGCGGCTGCGGCTTGTAGAAGTAGCGGGTGAAGCTGACCTCGTAGCCGGTCTTGATTCTCTCCGGGTCGTACCAGGCGTCGGCGGCGTGCGGTAGCACCTCGCGGCGCAGGAAGGCCTCGATGCCGCCCTCTTCGAGCAGCGGCACCTGCTCGGTGTCGCGCAGGTCGGTGTCGGGCTCGTACTCGACGACGGCGGGCTTGCCGCCGATCGTGACCGGGAACAGGCCGCGCAGCGGGTCGGGCGCCGTGCCCTTCTTGTGGATCTTGCTGATCACTGGCTGCGCGTCGGCGGCGCGCTCTTGGCTCTCCTTCAGTGCCTTGATCTCCTTGGCGGCGTAGGCGCGCTCGGAGTCGGTTCCTTTCAAGCGCAGCGGCCGCTCGACCGTGACCTTCCAGTAGCCGAAGGCGGCGTTCGGGAAGATCTTCGACTGCTCGGTCTCCTCGAAGGCGAGGAAAGTGTCGCAGATGCGCTGGATGTCCTCATCCGACAGCTCGCAGTTCTTCTTGCCGAGGTTCTTCCGCAGCGATTTGAACCACTGCGTGGCGTCGATGAGCTGGATCTTGCCCCGCCGATGCTCCGGCTTGCGGTTGGTGAGCACCCAGACGTAGGTGGCGATGCCGGTGTTGTAGAACATGTTGAGCGGCAGCGCGACGATCGCTTCGAGCCAGTCGTTCTCGATGATCCAGCGGCGGATGTTGCTCTCGCCCTGGCCGGCGTCGCCGGTGAAGAGCGAGCTGCCGTTGTGCACCTCGGCAATCCGGCTGCCGAGCGCAGTGGCGTGCTTCATCTTCGAGAGCATGTTGGCCAGGAAGAGCATCTGGCCGTCGCTCGAGCGGGTGACGAGCGAGTACTCGGGGTCGCCCGCGTGCTCGATCAGGAAGCGCGGATCCTTGAGGCCGCCCTTGCCGCCCATGCGCTCGAGGTCGCCTTTCCAGCTCTTGCCGTAGGGCGGATTGGAGAGCATGAAGTCGAATTCGCGGGACGGGAAGGCGTCGTTCGCGAGCGTCGAGTGCTCCGGTCCGCCGACGATGTTGTCCGCCGCGTCGCCCTCGCCCTTGAGCAGGAGGTCGGCCTTGCAGATCGCGTAGGTCTCGGCGTTGATCTCCTGGCCGTAGAGGTGGGTCGCGACCTCCTTGCCGTGCTCCCGCGCGAGTTCCTGGAGCGTCTCCTCCGCGACCGTGAGCATGCCGCCCGTCCCGCAGGCGCCGTCGTAGAGCAGGTAGGTGCCCGACTCGATCCGGTCGGCGATGGGCAGGAAGATCAGCTTCGCCATGAGCCGCACCGCGTCGCGCGGCGTCCAGTGCTCGCCGGCCTCCTCGTTGTTCTCCTCGTTGAACTTGCGAACCAGCTCCTCGAAGATCGAGCCCATCCCATGGTTATCGAGGCCGGGATGCTTCACCGAGCCATCGCCGTTCATGACCGGATTCGGGCCGAGGTTGATGTCGGGCGACAGGAGCTTCTCGATCAGCGTGCCCAGAGCGTCGGCCTTCGAGAGCCGAGGGATCTGGTTGCGGAACTCGAAGTTCTCGAGGATGTCCTGGACGTTGGGTGAGAAGCCGTCGAGGTAGGCATCGAAGTCGGCCCGAAGCTGCTGCTGACTGGCGCGGGCCCGAAGGTCGCGCAGGGTGAACTTCGACGTGTTGTAGAAGGCTTGCCCGGCCGCCTGCCGCAGGGCTTGGTCCTGGTGGACGATCTTGGCCTCGTCGAGCGAGGCCTTCATTTCGAGCACAGCCTGCTTGGTCGGCTCCAGCACGGCGTCGAGGCGGCGCAGGACGGTCATGGGGAGGATGACGTCGCGGTACTTGCCGCGAACGTAGAGGTCCCGCAGGACGTCGTCGGCGATGCCCCAGATGAAGTTCGCGATCCAGTTCAGCTGGCCTTGTTCCATGTCACTCCAGGGATTGTCGGGACGCCCAACGAAGAGCATCGTATCCGGAGGAGCCGGCAGATCGGCGCCTCGCGTCCAGCACGCGGCCTTGCCCCTGCTCTCCCGGTAAACACACTTCCCGATCCGGACCGTTCCACGTCCCGATTCTCCACGATCACCCTGCGCGGTGCTCTCCCGGTTGACACACCCCGCCTCCGGGCCGAAAGAAGCCCCGATTCCGTTAACCACTTTGCAGGCTCTCCCGCCGCCACTGGAGAGTTCGAGAGCCTGGAACGGCCCTTCTTCCTACCTCTGGCCCGCTCTCTCCCTTAGCACGCGCCCTCCCTCTGCTCAACCCTGCCCCCCTTGCC
>Ga0326597_10002710_pt1 | contig 26212 bp, 23 predicted proteins | sample RVTome_12_FD_203789 | JGI IMG/M metagenome (GOLD analysis project Ga0326597, IMG submission 203789) | Soil microbial communities from uranium-contaminated site in the Upper Colorado River Basin, Wyoming, United States - RVT100D185 | ecosystem: Environmental > Terrestrial > Soil > Contaminated >... | reverse complement strand
CATCGGGCAACGCGCCCACCGCGATTCAGCTTATTTGCGTTCATCTGCGTTCATCTGCGTTCATCCGCGTTCATCCGCGGTTCAGATTCATAGCGTTGTAGTGTTAGCAGCCTGTTGAAAAAAGTTTGTGGGACGGACTTCCGGCCTGCCGGCAGGCGGGTCCATTGCGCCGGACGGCTATGTTGCCGCCAGAATGACCGACTGGAAAGTCGGTCCCACATGAGTGGGGAGTGCTTCTGAGTGGGGAGTGCTTCTGAGTGGGGAGTGCTTCTGAGTGGGGAGTGCTTCTGAGTGGGGAGGTCTTCTGAGTGGGGAGGTCTTCTGAGTGGGGGGTTCTTCTGGGTGGGGAGTTCTTCAACAGGCTGTAAAGGCGTTTAATGTAACGCTTTCGGGCGCGCGGCCGGTAGGCATAAGTCCATTCCCTGCAATGCCGACATAATACGTTATTGGACGCACACCCGGCCTAGTGCTCCGACGCAGCTAAACTTTCGGGGGTGGCGGGTCCGCTCCCTCACCCTTGACATTGCTGGGCAACGTAAAGGGCAGGCGGTCGCGGCTCGGAAAATCGGCGTCCGGCACCCGAACAATAAGCTGCAACGTGGCACTAGGTATGCGCAGCGCTCACGTGACAGTCAAACCTGACTCCGACTACTACGAACGGTCCATCGCCCGGACAGCGGATCGCGGCGGTAATGGTGAGCCGGCGCGCACGGTCGTTGCGTTTAGCGCCAAGAACCGCAGGATCGCGTTTGTGGCGGCCGCGGGTTTGGTAATAATCGCGGGCTCCGCGGTGCGCTGGAGCTTCCTCGATTACCCCATGAGATATGATGAGACTTGGACTTATCTGCGTTTCACGTCCAAATCGCCTTCATACATCGCGGCTCATTACATACCGGCCAACCACGTCCTGCACAGTCTGTTCGTCCGCTTCACTATTGCGTTTGCCGGCAATTCGCCGGCGGCGTTACGCACACCCGCGTTCATCGCCGGGCTATTGCTGATACCTGCGAGCGGGTGGTTGGCGTGGGCGCAGTTTCGTCGGCGTGACGTTGTACTGCTTGCGATGCTCGCGGCAGCGGCAAGTTCGCAGCTTGTCGAGTACTCGGCCAATTCGCGAGGGTATACCTGGTTCGTGCTCTTCGCGGTCGTGGAATGCGTCATCACGACTGGGCTGATAGATTCGCCGCGGCGCAAGGCGTTTTGGGCCCTCTGGGGAATCGTGGGGGCACTGGGCGCCTACACGTTGCCGCTGATGATCTACCCGGTGTCGGGGTTGGGAACTGCCTTGGTCATTTACACGCTGAGCCGGCCGCGCGGCGGTCCGGACCGACGTGCCGCGAATCGTGGGCTTCTGCTGGGGGCGTTAGTCTGCGGTACAGTTACGCTCGCACTATATTCGCCCATCCTGATACAGCAAGGTCTGAACGAGACGTACGCCAGCCGGGTAACGTCGCTAAAGGTATACGACGACTATTTTGCCACACATGGCCCCATGCTCTTGGCGGTTTGGAAGGGGTGGGCGCGTCATTCCAACCTGGTGTGGCAGATCACGCTCGTTCTCGGGTTCGGCGTTTTTCTCGGCACCGTGATTCGGCGCGCACAGCCACGCCATCTCGTTCCGGCAGCCATGTTGCTGGGACTGCCGCCGGCCATCGTTGTCCACGGAGTACCGATCGCACCGCCGGGGTGGATGTTCCTACTTCCCCTGTTCTTAACCTGTTCGATGTACGGGATAGTCATGCTGGTCTCGATCGTCGCACGGCACGTACACGGGTCCATCGTATCGGCTTCGATCGCGGGCACGGTGCTATTGGCTGGGGCTTTCAGCCTGGCATCCGTCAGCCGCCAGGAGTACCTCAGTTCCTGGGAACATGAGTTGGTCGATATAGAGCGGATCCTGGACGAGTGCGAGGCGTTCGGCCGGGATCGGTGCGCGTTGGTGACCCGCTACGTCCCCTCCAAACCATACTACGTCGGGCGGCGCGGCTGGGGAAGACTAAGCCCACCCCATGCACCGGATGTCGAACGGGTGTTCATTGCGGTCGGCACGCTGCGTTCCCTCGATGATCTCTGGCACGAAGGGATTAGAGGATATGGAGAGTATGGTCCGCCACGAATATGGCGAAGTTTTTCTCGAAGCACGCTGTACGCGGCCGACAGGACAACGCACAGCGAGGGCGCGGCAAACCGTAGAATCTCCTCGGTGTTATCACCCTGACGCCGCGTAATGACCGACTGCACGGCGCCGGCGTATAGAAGCGTTCCTTGTCAATGTCCGATATAAGCGCATTGATTCGCGGTGGGCTGGCGATCCTGTACGTCAGGGCCGCATCCCGACTTTGACTGCCACAAGTGCAATTATGCTGACGCGGCGTTCGTCATCCAGCCAGGGCCCGCGGGGACGGCATCACGTCGCCGTGGACGTTGTCCTCATTCTGGCGTTAAGCCTGGTGACCGAGGCGGCGCGGTTCTCACCCAAGCAGGGCAGAGCGGTGATCTCCGGGGATTCGGCCCAGCACGTCGACGGCGCGGAAGCCCTGCTGTCCAACGATGCGACGCCCAATTTCGCATTCCGCAAGCCGGGCTACACGTTGATCCTCGCCGGCCTCGGCGCGCTTACCGGCAACATGAGCTGGAGTGCGATCGTCGCCAACCATTGGTTCCTGGGCATGCTCCCCCTGGCCGCCTACGGGCTCGGGTACAACCTTCGCGGCCGCCGGACAGGCTGGATCGCGGCGGTACTGACGATCGCACAACTCCAGACCGCTCTGTGGGGCGATCGGATCATGTCTGAGGCGTCGTTTACGTTTTTCCTGACGTTCGGAATACTATTTCTGGCAACCGGCTTATCCATAGCGCACAAGTCCGGCTTATGGGGTCCGGAGGGACGATCTGATTCCGCAGGCGTGGGGGATGACGGTATGGCCGGCCGTAATGCGTACAGTCCTTCGGAGAAGCGTCCCCGCGGAGCGCGCCGTGTGTGGGTGTGGCTCTTGGGGGCAGGATTGTTCCTGGCCTGCGCGTGGTTCATTAGAGCCATAGGCATCGCCGTAATCGCGGCGGCGGTTGTATGTACGGCCGGGTTCCTGCGTCGCGCGCCCCGCGCCGCGCTGGGAGGCTGCGCGCTGCTCGTGGCTCCGGTCATGTGCGCGGCGGCCACGGAATCGACGCTCAATCTGCGGAATAACGGCAGATTCAAGCTCAGCACCGGCGGTCTGGGAATCATGCTGCAAACCCGCGCGCGCCACTTCCAGGGTTCGCCGTTTCCGGACACGGAAACGACGCGTTGGTTCTTGAGTCTGCTGCCGGAGCGCAGATCCGAAGATGCATACCTGGTAAACGAGCTCGACGGTTGCATAGCGCGCCAGCGGGCGATCAACGAGCAGGGTATGGATGAATGGTCTTTCAATTCGATGGCGGCGAAGTCGGGACTCGAAACGATTGCGTCCGATCCGGTGAGTTATGTGCGGAGCGGGGCATTGATCTTCGTACGTCACCTTCTACGACAGACCGGCGGCCCGCCGCTCTCGCCGGTAACACCTGATCGCCGAAAGCCGGTCGTCGTACACAGGGCTGCGCCGGATTTCCAAACAAGTCAGGATTACTGGTATGCGTTCTGGTTTCTGCCGCACCGCTCGGTGGGGGAATCGACCGCTCTCGTGGAGGGGATGCGAACCGCGGCACAACAGCGCGCCCCATTCGGACGCGACGGCATCTGGCGGTCGATACGTTACTACGGCGCGCACCCCGTTGCGTATGACGTCCTCGGCGCGCTGCGAGCCGTCGGATCCGTATGGCCGGGCTTCGCGTTGATACTGTGCGGGCTGCTGCGGCTGAATTGGCGAACGTGTACATTGTTGGCCGTCGCCTACGTTCTGGAAGCCGCGATCATCGCGGCGTGCGGCGCCTCGGACATTGCCAACGAGCGCTACCAGTTCGTCTGGGTCGGCACCGACTCGGCCCTCGTGGCTTGCCTGGTCGCTGCCGGGGTCGACGCCTTGCGTGCGGCGTCGGCTGAGTTGCGCGGATCGCGCGGGGCATGCGTCTCGCCGGCCGGCGCCCACATTTCAAGACGGTCTTCGACGGAGCCGATAACCACGTGAGAACGGTCCGGGAATGCGGCGCCGCCACCGCTATGCACCCGTGACGTGGGCAGGTGACGCGGTATGAGACGTATGCACACGCTCGAACGGACGCGCGGTCGGCCAAGCGGAAGGAACCGGCGTCGGATGCGCGATCGACGCGCACACTGCACGGTGACAGACGGTTTGTCCATCACTAGCGGGACAGGATCAACGGACATGCGGGGTACGATTGCGAGCCCGGAGGGCACGGTTCATGCCCTGCACACCGTGGCGCGGGCAAACCGAGCGGAGGCCGCCGATTCCAAGACCGAGGTTGCGTCGGCGCTCCAAACGCGGCCGGAAGTCATTGCCCCGTGCGTGCGTAGTGACGCTGTCGCGTCTCTGGATTCGTGGCGGCACCGCAATCCTTTTTATCACCGGCGCCTTGTGAATTACGTGCGTTTCATGGTTCCCGAGGGCGAATCCGTCCTGATGATCGGCTGCGAGGACGGCGCACTTCTCTCCGCCCTAAGACCGGCCCGTGGTGTCGGCGTGGACAGCGCCGAGTTGATAGCGGCGGCCCGGGCGCGAAACCCGGCTTTCACGTATACAGCGTCGCTGGGGAATGAGGCTCGCGGCGCAGAGAGATTCGATTACGTGGTGATTAACGACGTACTCGACGACGTGCACGACGTTTTCACGTTGCTGCGCCAGATGCATGCGCACTGCACACCAACCGCACGGATCGTCGTCATTCATCCCAATTACTTGTGGCGACCGCTGCGCCGTGTCGCCGCTTTGTTCGGAACCAAGTGTCATAGAACGCGCCCCAACCTTCTCAGCGCCGGTGATCTGCGGGTCATCCTTGAGGGAGTCGGATTCGAGACGATCGACGTAAAGCCGAAGCTGTTCTCCCCGCGGAAACTACTGGGAATCGGATTGATCGCGAATTGGATGGGCGGCCTAATGCCGTTTTCACATCGGTTGGCGAGCTTACACGTTATCGTGGCCCGTCCGGAGGTGCGCACCGAGGATCCCGCATCCAAGACCGCCACGATTGTCATGGCGATGCGCGACGAGCGCGACAACGTCGAGCCGATGGTACGGGCCACGCCGCACGTCGGCCGCGAATGCGAAATCCTGATTGTCGAAGGCCACTCGCAGGACGGGACCCGCGCGGAGATCGAGCGCATAATCAAGGCTTACCCGGAAAAGAACGTCCGGTTGCTGATCCAAAGCGGCAACGGCGTGGGGAACGCCATTCACGAGGGCTTCCAGGCCGCCAAAGGCGACGTCATCATCCTGCTCGAGGCGGACCGCACATCTCCGCCGGAGGACGTTTGCAAAGTGTTCGACGCAATCGCGTGCGGCCGGGCCGAGTACGTGAACGGAAGCAGGTTCATCTATCCGCGGGAAAAGGGCTCGATGCCGTGGCTGAACGTGGTTGGAAACTGGCTTTTTGCGGCGTGGTTCATGTGGTTTCTCGGTCAGCGCACGTCGGACGTGCTTTGCGGCCTGAAGGGAGTGGACCGCCGCCAGTTTCGGCGCATCCTGGAGAATTGGGGATTCCTGGGCGTCGAGGACCCGTTCAGCGATTTTGAGCTGATCTTCGGGGCGGCCCGGCTGAATCTCAAGATCAGCGAGGTGCCCACGCGCTACTCCGGCAGGCAATACGGCCAGACCAAGGCGAAGTTCTTCAGGCACGGATGGATGCTCGCGCGCATGGCGGCACGGGCTACGAGGGTGTTCAGATGCCGTTGAGGGATTACCACGAGCGCTTCGCGTCCACGTACGATTCGTTCTATGCGGACCGGGACGTCCTGGCGGACGCCCGCTACGCCGCGGCACTTCTTGGACTTGGGGCCGGGCCCGCGCGCAGGCAAACCGTGCTCGATATCGGGTGCGGGTGTGGATCTCACGTGCTTGCGTTTGCGAGCCTGGGGTTCGACGCCACCGGAATCGACAAGTCTCCGGCGATGATCGCCCGGGCCACGGCGAAGCCGGTTCCGGCCGGAGCGGCGAAGGTGCGCTTCGTCGCGGAGCAATTTCCTCAATTCTGCGCCGCGCTGAACGGCCATACTTTCGACGGCATGGTCAGCATTTTCCAGGTGTTTAACTGCATGGGCTCGCCCGGTGAAATGCTGGAACACTTGCGGTTAGTCCGGGACAAGCTGGCGATCGGGGGGCGATTCCTGATCGACCTGTGGAACGGGGCGGCCGTTTTTGCCGAGGACCCGCGGGCGGGTGAAGCTCGATTTCCATGTGTCGACGATCCGTCCCAGGAAATCGTGCGCACAACCACCCCGCACTTGGACCGGATTAACCAGCGTTGCACGCTGTACTATCGCATAGCCACGATCGAGCGCGCCACGGGCACGAAGTTCGACGCGTTCGAGTCGCTGCACGAGATCACGTTTTTCACGCCGTTGCACTATCGCCATTTATTCGAGTTGGCGGGGCTGCGGGTATTGGATGAGTTCAAGCGCGGCTGTCCCGGCACCGCAATCACCGAGCGGGATTGGTACATAAGCTACCTGGTGGACCGGGCGTCGTGAGCGATGACGTTTCGGCGGCGGCGTGCGGTGCGGCGCAGCAACGCTAACGCTCGCTCCAAGTTCTTCGGCGGCGCGCGCGGGATGCCGATAAACCTTTGATGCGTGAACATATGCACATACCGGAATTCAGTCCGCAGTTAGGCACGGCCGAGATCGCCGAAGTGATCGAGACCCTGGAGGACAACTGGGTCACGGAGGGAAAGAAGACTCAGCAGTTGGAGGAGCTATTGGCGCAATACTTCGGCTGCAAGCACGTCATAATGGTGCCCAACGGTACGCTGGCGCTGTTCGCCGCGCTGAAGGTCCTGGGCGTCGGTGCCGGCGACGAAGTCATCGTTCCTGACTTTACTTTCTTCGGTACGGCCTCGGCCGTCGTGCTCTCCGGCGCAAGGCCCGTTCTGGTGGACGTAGACGAGTTCGACGGAACTATCTCCGTAGCGGCCGCGGAAGCGAGTCTCTCAGAGAACACGAAGGCCATCATACCGGTACATATCTACGGACAGAGCTGCGACATGCTGTCGGTCATGCGTTTCGCTCGAGAACACGGGCTTTACGTCATCGAGGACGCCGCGCAGGGATTCGGGGTAGACTTCGGCGACAAACACGTAGGCACGTTCGGCAACATCGGTTGCATTTCCTTCTTTGCAGACAAGACTCTGACAACCGGAGAAGGCGGCGCGCTTATCGTAAGTGACGACGAGACCGCGCGGCAGTGTAGATACTTCAAGAACCAGGGCCGGCCGGCCCGCGGCTCGTTCATCCACAATCACATGGGCTACAACTTCCGCATCACGGACATGCAGGCGGCAATCGGCCTCGCCCAGTTCAAGCGGATAGGCGAGACCATAAAGAGAAAGCAGTCGCTGCGTGCGGCGTTCTATGAACTGCTCGACGGTTGTCCGGGCGTGCGCATGCCGCTTGACAACGGTTTCGGCAACGTCGTCCCGTTCCGTGTAAACATACTGGTGGAGAAGCCTGAAGCGCTGTCGAGATTCCTCGCCGAGCGCGGCATCGCCACGAGGCGCTTCTTTTACCCGCTGCACCTTCAGCCCGCTCTCACGGCGAGAAACTCGGCCGTGCGGCGAACGCCGATTCAATCGGTCCGCCTCTTCGAGGCCGGCTTGATGCTCCCCAGCGGCCTCGATCTTACAGAGGACCAGATAGACTACATTTGCGCCTGTATCCACGAGTATCAGGCGTCGTCCCAAGCCGATCACTCGAGCGAGCCGCCAATCGGGCGAAACGTCTCGTTTTGAATTGACGTAGGCGGACGTGAGCAGCAAATGAGCCTTGCGTCACCAATGGTTCGACGCAATCGGGAACGGCAGAGTCGGCCTCCCGCGCCCGATGCCACGGTAGTTGCCCGGGCCCGGCTCAAGCTCGAACGTCACGCAAGGATATGGAGCGAACGGCCCCTCACGCGCGCGATCTACCGCGATTATCACGAGCTTGTGGACGCCGCCCGTAGCCGTGTAAAGGGACACGACGTCGAGGTCGGCGCGGGGCACGGCAGCTTCGCGGAGTTCAGGCCGTCGACCATCGCGTGTGACGTCGTGCCCTGCCCCTGGCTCGACTGTGCCGCCGACGCCGCGGGGCTTCCCTTCGCGGATGAATCGCTCGCCAACGTCATAATGATTGACGTGCTCCATCACTTGTCGGCGCCGCGCGCCTTCTTTGCGGGCGCATCCGAAGCGCTGGCTCCGGGCGGTCGAATAATCTTCATCGAACCTTACGTTTCACCCGTGAGTTGGCTCGCGTGGCGATTCTTTCACGAGGAAGGGATCGACACGTCGGCCGACCCTCTCGCAACAGAGCAGGCGGCCTCCGCTTTTACCGCGTATGACCCGTGGGACGCAAACATCGCTATTCCGACGCTGCTATTCTGGCGGCATTTGAAGCGGTTCCGCGAGTTGTTCCCGGAGTTCCAAGTTTTACGCCGCGAGCGCTTTGACATGCTGGTAATGCCGCTTAGCGGTGGATTTGAACGGCGTCGTTGGATTCCCCGTGTGCTTGTTCCCGCGGCGCGCGTGGTAGAGCGCGGTCTTGCGCCGCTCGCCGCGTTCTTGGCGTTTCGTTGCCTGATCGTCATCGAGAAGACGTGCCAAGTTTGACCAATACTTCGCGGATGCTCCCGACACAACGCCAGTCGCCGAAAGCGCTGCCCCCTTGGTGCGCGCAGGCTCACGCTCCGGCATCGGGCTCCCCCTTTCGGTTGCGATGTGCCCGGTAGGCCGGCGCGGCGCTAGGCGCGCGACGCGGGGCGGCGTTTGGGGCTGGTAACCGTCCGCTTGGCACCCGCGCGGCCCTTGCTGGTACGCGGTTTGGGCTTCACGGAAACCTCGATTTCGACGTGCGTCGCAGGATGAATCCGCACGAACCCGATCAAAGCACCCCCCAACTCAACCAGCAGCGCGGGCGCAACCACGTCCCCTTTGAGTGAGCCGGTCTTGTCAACGGCGACCGCCCCGCGGGCGAGCACGTTGCCTTGGACCTTGCCCTTGATGGTCAGCTTTCCGACCTTGATGGGAGCGACGACGTATCCGTTGCGCTCGACAACCACGTCGCCACACGTGGCAAACTCTGCGACGCAGTGATATCCCCTCAGCTTGTAATTCTCGAGGATCACACGCTTGTGGCAGTGAGTACAAAAGACGGACATGGCGCGTTGGGCGACTTCGATCTCGCGGCCGCACTGTGTACACGCGACGCGTTTGCCGGGAGCCTGTTGTTGTCTCGAGGTCAACGGCATGCCAGGATCAATCCACGCCAACGCGGGCCGGGCTCGAAACCGAAGGGTGTGATTGAGACACCAGCCGGAACGCGTTCACGCTACGGCTTGCGGCGTGGATCCTGATCCTTAATCGACTTTGCGTCGGGCGGCAAAGGCTGGCTGCTTGTCGGCGTCTGTGGCGGAGCGGCGGGCTTCTTGCCGTTCACGCCGATGGTACACCTCCCGACGAGCACGGCGCCTTCGGCAACCTCGAGCCGTGCAGTCTGGAGATCGCCTTCCAGTTTGGCCGACGCCGACAGGTGTACCTTGCTGTCGGCGGTGAGATTGCCCCTTACCTGCCCATCGAGCCTTATGGTCCCGGCCTTCGCGTCCCCCGTGAGCATGGCCCCTTCCCCAATCAGGAGTTGCCCGTCACTGGCGATCTCGCCTTCAACCTTGCCGAGCAGGCGCAGCGCCTTTTCAAAGCGAAGCTGCCCCTTGAACTCGGCGTCCTGCCCAATGGTCGTGGTATACTCTTCGTTTTGCTGAGCCATTCTGACCCTCCCTGTCAAAAGTAGATGACTCGTTCTTGCGGCTGCGGTTCCACCCGCAATTGCGCGGCAGCATTATATCGTGATCTCCCCGATGCTCAAAATGCAATTCGGCGCGGCGGCCCGAAATGCCCTTGAGCCGGGACGCGCGCGGCGGGGCGGTCGTGCACTGCCGGGACAGCCAGGATCCCATCATTTTGGCTGGGAGCGGTGAGGACAAGGCGAGAGATATGGTCTCTGCTGGCTCTCGCCGCCTGTGAGTTTTCAGCGGGACCATTGGAAGTGGGGCCACCCGTTCGCGCCCGGCTTTGGTGCGGGTATTCCACGTTACATGTTCAGAGCGCGTGTGAGAAGATCATACCCAGCAGCCTGTAGAGGAACTCCTCCATCAGCCTGTAGAAGAACTCTCCACTCATGTGGGACCGACTTCCTGCCTGCCGGCAGGCAGGTCCAGTCGGTCATCCTGGCGGCAACAGAGCCGCTTGACGGACTGGAGTGCGTGTTTAGCGTGGGCAATCCTGCTCCCCTCCTTACCAAGGAGGGGTTGGGGGAGGTTCACGCCGGCACGGAGAACCCCCCTTCGTCCCCCTTGTAAAGGGGGGGGAAGCTGCGGAACGCTAAACACGAACGTGCAACGTCAAGGCAGGCGGTCGCCTGCCTGTGCCGTGCGCGGCACGGCAGACAGGCGGCTCGGAAAAGGCGAGCGGCAACGCGCAAGATCGGTCGAATTGCAGCACCAGCAGTTCCCTCTTGCGTGCCGCGCAAAAGTGTGGACGAGAAGTGGCGCCGAAGCGGGCACGTCAGATGTTGAGTTGGAGCCTGGCCGCCTCCGACATTCGCTCGGGCGTCCATTGCGGTTCCCAGACGATTTCGACGCCTGCGGTGCTGACTCCGTCGATTCCCTTGACGCGCGATTCTACTTCCAGTGGGAGCGTGCCTGCAACCGGGCACGCCGGGGAAGTGAGAGTCATTTTTATGTCCACGCGTGCCTGGGGGTCGATTTGTACGTCGTAGATCAGGCCCAGGTCGTAGATGTTTACGGGAATCTCGGGATCGTAGCATTGTCGGAGCGTTTCGATGACTTCGGCTTCCAGTGCTTTGGCGCGAATGTCGTCGATCGGAGAACGCCTGGCATCCCCTGGCCTGGACGCTTTATCACTGGGACCGGCCGCGGGCGAGTTCGTCACATCCCACCTCCGCGAGGACTGATCCTTGACACTCGCTGTCGCTCGCGTAAAGGACAAGAGTCCTCGGCTCGTTTGCTCTGGTATTTGGGCACGCCTGCTACTCCGTAGTCACGATCTCATCGCGTTTTTCGAGGGCCGCTTTCACTGTGTGCCATGCGAGCGTCGCACACTTGACCCGGGCCGGATATTCACACACGCCCGCGAAGACCTCGAGCTTTCCGAGTCCGGGGCCTTCCGTAATCTCCTTCGCTTTGCCCGTAACCAGGCCGTGAAACCTGCGAAAAAGCGCCTTGGCCTCGTCGAGCGTCTTGCCCTTCAAGGTCTGCGTCATCAGGGAGGCCGAAGCCGTGGAAATCGCGCATCCGGATCCCTTGAAAGTCACCTCCTTGACCACGTCTTTCTCCAGCTTGACGAAGACGGTGACGTGGTCCCCGCAAAGCGGGTTGTATCCTTCGGCCTTGCCGTCCGGCGCGTCGAGCTCTCTATGGTTGCGCGGGCTCCGGTTGTGATCCAGGATCAGTTCCTGGTATAGATCGTTAATATCCGACATCAGCAAAACACCCTGACGACCTCGCGGAGTCCCTCGGCCAGAGCGTCGGCCTCCTCCTTGGTATTATACAGCGCGAAGGAGGCTCGCGTAGTGGCCGGGACCTTGAAACGCTCCATGACGGGCTGGGAGCAGTGGTGCCCGGTGCGCACGGCAATGCCCACGTGGTCGAGTATGGTGCCCACGTCGTGGGCGTGAACGTCCCCGATGACGAACGAGAGCACGCCGGCTTTGTTCGGCGCGGTGCCGATCAATCTGACCTGCGGAATCTGTGATACCAATTCCGTCGCATGGAAGAGCAGCTCTTCCTCATGTACGGCGACGTTGTCCAGGCCCACGGCGTTGAGATAGTCCACCGCGGCCCCCAATCCGATGGCGCCGGCGATGTGGGGCGTTCCCGCCTCGAGTCGGTAGGGAAGGTCGTTATACGTAGTCCCGGCGAAGCTGACTGACTTGATCATGTCACCGCCACCCTGGTATGGGGGAAGCCCTTCCAGGATTTCCAGCCGGCCGTAAAGCACGCCGATCCCGGTGGGACCGAACATCTTGTGCCCCGAGAAGGCGTAAAAATCACAATCGAGCTCTTGTACGTTGACGGGAAAGTGCGGCACGGCCTGAGCGCCGTCCACGAGCACGGGTATCTCCCGCGCGTGGGCCAGATCCACGATCTCCCGGACGGGATTTATCGTCCCCAAGGCATTGGACATATGGGTGATCGCGACGAGCTTGGTCCGCGGCGCGAGAAGTCGCACGAACTCATCGATCAGAAGCTCGCCTCTGTCGTTGATGGGAGCGACGCGCAGGACGGCCCCGGTTTGCTGGCAAAGAATCTGCCAGGGAACGATGTTGGAGTGGTGTTCCATCCAGGAGATCACGATCTCATCGCCTTCACGGATTCGCGTGCGGCCGTAGGATTGAGCTACGAGATTGACGGCCTCGGTCGTACCTCTCGTGAATATGATCTGCTCGGGCCGAGGCGCCGCGATGAAGCGTTGAATCTTCACCCGCGCCTCTTCGAACGCCCTTGTCGCGCGCACGCTCAGCGTGTGAACGCCGCGGTGCACGTTGGCATTGTCGCGGGCGTAGTAGGCGCTGACGGCGTCGATGACTTGTTGCGGCTTCTGGGCGGTGGCGGCGTTGTCCAGGTATACGACCGGCCGGCCGCCTATTCTCTCACGGAGGATTGGAAAGTCCGCCCGGATGCGCTCGACGTCAAGGGCCGGAACTGACCGCGGGCGATTCGACCCTGCTTGAACGTTCGCGGCGGTAATCATCCGGCCTCCTTAAACAGCCGGCCATGCGGCAACCGCTCGAACAACAGCTCCGTCAGTTGTTTGCGCAATGGATCGGGACGGATACACGCAATGCTTTCGTGCGCGAACCCGTACACCAGCAACCCCCGCGCCGACTTCTCATCCAGTCCGCGCGAGCGCAGATAGAACACCGCGTCGTCGCTGACCTGGCCGACGGTGACACCGTGCGTACACTTAACGTCGTCGGCAAAGATCTCGAGCTGCGGCTTGCTGTCCACTTGCGCGTCTTCGGAGAGCAGCAGGCTCATGTTGGATTGTTTGGCGTCCGTCTTCTGCGCGCCCTCGCGAACGATGATCTTTCCCGAGAACACCCCACGTCCGCGGCCGTCCAACACACCCTTGAAGAACTCCCGGCTGTCGCAATGCGGCTTGGCGTGGTCGACGATCAGGTGGTTGTCGACGTGTTGCCCGCTGCCGGACATGTAGAACCCGTTAAGAGCACAGTTGCACCCTTCGCCGTCGAGCACGGTGGTAATATCGTTTCTAGTGAGTCCCCCGCCCATTGTTACGGCAAACGACGATACGTTGCTGTTGGCGTGCTGGTGAATGTGCGTCAAGCCGACGTGGAACGAGCCGTCCGATTCCCGGCCGACCTTGTAGTGATCGATCACGGCGTTCTCGCCCGCCACCAGTTCGGTTACGGCGTTTGTGAAGTATGGTTCCCGCGACCTGCCCACGTAACTTTCAACTATGGTTACCTGGCTGCTGTCCTCCGCGACAATCAGCACACGGGGATGCGTCACCAGGGATTTTTCCAGCGCGGCGGAGACAAAGACCAGTTGAATCGGCGTCTCGATGACGGCCCCCTTCGCGACGTGCAAGAAGGCACCGTCGCTCATCAGGGCGGTATTCAAGTCTGGAAACGCTTCAGACCGGTAGTCCGCGTGTCGTGTGAGGTGCGCCTGAAGCGGCGGCGTTTCGTCCGCCAGGGCCTTCCCCAGGTTTACGAGACTGACCCCGCGTGGAAGCGCATCCAACATGGAGAGCGCCGGGTCGAAATGCCCGTTTACAAACACAATCCTATGGCCGCCGCGCGGGCCGAAGAGAAAAGGAGACAGGTCAGCCGGCGACACACCGGCGTTCCCCCTGGGCGCAATTGCAAACTCGGCGCGTGCAATCGGGGCGACGTTGGTGAACCGCCATTCTTCCTGCTTCGTCGTCGGAAACCCACGATCGCAAAAGCGTGCCATGGCGGCCTTACGAATCGGAAGCAGCCAGGCCCCCGGCCCGGTCGCCGAGCGGCGTTCGATTTCCTCAAAGCGCGAGATGTATGATTCGATTCCTTGATGTTCAACAGCCTGCGTCATGCTATTCGTTCCGTTTTGCTAGGAAGTGACGAGCCTCGCTCCCGTGGAGCCCTTCTCGAACAGCGCGTAACCGTGCTCTTCGAGATCCAGGGCCAACTCCTTGCCGCCGGACTTCACGATACGTCCGTCCAAGAGCACGTGAACGTGGTCCGGCACGATGTAGTTGAGAAGACGCTGGTAGTGCGTGATGACGATCATGGCCCGGTCCGGGGTGCGCAGCTTGTTCACCCCGTCGGCCACGATCCGCAGCGCGTCGATGTCGAGGCCGGAGTCGGTCTCGTCGAGAATGGCCAGCCTGGGCTCGAGCACGGCCATTTGAAATATCTCGTGGCGCTTCTTCTCGCCGCCGGAGAAACCTTCGTTCACCGACCGGTTCAGCAGGCGCGCGTCGATGTCGACTATCGACGCTCTGTCCTTGACGATCTGAAGGAAGTCCACGGCGTCCAACTCCTCCTCGTTTCTATGTTTCCTAAGCGAGTTCAGGGCGGCGCGCAGAAAATAGTTGGTGCTCACGCCCGGAATCTCGACCGGATATTGAAACGCCATGAACAGGCCCTCGCGGGCCCGCTCATCGGGGGACATCTCGAGGAGGTCTTTCCCATCGAACGTGACGGAGCCCTCGGTCACGTCATAGGTCTCGCGGCCGGCCAGCACCTGCGCGAGCGTGCTCTTCCCCGATCCGTTGGGGCCCATTATGGAGTGGACCTCGCCCTTCTTTACGTGAAGGTCTATGCCCTTGAGGATCTCCGCGCCGTCCACGCTTGCGTGTAAATTTCTGATATGCAGCATGTGTTTTCCCTTGGTATATCGCTCGTCACCCGCGCTGGTCAGTACCGCTCCATCGAGGGGGCCATCTGCGACGCCCAGGCGTCGATTCCCCCGGCAAGACTGCGCACGTTCGTAAACCCGTGGCCGATCAGATAGGAGGCCGCATCGAGGCTGCGCATGCCCATGTGACAATACGTCACGATCGGCGTGTCCTTCGGCCAGCTCTCCATCATCTCCTGCACCAGCTCCTGGCTGGCGGGAAGGGCCCCGTCGAGCATTCCGATCTGCTGCTCGTCGGGCCCGCGGACGTCGATCAGCTTCGGCGGATTGTCGCCCTTGAGATGAGCCGCCAGTTCCGACGGAGAAAGTTGAAGCTGTTTCTCGTGCTCGTGACTTTGCCGGATGTGCGCGAGCACTTCGCCGGTGTCGAGCACGTTGTGTCTGGTGAGCACCTCGCCAAGACGCTCGTCCGGCGCGAAGCCGCAACTGCTGCACCCGCCGATGTGGTAGCGGCGCATCAGGGCCCGCTGGGCGCCGGGGAACTCCTCGAGCACTTGGGCCATCGTACTGTCTTTGGTTATCTCATTTGCCGCCTTCATACCAGGCCTCCTTACACCGTCAAAGTTACTTGCCGTCCCTGTTTCGCGCCGGCGCATGTCACTCCAGGCCGGCCGCCCACCGCGCCAAAGCCTTGGGGATGACGTCTTCGAGCCAGCTAGTGAATCGGCGCTGCACGTTCATTGGTTCCTCACCAAAAGTGAACACGAAAGGTTCGTCCGTCAGCGGGACGATTTCGTCGAACACTGTGTTCCCCTCGTCGTCGGTGCGTTTGGCATAGATCATCGCTGAGCATACCATAACCCCGGTGTGACCATGCCCGAGCGGGTGGAATGAAAGAAGAATATCCGTGCGCAAGTCCGTGCGTAGCGTCAGCGCTACCCATGAACGGTATGCATCGAGATTGGCGAAGTACCCCAGCTTCTTCGCACATTGTATGATCTGGTGGTAATTGTAATGGGCCTTCTCGTCACTCTGGGGCGCTGCCGAAGCGTAAACGCTGAATTCGGGATTGGCTACCTGAAGCACCGGCTCGATCTCTCGTGCGGCGTCATCCAGGCGCCCTTTCGCGATTTCGTGCAGTGTATCGGCTGTTTCATGAGCGCGTCGAATCAGCTCGCCAAGCTCTGCATTTTTCTTCTCGAATTTCGCTCGGACGCTTTCGAGCACTCCGGAGAGTTGATTGGCTTCCCGAAGCACATCTTCCCCGATGCTCAAGACCTCGCGAATCGCCTTACGCTGAAGGGTGCCGAACAATCGGACGAGCGGCCGAAGATCGCCGCGGTCAGCCGACCTTAGCGCGGAGATGTATTCAAGTTTATCCTTGCGTGTAATCACCAGCGGCAGCCAGCGCCCTTTCACCAGAACAAGCGTTGCGAGGCACCGCGCTATACGCCCGTTGCCGTCGGTGAAGGGGTGGATAAGTGTGAACCGGTGATGCAGCCACGCGGCTTCGACATCCGGCGGTACGTGCAGCTCAACATGCTCTTCATACATTCCGAGCAGCCGATCGATTTCGCTTTCAACTTGCTCGGGCGGACAAAACTCGAAAACGACCTCGCCGTCGGATCCCTCGACGTTATTCGGAAGTTTCTTCCACTGCCCACGCGGCAGGGCCCGCGTTACCAGGGTGCCCAGCGTATCCCGCGCCTGATACCTCTGCTGGTGCCGCGTTATAACTTGGTGCAGTTCCCGCAAATACGATTTGGTAAGAGGCCGCTCGGATGAAACGAACTGGTACAGACCATCCACTGCGTCGAGTTGATCCCGAATCTTGCTGACAACGGCGATCGGCGTGTCGTCTACGTCCTCGTGAGAAATCAGCGCCGCGTCCAGGCCCCTCTCTATGAGAGTTTTCGTGGCGCCCTCGCTGATTCGGTACAAGTCTTCAATGGCACCCGTCTCGACCGCCCATTGCCGCTTGAGTTTCTGGAGAAAGTTGTCGAGCGATCCTCGCGCGCGAAGTTCGCCTTCCTGTTCATGCCAGATCGAGACCGTGAGCGCCGTCTGCGGATCTGACAACCCCCGCCAGTCGTCGGGCAAACCTTCGATCGGCGACCAGCGATGTTGCGCGGTTGCCTCCAATATTGCACTCTCCGTCATCTCTAGCCGACGCTGCCTTCCAGGCTTACCTCCAGCAGCTTCTGCGCCTCGACCGCGAACTCCATGGGCAGCTCGCGGAAGACCTCCTTGCAGAAACCGTTGACGATCATGGACACGGCGTCCTCCGAGCTTATTCCGCGCTGATTGAGATAGAACATCTGGTCCTCGCCGATCTTCGACGTGGTCGCCTCGTGCTCCATGTGCGCGGTGCTGTTCTTCACCTCTATGTACGGGAACGTGTGGGCTCCGCACTGATCCCCGATGAGCATCGAGTCGCACTGGGTGAAGTTGCGGGCGCGGTCGGCGCCCTTGTTGATTTTCACTCCGCCGCGGTAGGTGTTCTGGCCGTGACCGGCGGAGATGCCCTTGGAAACCACGTTGCTCCGCGTGTTCTTCCCAATGTGGATCATCTTCGTGCCGGTGTCCGCCTGTTGGCGCCTGTTGGTCAGGGCGACCGAGTAAAACTCGCCGACGGAATTGTCCCCCACCAGAATGCAACTCGGGTATTTCCAGGTAATCGAGGAGCCCGTCTCAACTTGCGTCCAGGATATGTGCGATCGCCTGCCTGCGCATTTGCCACGCTTGGTGACGAAGTTGTAGATTCCGCCGACGCCGTTTTCGTCGCCCGGATACCAGTTTTGTATCGTCGAGTATTTGATGCGCGCGTCGTCCAGCGCGACGAGCTCGACGACGGCCGCGTGAAGCTGATTCTCGTCGCGCATGGGCGCCGTGCAGCCCTCCAGATAGCTGACGTAGGCCCCTTCCTCGGCTACGATCAACGTGCGCTCGAACTGTCCGGTCGACGCGGCGTTGATCCTGAAGTACGTCGACAGCTCCATCGGGCAGCGCACGCCCTTGGGTACGTAGACGAACGACCCGTCGCTGAACACCGCCGAGTTCAACGTCGCGAAGAAATTGTCGGAATAGGGAACGACCGAGCCGAGGTATTTCTTGACGAGGTCGGAGTGCTCGCGGACCGCCTCGGAAAACGAGCAGAAGATGATGCCCAGCTCGGACAGCTTCTCTTTGAACGTCGTCGCGACGGATACGCTGTCGAAAACCGCGTCCACGGCCACGCCCGCCAGCACCGCCTGCTCCTCGAGCGGAATACCCAGCTTCTTGTAGGTCTCCAGGAGCTTCGGATCGACTTCATCGAGGCTCTGGGGACGGTCTTTCTGCTGCTTGGGCGCGGAGTAGTAGACGATGCTCTGGTAGTCTATCGGCGGGTAGTGAACGTTTGCCCACGTGGGCTCCTTCATCGTGAGCCAGTGGCGATATGCCCGCAGGCGCCATTCGAGCATGAACTCGGGCTCGTCTTTCTTGGCGGAGATGAAACGGATGATCTCCTCGTTTAGCCCCGGCGGGGCGCTGTCGGCGTCAATGTCGGTGACGAAACCGTACTTGTACTCCTGTTTCTCCCAACGCTCTAGTGTAGTGTTGGTTTGAGCCATCTCACGTAAACTCCCTAAATCGCGCATCGTCGCGCGAGTTTGATTACAAACGCCTTCTTTTCGGGCCGCGTTAGCCGCCGCCCGCCAACGATCCCGTGGCCAGACCCGCAACGCTTACGTTGACACGGTTCCAGGCCATGTCTTCCACCGTCACCTGACTCAAGAGGTCCCTCAAGGCAAAATTCAGCTTATAGACGGGCTCGCGAATCTCGCAGTGCCCTTCCAACTCACATTCCTTTGTCCTGGCCTCGGCGCCCCCCGGACAACAACGCGCCAGCCTCGTCGGCCCTTCGACGGCTTCGAACAGCTCGGTCAGTGTTATTTCGGCCGGTGGTCTGGCAAGACCGTAACCACCGTGCGCCCCTCTGACCGACACGACTAAGCCGTTTTGGGCCATCAGGTTGAGCACGTTGGTCAACGCGCGCGGCGGTATGCGCAACTGATCGGACAGGTCACGCGCGCTCGCTATCGCACGCCCTCGCCGGGCGAGAGCGGCCAGGGCCGCGAGTGCATAATCCGCCTTTCTTGTCAGAGAAAGCAAACGAAGTTCCCCGTTTTCCGCGGCGATCTAGTGCTGCGTCATACCAGTCTTTTCGGGTGTCGGTGCCCTTTAATGAGCCGCCCGTCTGCCGACAGGGAGGCGACCGCCTGCCCGTGCGTGCCCGCACTTGTCTGCGTGCGTGCCGCTCGCACAGGCAGACGCAGACAGGTAAGGGAGCGGGCCTGCACAACTCGCAATTTCAATTGTGTTGAACCACTGGTTCCCGCCATGCGCCGTCGCCCGAATTACTGCAAGTTAGGATCGCCTTCCAAGACTTCCCGAAGCTTAGCCAGCGCGGTTTTTTGAATCTGCCGCACTCTTTCCTTGCTCAGTCCGACTGTCTTGCCGACTTCGGCTAGCGTACGGCCCGAGCCCCCATCCCTCGGGAAGCGCCAACTGATTACGGCCGCCTCCCGCGCAGTTAGCTCGGCAAGGTTCTCGTCGAGTGCCAGACTAAGCCGATCAACGTGAAGGTCCGGCCCAGGATCCGTGCTGAACGGCGGCCGGTCCCACTCCTGGTACTCGGCCGCAAAGTGCTGCCGGTCTCGAGTGGCCTTTCTGGCAACATGAATCAGAGCGCGGATGATCGCGTTACACGCGTATGTGCTGAAATGGTACCCACGCCAGGGATCGAAACCCTCTACCGCGCGTACAAGCACGAGCATGCCCTCGCTGCGCAGCTCGTCCCGGTCCAGGCCGTACCGGTGAAACCCCGAAACCATTGTGTAGACCAAGCCGAGATTTCGCTCAACCAGGTGGTCACGCACGAGCTTCCACCTGTCGGCCCATTTGCACCGCTCGGCGCAGGAACGCCTCCCCGATGGCATGCGCCGTCCCGCACGATAGGCGCAAGTGTGCAAAGCCTTGAACAACGTGACGTCGTCCGCGCCGTGGACGTCAAGCCCGCCGTTCTCCAGCGAGCGCGCGATGCGCACGGTATCGTCAGCCGCTTTCTCCGTTCTAACTCGCCGCGTGGGCACGTACCGCAACGAGTGTGGATCGATACGCGACGCGCAACCACAGTCTCTTCTATTGTTCACAGGCACGCGTATTCTTCTTTCCAAAACGCACGCAAAGTCCTAGTATGTATATCGTACTAATTTGGTGCTGTATTCGTTCGTATATATCACCAAATTGGTGATATTTCAATAGCGCCGCGGAACATTCTTACGTTTTACACGGAACACGGCCGAAGTTTTCGGAGAAACACAAATGAATACGGTGACACTTGAACAGGTCATGGAGCACCTGCGAACCGTGAACGACCCAGAGCTCCACAAAGACCTCGTGTCACTCAACATGGTCAAGGACGTGAGGGTCGACGATGGCCGGGTACTTGTAAAGATCGAGCTTACGACTCCCGCGTGCCCGCTCAGGGATCGTATTACTCAGGACGTCGACGAAGCGCTGCGCCGAATTCCCGGTGTCTGTTCGGTCAGCGTGGAGTTCAGCGCCCGCGTGCTCGGGCATAAGCAAGGGCCCAGTTCGCTGCCGGGCGTCAAGAACGTTCTTGCCGTCGGTGCCGGCAAGGGAGGCGTTGGCAAGAGCACCGCCGCCGCGCTCATCGCCCTCGCGTTAAAACGAATGGGAGCGGCCGTGGGGCTGATGGACGCCGACGTATACGGGCCGTCGATTCCCACCATGCTCGGTGTAGCGGACGCAAAGCCCCGTATCGACGGTGAAAAGCTCGTTCCGGTCGACGCCTGCGGCATCGGGCTCATGAGCATTGGATTCATGGTCGACCGTGACAAGCCCTTGATCTGGCGTGGCCCGATGGTGCACGGCGTCGTCAAGCAGTTCCTCGAGCAGGTCAATTGGGGAGACCTCGACTATCTGATCGTGGATCTTCCACCAGGAACCGGTGACGTTCCGTTGACACTGGCGCAGTCAATACCGATGACCGGTGCCGTGGTGATATGCACGCCGCAGGAAGTCGCATTGATCGACGCACGCCGCGCCGCAAAAATGTACGCCCAACTCAACGTACCCTGCCTTGGTATCATCGAGAACATGAGCTACTATTTGTGCCCCGAGTGCGGCCACCGTGACGAGATATTCGATCACGGCGGCGCGGAGCGGGCGGCGGCGGAGTTGGGTGTTCCCTTTCTTGGGGCGATTCCGCTGAACGCCAACATAAGGATTTTTACCGACGCGGGCCGGCCTGAGGATACCTTCACGTCGGCGGGAGACCTGGTTCGTGAGGCCGTGGAAGGCGTGACCATGGCGCTTGCGGGCCAGATCAGTATTCGAAATGCCGAGGGCGCGTTGCAACCGACACTTTCGATTGAGTGATCTAGGGCTAGTTCAAATCGCGGCCATGCGCGAAATCACGATCCTTACGACCGCTATATTGTACGTGTTTAGCGTAGGCAATCCTGCTCCCCTCCTTGCCAAGGAGGGGTTGGGGGAGGTGAACGCCGGCACCGAGAACCCCCCTTTTTCCCACCTTGTCAAGGGGGGAAGCTGCGGAGCGCTAAACACGTACGCTATGTTCATGGCGGCTGTGCTCTCCGCCCATAGGCTTGCCGGCCCTGCCGCCGGTGAACGGCCATCGGCCGAAGGAGCCGAAGCCGCTGGGCCCGAGGTAACGATTTCGGGCGGATACGTCGACCTCGAACGGCGCTACCGGTGGCAGGTCGCGAACCACCACGCATCGTCAGTTGTTTATATACAGTTTCCTCACTATCTTGCCCGGATGTTCTTGGCCCCGGACGGCTGGACGACGGAGAGCACCAACCTGGTCAACGTCGGCGTGCGCGCGGAGTCGGGCACGTGCGCTGCCCGGGCCAATAAGGATGGTGAGGGGATACGGCCCGGCGATTCGGCGGAGTTTGTCATGAGCATGGCCGATTCGCGTGCAATCCCCAGGCGGGGCACGGTTGTGGTGCGCTTCGCTGACGGCCGGCAACGCGAGATATTAGAAGTGGAAGTCCCCGGGCCTCCGCGTGCCGGTGACAAATACATGACGCTGATCGCTCTGGGCGTGATCTTCGGCGTCTGGATCTGCTTCCGCGCCCTGCGCAGTCAACGGAATGCCGTTGTGCGGTCGGGTCGTTCGGAGGACACGGCGTGATCGATAGACGCCGTACACGACGCGCGGCGACCGCCGCGTAAATTCACCGGCCCCGCCGCTGTGGAGATAGCTGAGCGACAGCCTTTCTCCCCCTCCGGGCCATCTGGCATCGAGGTCGGCGATGTACTAGGATGGCCGGCCGCACAACGGACTTTTCACTAAGGCACGCTAACAAAACGCCTGTTTCAGGCACTGGTGCCTCGGGACGTTTGCGCAGGCTAAAGCCTGCGGCTCGGTTTTGTTAGAGTTTCTGAATGGGGTACTTGGAGTTCCGCATTGCTAAGGACGATGCGCAGAAAAAGGGAATTCCCAGGTTTGACGGGGACAGGCCGCGTCCGAAACGCCGCGCCCATCGCAGCTTTCAATCGGCATCGGCCTCGGATGGTCTTCTTCGCATCGGTGCTTGCGTTTACGCTGGAAGGCGCGAGCGGCCAATCCATCCCACAGGCGTTGGTGGGCGCGAAGCTAATCACGATTTCCGGTGACGAGATCGAAACGGGCACTCTTGTCGTTCAGGACGGGAGAATAACCGCGGCCGGGCCGGTCGACGCGGTTTCTATTCCCGCGGGCGCGGTGCGTATTGATTGCGCCGGCAAGGTCATCATGCCCGGCCTGATTTGCACGCACAACCACGTCGGGGGGATAGGCGGCGCCGACAATTCCGGGCCGATCCAGCCGGACGTGCGCATCTTCGACTCGCTCAACGTCCGAGACGCGGGATTCAGGCGCGTGGTGGCCGGGGGGCTCACGACCGTCAACATCATGCCCGGCTCCGGCCATCTGCTAAGCGGGCGAACCATCTATCTCAAGATGCGCCGCGGCAACACCGTCGAAGACTTCTTCATCCGTGACGCCGACGGCATCGTCATGGGCGGCGTGAAGATGGCCAACGGCACGAATTCTCTGCGCGAAATGAAGGGCTTTCCGCGGACGCGAGCCAAGTCGGCCGCACTGGTGCGGCAGGAGTTCATCAACGCGGGCGAATACCGCGAAAGGCTCGCCCGGGCCGGCGGCGACCTGGCGGAAACGCCTGCGCGCGATGTGCGAATGGAGACGCTCGTCGACGTGCTCGAAGGCAGGAAAATCGTTCACCACCATACCCATCGCCAGGACGACATAATGACCGTGATGCGCCTGGCGGAGGAATTCGACTTTCGCGTCGTGCTGCACCACGTAAGCGAGGGTTGGAAGATCGCCGACCAGATTGCGGAGGCCCGCGTGCCGTGTTCGATTATTCTGGTGGAGAGCCCGGGCGGAAAGCTGGAGGCCAGCGAACTGGCTTTCGAGACAGGCGCAGTTCTGGAACGCGTGGGTGTGCTCGTCGCGTATCACACTGACGACTGGATAAACGACTCGCGTTTGTTTCTGCGCAGCCCCGCGCTCGGTGTCCGGGCGGGCATGTCGCGGGCCGGGGCCTTGAAGGCCGTCACTCTCGCGGGTGCGGAGATGCTTGACCTGGGCGACCGGATCGGATCGCTCGAGCCCGGCAAGGACGCCGACTTTGTGCTGCTCTCGGGAGACCCGCTGAGCGTGTACACGAAAGTCCTGCAAACGTGGGTCGAGGGCGAGAGGGTGTTCGATCGCAGCGACCCGAACGACCGCCTGTACGCGGTGGGCGGGTACGGCGCGGGCGATGACGCGGAACCGTTCACGTGCTGCATTGCCGACGAAGGGAACGAATGATGCCAACCAGCCTCTCTCCCAGCCTGAGCATGATTACGGCGGCGGTATTGATTGCCGCTCCGCAACCCCCGGCCCTGGCCCAAGTGGTCGTCCGCGGCAAGACGGTACACACCATGGCCGGGCCGGCCGTAACGGACGGTCTGGTGCTCATCCGCGACGGCAAGATCGCCTTCGTCGGGCCCGCGGAAGGCGTGCCGATTCCGAACGGCTACCGCGTTCTCGAGGCCGAGGTTGTCACGCCAGGCCTGATCGACGCGCACACGACCGTCGGCCTCAGCGGGATTTTCAATCAGCCCCAAGACCAGGACCAGATTGAGCGTTCCGCTCCGATCCAGCCGGAGCTTAGGGCCATCGACGCCTACAACACGTCCGAGGCGCTCGTCGAATGGGTCCGCGGTTTCGGTGTAACGACCATTCACACTGGGCACGCGCCCGGCGAATTGATCTCCGGCCAGACATTTGTCGTCAAAACGGCGGGCACCACCGTTGAGGAAGCCGTGGTCGTCGACGCGGCCACGGTGTCGGCCACCATCGGACCCGCGGCCCTCAAGAATAAGGAAAAAGACAAGGACAAGTCGCCCGGAACCCGTGGCAAAATGATGGCGATGCTCCGTGCGGAATTCATCAAGGCGGGCGAGTACCGGCGCAAGCGCGAGTCCGCAGAAGAAGACAAGAAGCCCGAGCGGGACCTTCGGATGGAAGCGCTGTCGCGTTTATTGAAGAAGGAGCTTCCCCTTATGGTCACGGCGAACCGGGCGCAGGACATCGCCAGCGCCCTGCGCCTCGCCCGGGAATTTGAGCTCCGCCTCGTTCTGGACGGCGCATCGGAGAGCTATCTGCTCATCGACGAGATCAAGGCTGCCGGTATTCCGGTCATCATTCATCCGTCGATGTACCGTGCGACGGGAGAGCTCAAGAACATGAGCTTCGAGACCGCCGCTAAACTTCGACATGCTGGAATCCCGGTCGCTTTGCAGAGCGGCTACGAGAGCTACGTCCCCAAGACGCGCGTGGTTCTCTTCGAGGCGGCGATAGCGGCGGCCAACGGCCTTACGTGGGAAGAAGCCCTGGCCACGATCACGATCGACGCCGCGCGCATTCTGGGCGTTGACGAGCGCGTGGGCTCACTGGAGGCCGGAAAAGACGGCGACGTGGCCCTCTTCGACGGAGACCCGTTTGAGTATACAACTCATTGCACGGGCGTGGTCATCGAAGGGAAGGTTGTCTCCGACGAACCACATTGACCGTTACCTCGCTACCATTCCCACCGACGAACGGCCTCGTGAGCGTAACACCACACTCGCCGGCTTTGTGCGTCGCGCTTTTCCGGGCCGACCATCTATGCGATAATAGCGATAGGAGGATTCGGCAATGAGGACTTTCAAGTTCGTCGTGGAAAAGGACCCCGATACCGGTCTGTACGTCGGGTACATCCCGGGGTGGCCAGGTGCCCACTCGCAGGGAGCGGACGTGGACGAGCTCCAACGAAACCTGCAAGAGGTAATCGAGATGCTTCTCGAGGACGGAGAGCCAAAGCTCGAGTCGGAGTTCCTAGACGTGCGCACGATTCAGGTCGCTTGATCGTGGGCTCGGCTCCAGTTCTCAAAACCGCGCGAGGTGATCGCACTTCTTGAAGCGCACGGCTTTACGGAGATTCGGCAACGTGGATCTCACAAGCAATTTCGGCATGACGATGGACGCGCCACCACCGTCCCCGTTCACGCTGCAAGGGATGTCTCACCGACGCTGCTTCGCAAAATAGCCCGTGACATTGGCCTTACGGTTGATGAATTGCTCGCAAAACAATAGCCGCAACGATTTGGCGCCCGAGCGACAGCTGGTCACCTGTCCAGCCCGATCGGTCATGCCTCCCCGCCGCCGGCGCAGGCTCACCTTCCCAGGTATCCCAGGCTCCGAAGTTGCTCGATGTGGCGGGGGCTCATGTCCACGGGCTCCGGCGTTGACATGGACGCCGCTTCGTCCGCCAGCTCGGTATGAAGCTTCATCAATCGCTGCCGCAACTCGGCGGCGAGCCCGGCGCGCGAGCCCACGAGGTTGTTGAGCTCCGCCGGGTCCACGTGCAGGTCGTAAAGCTCCTCGCGCTGCGCCGCAAGCGGATTGAGATCATGTATGAACTTGTACCGTCCGGTGCGCAGCGCGATCTTGTCCGCACCGTAAAGCGTCGACTCGCAGAAGGACTCGAGATCTTCGCCCGCTGCGCCGGTCATCAACGGCAACAGCGACCGGCCGACGAACGACGCCGGCGCCTTCACGCCGACCATCTCGAACAGCGTGGGCATGA
>Ga0326597_10002709_pt1 | contig 26212 bp, 23 predicted proteins | sample RVTome_12_FD_203789 | JGI IMG/M metagenome (GOLD analysis project Ga0326597, IMG submission 203789) | Soil microbial communities from uranium-contaminated site in the Upper Colorado River Basin, Wyoming, United States - RVT100D185 | ecosystem: Environmental > Terrestrial > Soil > Contaminated >... | reverse complement strand
CCATCGACGAGTACCGCAAGCGGATCACCAAGATACTCGCCCGCTATTCGCCTCTTACCACGATCGAATTTTCGCGCGGCTGCGTGTTCCAGTGCGATTTCTGCGGCAGCAAGAACACCATGGGCCTTGGTTACCGCAAGAAGTCGCCCGGACGCTGCGTGGAGGAGCTCCAGTACGCGTACTCGCTGGGCTATCGTGAAGTACTCCTCGCGGACGACATTTTCACCAGCGACAACCGTTGGGCAACAGAGGTGTGTGAGGCCATCATCCGCAGCGATGTCAAGATGGCGTGGACCTGCACCAACGGTATCCGCGTCGATAGCGCGGACGACGCGCTGTTCACGGCGATGCGCAGGGCGGGTTGCTACCGCGTGCACTTCGGCTTCGAGAGCGGCAATGACGAGGTGATCAAGGCCTTCGGCAAGGGCGGTACGGCAACGCTCGCAGAGGGGCGCAACGCGGTGCGTTTGGCCAGGAAGGCCGGCCTCGACACCTGGGGCATGTTCATGGTGGGGTTGTCGGCCGACACCGAGCAGACCATGCTCGACACCATTTGCTACGCCCGCAGCGTGGAGGTGGATGTCATGAAGTTCGGGATTACTGTGCCGTTCCCCGGAACCCCGATGTTTTCCGATTTGCACCGCAAGGGCCGCCTCAAGACGTACAACTGGGACGACTACAACGTCTACAACGAGGCGCACTCGATATTCGACCACCCTAATCTCAGCTGGGAAACGATCAGGGCGTTCTATCGCAAGGCCTACATCGAGTGCTATTACCTGAACCCAAGCTACATCTGGCGCCGGCTGGTGCGCTCGCTGCGCACTCTGGAGTTTTTCTGGGACGCGGTATTCATGGTGCGTTTCCTTTACATCCTGCTGAGTCAACCCAAGCCGCCGCCCGAGGAGCAGTACGCCTACCGCGACCGCTGGGAGCCCCTGAAAATCAATCCCGAGAACATTCGCCGGTATGCGGTGCCACAGGTACGCAAGCGCGCCTTGGCGAGTCCCGCGCGGCCACCGGAGCCAGCGTCCTCAGTGGAAGCGGTTCACTGACGTACACCACGGCTGGACGCCATCCTCGCAGCATCCCGTGTGCATCTCGGTTCATCGCCTTCGAGCGGGTGACCGCTCTGACTATTTGCTGTTGGATTCTTTCGACGATTTCGCCGGGCTCGCCCAGAATGCTTCTCGGGCCTTGAGGAAAATACTTCTAAGCCCCGTCCCGTCGCGAAACGCAATAATGAGTGCCAGCGGCGACATCAAGACATAAATTGCCAGCTGCATGGCCGTCGTCAGCGCGAGTGCTTCCTCCAACCCGAATCCGTACCTGGCTAGGATAAAGACGCCGGCTGCTTGATAAGTGCCAATGCCCCCGGGCAGGGCGGGAACCGCGGATCCCAACGTGGTCACGACGAAGACGGCCAGAAGCTGTGGTAACGATAGCGGCTGGCTCCCGGCATGTGAGACGAAAACGGCCAGAAGGGCGAACGCCGTGGCCCAGATCAGCAGGCCGATCCCGAACAGCCTTCCCAACCCCAAAGGAGTCAACTGGTCCGCGACGCCGCGCAGCATCATGGTTACCGAGTGGAACGCCGGAAAGGATGCGCGTTCGGATCGAGAATCCAGAATCTTCAGACCCGTGATTGCCACGGCGATTGCACCAACCGGCACCACTAGCGCCAGTGCAATGGCGGCAGGCGACAGAGTAAGATTGAGTAGCACCAGCGCACTCCAGCCCATGAGACCGACGAGGAACAAATCGGCAAGGCGCTCGAGAAAAACCGCGCCAATGCAGCGGCTCAGCGGCAATCCGGCGTGATCCGAAAGATAGGAAGCCTTCAACACCTCGGAAGCTCGCGCAGGCAACAGGACGTTCAACCCCACAGCCAGGACAACAGCGGGGACCGTAAAGCGCAGGGGCGGAGGCTGGCTGGAAACGATGAGGCCGTGCCGCCACGCCGTCAGCCATACCATCAAGAACACGAACGGCTGGATGAGCAGGGCCGCGAAAAACAAAGATCGGTCGAGATGTTCAAGAAACGCTTTCCCGTTAACATATTTCACGGCAAGTATGACGAGCAGCGCCAGGATCACGTAACGCCCCAGGCGCGACCATCCCACGGTCCTGATACCGCCACCCAGGCGCATTTCAGCGCAGTTTTCCCATCAGAGCCCGCCACAGCAGAAGCGTTACCTTGCGCGGGAGCAACCTTGCGGCCAAGGCCATGGCCACTGCCCTGCCGCCCACCAGGATCGTCGGCGACTCCCTTCCAAGCGCACCCAGAATCGCAAGCGCGACCGCTTCGGGCTCGAGGAGTTTTTCCTCCGGCAACTCGAGCACGCCGGCGCGCCTCTGAAATTGGGTGCGCATGCCGCCGGGGCAAACCGTAAGCACTTGAATTCCGGTTCCGCGCAATTCCGCCCAGATTCCCTCGCCGAATGATAGCAGCGCAGCATTCGTGGCCGCATAAACCGCCATGTACGGCAGGGGCTGGAAGGCGGAAGACGAGCTGATCAGCACCACCCTGCCGAAACGTCTCGGCCGCATGAACTGGATGGCATGGTGAGCCAGCCGGAGTCGCGACAGGACATTGACGCCAAAGCATTCCGCCTGCTGTTTCACGTCCACCCGCGCAAATTCGCCGCGCACGCCGATGCCGGCGCAGGCAAACACCTCGTCCACGCCCTCGCCGGTCCATTGCGGGAGCGCGAGCAGAGCGTCGACCCCGGCATCGTGCGCGAGATCGATGCAAACGCGCTCTATGACGCCGCTGCCCGCCGCGACCGTGGTAAGCGCATCGCCGTCCCGGTCGGCGAGGATCAGGCGCCGGCCGCGTGCGGCGAGCTGCTCCGCAAGTGCGCGGCCGAGCCCCGACGCCGCGCCGGTCACCAGCGTCCAGCCGGGCGGGGGTAACCTCGCGTCCAGATGACGGCGCTGCGCGGCGGCGACCTCGACGACCATGTCCTTCGCGGAGCGCTGCGGATGCCAGCCCAAGGCGCGCAGGGCCGCGTCCTCGGCGACGAGGCAATCGAACAGCACCGCCTTGGGCTTGAATGGCAGCAGCGCGACGAAAGGGCGCAGGGCGGCGCGGACCGGCGCAAGCGACAGGCGCGCGCCAGGCGCGCACCAGTCGTAGATTGTGCCAAGTGGCACTGCCTCGCCGGCAATGAAGAACGTACGGTTGGCCGCGCCGGGGTGATCCGCGACCAGCAGCAGCGCCCGCACGACGTCCTCCACGTGCACCAGCGACATGCGCCCGGGAAAGCGCAGGCGGCTCACCAGGCTGCCGCGCAACGCCTGGCGCGCGAACACCGCGAGGTGCGAGTCAAAGCGCATTTCGACCCCGCCCACCAGGGTCGGGCGCACGATGGTCCACGGCAGGCCGCTCGCCCGCACCCGCTCCTCCGCCGCCAGCTTGGATCGCCCGTAATCGGTGGACGGATGAGGCGGGTAGCTCTCGTCCACCGGCGCCTCGCAGCGGTCGCCCGGCTCGCGGTCCACGGCGCCGAGCGTGCTGACGAAGACGAAGCGCCTGAGGCTAGGCGCGAACTCGCGTGCCGAATCCAGCAGCCGTTCGGTCGCGGTCACGTTCGCGGCTTGATATTCAGGGCCGTCGCCGAAGGACGACTTGGCGCCCGCGTGCAGCACGACGTCCACGCCCTGCAGCGCCGAGCGATAGCTCGCGGGATCGAGCAGATCACCGACTATTTGCTCCACGCCGAACGCTGTCAGGCGCGGATCCTGCTGGCCGCGCACTAGCGCGCGGACGGGGCGCCCCGCCGCTCGCAGTTGCCGGCACAGCGACCGGCCGATGAAGCCGGCCGCGCCGGTCACGAAATACAGAGCCGGCCGTTCGCTCATTATTCTGCCTCTCTGTGCTCGATCGGCCCGGGTTCTGACGCGTCGCGCCAGAGCGCGAAGGTGAACGTCGCCGCGCGTGCCGGCGACACCAGCAGCGCGAGTACAGCGGAGGGTGGCAACGCGAGCGCCGCAAGGGCGGTCGCGGCGAGGTGCCCCGCGGTCCCGCCCGTGCCTTTCTTCAGGCGGCTATGGACGTAATTCCGCTCGCCCGCGAGCTGACCGACGATGCTGTCAACCCACCCGAAAATCTCGTATTCCAGATTGCGGCCTCCGACCACGCTGAGCCGAGCCCGCGGCAGCTCGTGCCGCACCTGCTCGAGCCAGCTTGGGTCCCAGTACCAGAGATGGCGGCCATAGTCGAGGTAGGAAGCGAAGCGGCCGAACCAGCGTGTCTGCCAGCCGTCGTGGTTAGGCACGCTGACGACGAGCGCCCCTCCCGGCTCCAGCCGCGCCCAGAGCTGGCGGAGCAGATCGAAGGGCTGGGCCACGTGCTCGAGCACATGCCAGAGAAACACCACGTCGAAGCGCGCGGCGCCGAGTTCGGCCAGGACAGCGTTCACTGACAGGCCGCGCGCTTGGGCGTTAGCGCGCCGGACAGCCTCTGGCTCGACGCCGTGCAGTTGGCGATGGCCGTGGCGGGCCAGGTAGGCGAGAAACTGTCCGTCGCCGCAACCCGCGTCGAGAATTCGCGTCTGCGGCACGCCCAGTTGCGGCAGGCTGCGCTTGAGCCACCGCAGCCGCAGCGCAAACAGGGCGTCCATGATGGTTCCCCCTGCGGCCTTGTCCGCCTCGACCGCCGCGCGGCGCAGTTGCGAAGGCGGCAGCCGGAGCGCGCCGCAGCCGCAGCGGAGGTAGGACAAACCGCGATGCATCACCAGCTCCGCCGCCAGAAGCGCACAACCGGTTGCGCCGCAATTGGGTATTGGAAGCGGGCTATTCATGGTGCACCCGCGCGCTCGCGCGGCCGCTGCCCGCGGGCAAGCGCGACGAAACCGAACACCCCGAGCAGGGAAATGACGCCCCAAGCGCGGTAATGCTCGAGGCTGTACGCCACCGCGGCCGCCGGCGCGGCGCGGATCTCCAGGATACGATACGGGACGTCGCTCAACGGAAAATCCATTGCCTCGCCGCCGGCATGATATTGCCAGCGGCCTTCGAGACTCCAGTCGAGCCCCGGAACGCGCCACCCACGGTGGTACTCGAGGGGGTGGTTCATGAAGAGGGTGCCGGCGCTTCCGGTCGCCTCCGGCGCCATTCTTATATGCCAACGCAGATTGCTCTCTCTCGCCACCCTCGGCGCTTCGCGCGTGGCATCGATCGTCATGAAACGCGTCAGCGCCTGCCCGTCGTTGCGCACCAATCCGGGCAGGATGGCGCGCCAGTCCGCGCTGCTCACCCCTGGCAGGAAGGATACATCCGGCCAGGGATCGGCAACCTCGTAGGCACTCAGCGCGCCGATCTGCCGCACGAGACGGATCCCAGGGCTTTGCAAATTCCCTTCGACGAACAAATACTTCACTCCGAGCGCGCGCAACAGCGCGACCGCCGAGGGGCGCACGGCAGCCTTGTCGTCCACGATGCGCTCGGCGCAGACCCACAATACCTCGAGCAGGTTGGCGCCCGCGGCGTTGATCTCGTCGATGTCGTTGAGCGGTGCCCAGAAGCGCCGCATCCGCCGGAACAGTCCGGTATCGGTAGGCCCGTCGAGGGTGCGCAGTCCGCCGAGCGCTGCCTCGCTGCGGTACCAGCTGCGGCGCTCGCTCGAGCAGCGCTCGAGCGTGAGCGCGGCGCGCCCGCGCTCCAGTCCCTCAAATAAGGGGTGCCGCGCAGGATCGAGGCGGGCTGGAAGGTTCGGATAGCTGAACTGGTAGATCGCGACCAGGCAGACACCCACAGCGGCCGCCGGCGCGAGCGCACGAGTCCCTGTCCTTCCTGCTCGCGCGCCAAAATACAGCATCGCCGCGATTGCGAGGACGGTGCCCAGCACCGCCGCCACGATCATCTCGATGGGAAGCATACGCTCGAGCTGGCGCGGCAGGCTCGTCATCAGCAGGCCGGCGCGGGCGGCGAGTCCGCCGGCGGCCAGCGTGGCGTTGACGAGGGCAACCACGGCGAGCAAGGCAAGCGCTGAGCGAGCGGCCGTTCGGCTCGGCTGCACCTGTGCCGAGTCCGCGAGCCAACCCAGCGCCGGCAGGGCGCACAGACCGGAGAAATAGCTCATGCGGAGGAAGATGTTCGCGGATTGGCCGAAGCCTGGAACGTTCGCCTGCAGCCAAGTCTGCACCGAGGTCGCGCCGCCCAACACTGCAGTCAACAGCAAAAACAGCACGCCGCCGGTCGCTGCCGGCGGCGTGCGATGCAACCAGCCCTGCCGCCAAGCTAGTGCGGCGAGCAACAGCAGCAGCCAGTGGAATGGCGTCCAGTGCCCGAAGCCGAGCCGAAACACCGCGAGACTGGCAATAAAATGGCCCGTGCCGCTCCACGGCGCGATCGCCATCGGCCGAGCGACGACGGCTTCCCGGACGAGGTGCGCCTCGAGCAGGATCGGTCCCAGGAAGAAGGACATCGCGCACACGGTAGCCGCGACGGTAAGCGCCGCGGGCAGCAGCCGCTCCAACGCCAGCGCGGGCCAGGCGCGTCCGGCACGCCACAGTCTCGGCAGCGCGAAGCAAACGAGCGCAATGACGACGAAGCCGAAGACCGAGATGAAATTGAGGGCGATCAGCAGCAGCAGCGCCGCGAAGAACAGCGCCAGGCGACGCGCGCCGCCGCTCTCCAGGAACCGATCGTAGGCGGCAAGCACGAGCAACCCCGCGTAGTAGGTGCCAGGCTGGTGAGTGTGCGCCTGGAAATGCAACGCCAGCGGCGTCAGCGTGGCGAGCGCCACGAGCATCAGCGTCCAGCCCTCGCCGAGCCCCAGGATCCGGCTCCAAGCGACGATGGCGAGCGCGCCGAGATTCAGCAGCAGCAGGATTTGCACGCCCTTGGCGATGTGATCATTGTCGATCAGCAGCCAAGGCAGGTGTAGCGGCGACAGGTAGCTGTACACCAGCGAGTCCTCCTGCGAAAGGCCGCCGAACGGCCGCTCGTTCCAGAATGGAAGCTCGCCGCGCCGCACGCTGTCGCGATAAAAGCGCAGGAACTGCCGCTCCTGGTCCATGAAGTCGCGCTGGCCCTGCTCGTCGCGAAAGCTGCGGTCGTCCGCAACAAGACCCGCTGCCGCGAAGACCCCGTCGTACAGCACCGCCTTCGGGGCGTACGCGTAGTTGCCGCTCAGATAGGGCGCTGCCGCCGCGACGAACAGAAACTCGAGGATGATCCAGAGGCGAAACCGCGCAAGCCATGATCGTGCAGCGCCCCGTTCGGCCACGGGATCCCCATACTGTGATCCCCCTGATTGAGTCATGGATATGCGCGCTGCAACGGGTCGTCCACCGTGCGGCGCGCCTCAGGTGAAAATCGCATGGGGAGTGGGTGTTAGAATACGCCGTCTATTCGCAAACGGCGACACCGACCGATGGCGAAACTGCTTCTTATTAACCCTTCCTATTTTCGCACATACGGCTCGAACGAGGGCGGGCTCGGGAATCCCATCTATCCCGTGCTGAGCCTCGCGACGGTCGGCGCAACGGCGCGCCACGCTGGCCACGACGTGCGCATCGTGGACATGTCCTACGTCCGCTACGACCCGGATTCCGTGCGCGGTGTGATCCGCAGCGAGAAACCTGACGTCGTCGGCATCACGGCGACCACGCCGCTCGCCAACCAGATGATCGACATCTCGTATCTTGCCAAGGACATCTCGCGCGACATCGTGGTGGTTGCCGGCGGTCCGCACGCAACAGCGCTGCCCGAGGAGACGCTGCGCCAATCGGCGCTCGACTGCGTGGTGTACGGCGAGGGCGATCTCACCATCGCCGACATCCTGCGCGGCGGCCCGCTGCGCGAGGTCGAAGGCGTGTGCTGGCGCAATGGCGAAACAGCGGTGCGCAATGCCAAGCGCAACTGGGTCATGAACCTCGACGACCTGCCGATGCCGGCATTCGATCTCTACCCGGTGGATGAATATCGCAAGCACGTGACTCGCGTCATCGCGCGCCGCACCCCGGTATCCACCATAGAGTTCTCCCGCGGCTGCGTGTTCCAGTGCGATTTCTGCGCCAGCAAGAACACCATGGGGCTGGGTTACCGCAAAAAATCGCCGGAGCGCTGCGCCGAAGAGATGCTGTACATGCAGAAGCTAGGTTACCGCGAGGTGGTGCTTGCCGACGATATCTTTACCAGCGACAACAACTGGGCGGCGGCAGTGTGCGAGGCGTTCATCCGCCGCGGCGTGACCATGGCCTGGACCTGCACCAACGGCATCCGGGTGGACAGCGCCAACAACGAACTGTTCGGGCTGATGAAGCGCGCCGGCTGCTACCGGGTTCATTTTGGGTTCGAGAGCGGCAACGACAAGGTGCTCACCGCCTTCGGCAAGGGCGGAAAGGCGACGCTGGAGCAAGGCATCCGTGCGGTCGAGGTAGCGCGCAGCTCCGGGATGGAAACCTTCGGCATGTTTATGCTCGGCCTGAGCGCCGATACCGAGAGCTCGATGCGGGACACCATCGAATACGCTAAGCGTTGCAGCGTGGACGCGATGCGCTTCGGCATCACCGTGCCGTTTCCCGGAACAAAGATGTTCGACGAACTGCACCGCAAGGGGCGCATCAAGTGCTATGATTGGGACTACTACACGGTCTACAACGACGTGCGCGCCCTGTACGATCATCCGCAGCTCAGCTGGGAAACGGTCAACCGCTATTACCGGAAGTCTCATATCGAGACTTACCTCATGAACCCGGCATACATCCTGCGGCGCCTGCGCTCTCACCTTTTGAGTCTGGAGCTGTTCTGGGACGTGATCTACTTTTTTAAATTCCTGAAGACCATGGTGATTGCGCGGAACAGGGTCGACGTGCCGGAGCGTTACGCGTTCGAGAGCGTGTGGCGGGGGCGCGGTGTAGATCCGTCGAATATCCGCTTTACGGAGCCGGACAAGGTTCGGCACACTCACACTCCGCGGCCGCAGCAGCAACAGCAGCCCGCACAAAGCGCGGCCTGAGCCGCGCGGCCTTTTAGCCGCCGCGCGCGCGCGCGGCGTCCTCGTGGCCGATGCGCTGGCGCACCTCGCGATTGAGGTCGCGCAGTTCCGGACGCGAGGCAACCAGGGCGATCGCCTCCATTGTTGAGAAAGCCGGGTCGCGAGGATAAAGCTCCTCATACACCCGCGTCGCAAGCTGAAAATCCTCTGCCGTGTCCACGGTCATGCGCAACTCGGGATGCCGCCACCCGGCGTATTTGCCGGCTGCCTCGAAGGCGAGGCGGCGATACCGCTGGTCCGGGCGGTCGTAAATCGGGTACAGGCCGAGGTGCCGCACCGCGGGCTCGGCCTGCTCGCGGTGCTGCTCGCGCACGAGATCGGCGTACAGCACCTGCACCGAGACGCCGGTCGGAAAAGTGCGCTGCGCGGCCCAGTGCCGGGCGTGCTGCATGTGCGTGGTGGCCACGTACTGCGCTCCCCCCAACGCATCCACCATGTCGTCGATGAGCCGGGGATCGATGAAGGGATTGTCGCCGGTGAGCGAGACCAGGATATCGGCCTGCGCGAATTCCACCGCCCCGTGCAGGCGGTCGAGCAGGTCCTCCTCGCTGCCCTGGAACGCGGACACGCCGCACGACGCGGCCAGCTCGACGAGAACGCGGTCCTGCGGCAGGTCGGTGGTCGCGACCACGATCTGGTGCAGGCGACGGCTGCGGCGTGCGCGCTCGATGATGCGCGCAAGCATCGGTTGACCGAGGATCTCGAGCAGCACCTTGTTCGGCAGCCGGGTCGAGCCGGTGCGCGCTTCAATGGTGGCGACGATTTTCATGGCCCAAGTTGCGCGGGCTCAGGCCTTGGGATTGAGCCGCGCCATGCGCAAGACGTCCCAGTAGCGGCCGCCGCCGGCGCAGAATGCTTCGCGGAACACTCCCTCATCCGCGAAGCCGGCCTTGCGGTAGGAGCGGATCGCGGGCTCGTTGTCCGCGCGCACGCCGAGTTCCACGCGGTGCAGGTTGAGGCGCGAGAAGGCGTGCTCCACCAGCAGCGTGACGGCCTCGGTGCCGTAACCCCGCCCGCGCGCCTCGGCATCGCCTATCAGGATCGCCAGGACGGCGCTGCGATGGACCCAATTGATCTGGTGCAGGCCGATGTTGCCGACGTGGCGGTCGCCACTCTTCTCGACGATCGCCAGCACCAGCTCGGTTCGCGAATCGCTCACCCGCTTGAGGAAGGCCAGCATCCGGGGCCGCGAATTTGGCCAGAGGGCGTGGCTGGTGTAGGTGTCCGAGTCCTGATCGTTGAGCCATTGGAAGTAGGGGCCGTTGAGGTCGGACTCTTCCAGTCCGCGCAGATAGATGGCGTCGCCGGTCAGAAACGGGTGATGCATGTCATTGCGCTTCATCAGGCCGGTGTGGCGATTTTCGACGGACCCAGTATTTCCGCTGCAGCGAGGTGCTCCACGAAACCGAGTAGCAGGCGGTCGGCGTACTTGCGCCCGACGAGCTGCGCACCGAACGGCAGGCCCGTCGGCCCGGTGAAAACTGGCAGGTTGAGCGCCGGCACCGCACAGAGAGTGAAGAGGGCGCACGGGTCGCAGAAGGGCACCGGCTCCACGACCGGCGCCTCGCCGTAGGAAGACAGGCTGAGCAGGGCATCCAGGCGCTCGCGCTCGAAGAATTCGTCGAGCTCGTGCACCAGCGCCGCCTGCCGGCGCAGCGCCTCGCGATACGCCTCTCCAGGGATTGCGCGGCCGCGGCTGATGATCTCCCGCAACTGGGCGCTCAATTGCGACTCGTCGATGTGCATCTCGTTGCGGAAGTAATATGACAGGTCGCAGTCGTAAATCGTGCCGTGAACGGCGTGCGCCTCGCGAAAGGATGGCGGCAGCTCAACCATCACCAGCTCGATGCGCTCGCGGCGAACGCGCTCGCCAAACTGCGCGAGCGCATTGCGAGCGTAAGCCGGGGCCTCGTCCCAATGGGGGGTCTTCGCCAGTCCCACCCGCCAAGCGCGTTTTTCCGGAAACCGCGCGAGCTGCTCCTCCTTGAGCGGGTGGTCCCTGCCGCCGACGCGCCCGGCCTCGAACAGCGGCCGCAAGTCCCCGGCGCAGCGCGCGTGGAAGCCGATCTGGTCCAGGGTGTCGGTGGTCTTCAGCACACCCGTGCGCGGCAGCCAGCCGAAAGTGGGCTTGAACGCATAGACGCCGCAGAAGCTCGCCGGGCGGATCAGCGATCCCGCGGTCTGCGTGCCGAGCGCGGCAGGCGCCATCGCGGCGGCCACGGCTGCCGCCGACCCCATCGAGGACGTCCCGGGCGTGCGCCCGAGGTGATGAGGGTTGCGCGTCGGTCCCGGCTCGTGAACCGCGAACTCCGCCGTCACCGTCTTGCCGAGCACCACGGCACCGGCCCAGCGCAGCTGCGCCACGATTCGCGCGTCGTTACCGGCGGCATGATCCTTCCACAGCGGGCTGCCCATGCAAGTCGGCAGCACCAGTGTGTTGATGACATCCTTGATGCCGAGTGGCACGCCGGCGAGGGCGCCCGGCGCCTCGCCGGCCGCGATGCGACGGTCGATGTCCTCCGCCTGCGCCGTGACGTAGGCGCGGTCAAGCGACTCCCACGCGTGGATCCTGTCCTCGACGGCGTCGATGCGTGCGAGAAAAGCCCGAGCTACGTCGCTCGCGGTCAGGGTCCCGGAGGCCACGTGCTGCGCCAGTTCACGGACACCGAGCGCGATGATTTCACTGGTATCGGAATTGGCTGAAGACATGTCCTGTGCAGCGCGCCCGGCGCCGGGCGCGCTCTGATCAGATGGGGGTGCGTCATTCCCGCGCAGGCGGGAATCCGGTGCGTTCAGCCGCTGACCGGGACCCTGATTCCGCGGGGACCGCTTGTTCAGAGGTTGCCGCGCTTCCGGCACCGGACGCGGTCCCGTCAATCCAGCTTCCGCGCAGCACCCTTGCGCTGCGACTTGAGCTCCCGCTCGACTTCCTCCTCGGTCAGCCCGGTGATCTGGAGGTAGTAATCGAGCGCCCCGGGCCGCTCGGCGTCGTGGCGACGCACCAGCTCGAATCCTTCCTCGCGCGAGAGGATGCCCGCCCGCACGTCGCGCGTCGCGTGGTCGGTGGTGCGCCCGAAGCCGCGTTTGACGAATTTCATGTAGTCGTGCACGCCGGCCATTCGGCACTCGACGCTCTTGTAGCCCTTGTACGTGCCCTCGACGCGGTCCTCGCGCCAGCCGATCTCGCGCTTGAGAAATTCCACGTGGCGCTCGTCGTCCCAGAAAATGTAGTCTCCGAGATGCAGGCCCTCGATGCCGGCGGCCGCCATCTCGTCCGCCGTCGGATACTGAAACATGACCAGTTCCCCGCGGCCGATATCCTTGCCAACCATGGCATCGAGTTCCACCTTCGAGGAGATCTTGCGGAAATAGTCGTGGTCGTAGGTGACGGGGTTCAGGTAATCGGCCTTGGTCCCGTTCTCCGCCGCGGATTCGCCCCAGACCAGCAGCTTGATGCCGAAGCGCCTCGCTACCTGCAGCGGGAACGCACCCACTCCGGAGTGACAGTGCCAGCAGGAATCGCCGATCGCGTACAGCGACTGTCGCGCCAGCCGGTTGACCAGGCTGCGTTTCGGTGTATACATGATGTGGTCGACATCGAATTTCTCGATGGCGTTCTGCAGGTTGTAGCGCCCGGTCTCCGTGAACCAGCTGTGGCTGAACGTCACGGCGAGCACCCGCATACCGTAGACGCGGGTGAGCACGTAGAGCTGGTAGCACGAATCCTTGCCGCCGCTGATCGGCGCGATGCAGTGGTAATTGTCGCCAGCGGCGCGCTTGTGGCGCTCGAGCCGCTCGCTGAGCGCCTTTTTGCGTTCCTCCCAGTTGATTTTCATCTTCTGCTCGGAACTGTTGCAGCCGCTGCAGATACCCCGGTTGTCGAAGGTGATACCTTCCACCGTCTCGGGCAGGCAACAGCGCACGCAGTAGCGCAGTTGGCCGAATGGCTCAAGTCCGATATTGCTTGACATACATAGCCTCTGGTTGCCAATTCATGTGCCGATGCTAGATCTCGCCGCGCTGTCTCTGCGGCAGCCATTCCCGGATGAACCAATCGAAGGTTTGCTCCAGCGCCTGGTCCAGGTCCGCCTGCGGCTGGTATCCCAGAAGGCGAGCTGCCTTGGAAACGTCGCTCCAATTATCCCTGATATCGCCCATCCTGGGGGGGCCGTGCCGGATCGCGAGCGGCCGACCGGACCATGCGCGATAGCGCCGGTCGAGGCTGGCCACCAGTTCGGTGATAGTGGTGGCGCGCCCGGAACCGATGCAGAACACCTCTCCCGCTGGCGACTCGTGCAAGGTTAAACGGATCGCCGCGACCAGATCGTCGATGAACAGGAAGTCGCGCGTCTGCCCGCCGTCGCCATCAACGGTGACGGGCTCGTTCATCAGCGCCCGCCTGATGAAGGTCGCAACCACACTGCCCTTGCGCCACGAGCCGGGGCCAAACACGTTGGAGAAGCGCAGGGAAACGCTGCGCAGACCGTGGCAGCTGGCGTAAGCCGCGCAGTAAACCTCGCCCAGCAGCTTGGTGCAGCCATAGGGCGACAGGGGATGCAATGCAGCGTCCTCCGAGAACGGAGGCGCGGCGATCCCGGCAACGGCGTTGGTGGAAGCGAACACAAAAGTCCCGGCACTCTCCAGGCGCGCGGCCTCCAGCAGATTGAGCGTGCCGCGGCCGTTGACATCCAGGTCAAAGTGCGGATCTTGCAGCGAGCGGATGACATAAGTCTGCGCGGCGAGGTGCAGAATCGCCCGCGCCCCTCCGGCTGCCGCGCGGCACGCCTCGCGGTCCGTGACGTCGCCCATCACCACCTCTGCGCCCAGCGCGCGCGCCTGTTCTGCAGTGATCGAGGAGTTGGAGCCGTTGTCGAGTATTCGCACGGCGACGCCATCGGCGCGCAGCGAGCGGGTCACGGCCTGGCCGATGAAACCCAGCCCCCCCGTGATCAGCACCGGTCCGATCATGGCGTGACTTTCCTCAATTCGCACAGCTCGCCAATGATGGCCAGCACCGCCTCGGCGCCCGGCCCGAAATCGGGGCGACCGGTGGCCGCGGCGCCGAAGCGCCCGAAGCAACCGGTGGCGGAGACCTGGACCCAGAGCGCCGCGTCCAGGAAAGACTGCGCGGGGGTCCAATCGTCCAGCAGGGGGGCGAGGTTGGCCGCATCGAGCCCGCGCGCCACCGCGAGCGGCAGCAGCATGGAGCTGATGCCGTACACACGGTCCACCGCACCCAGGATCGCCTCGTCGTCCGCGCGCTCCCAGGAAATCGAGCGGCCGCCGGCCCCGGTGACGGGGGGTTGCGCCGGATGCGGGCGCAGGACCAGCAGCGCACCGTCACGGCGCGCCAGGTCAGTGACGCGATCCAGCACCGTGCCGCCGCCCACGGTGTGCCGTTCGAGCACATGGCAGCCGGCGCCGCATTCGGCATTGAACGGATGGGCGTGCAGCGTTTCGGAGGCAAGCAGATACACCGGTGCGTCCAGCGGCAGTCCCAATTCCTCGCGCACGCGTTCGCGCGGCCGCGCCTCACGCGCAGCGCTTGCCGCATGCAATGCCGGGTGCCCGGTGACCGCGAGACACTCGGGCGCGAGCCCCAGGCGTCGCAGGGCCGCCGCCGCGGCGTCGTCCGGAACGCAGATGCGATCCGGCAGGAAAATCCGCTGCCCGCTGGCAAGCGGCACGAATCGCTCCAACCCTTTCCAGTGATCGAGTACCGCCACGGCCGGCGCGAGCCTGTGCAGCTGCCGCCAGACTTCAACGGCGTCAACCTGGCGCGGGTGGCCGATTCCGACCAGCAGGGCATCGATGCGTTCGTGCGCCGCCTGCTGCGGCAGGATCTGCACGATCGTGGCGACACGACGCGCAAGGACCGTTCGTGCTGGCTCTGGCGAGGCGTCGAACACCTGGTAGCCGCGATCGCGTGCTGCTCGCGCCACCGGCGCGAGTGCCGCCGCCGCGCCGACTTCCCAGCAATAGAGTAGAAGTCGGAGCTTTGGGGGTGCCCGAGTCAAGTCGTCTCCTCCCATCGCCGCAGCGCGTCGCGATGCAGGGCGATCTTCTCCATAGCGGCGAGGAACTGCTGGACCTCCACTGCTTCATGCGGCGGGCGGCAGATATTGGTGACAAGCAATTGCTCGTGCGCGAGCGCCTCGGCGACCGGACATCGGCACGCGATACCGGGCAGCATGTCGCCGCGGCCGGTAAACGGGCGGGCAAGTTTCCCGTCGGCATTCAACTGCCGCAGGCGGAACAGCGCCAGCTCGTGCAGCGGCGTGACATAGGGCGCTGCGTGCACGCCCTCCGCGGCCAGAGCCCGCAGCAACGTTGTCCGGCTCAAGCCGAGCCGCTCCCTCGCGTAGAGCAGGGGGTAGAGATAGTAGACATGAGTCGAGGCCTCGCGAACCTGCGCGGGAAGCAGGAAATCGAAGGCCGCGAGTCCCTGTGTCAGCTGCGCGGCCAGCTCGACGCGGGGTCGATTGAGGTCCTCCAGTCGCGCGAGCTGCGGAATGACCACCGCCGCCTGCAGCTCGGTGAGCCGGTAGTTATAGCCGACGATGTCCGCATCCTCGATGGTTCCCCAATCGGGCAGCACGACCTCGCCGTGGTTGCGCACCAACTGCAGCCGCCGGGCAAGCCGCGGGTCGTCGGTCAGTACCGCGCCGCCCTCGCCGCACTGCAGCGTCTTGTGACGGTTGAAGCTCAACACGCCCATGTGCCCGATGGTGCCGGCCTTGCGGCCGTGATAGAGCGCTCCGGGCGCCTGGGCGTTGTCCTCTACGAGCATCAATCCGTGCCGGTCCGCGAGCTCACGCAGCGGCCCCAGATCGGCGGCTTGCCCGAACAGATTCACCGGGATGATGACGCGGGTGCGCGGCGAGACCAGCTCCTCCGCGGCGCGCGCATCGAGGCAGAACAAATCGGGCTCGACGTCGCAGAACACCGGCGTGGCGCTGCACATCATCACCGCCGCCGCGGTCGCGGACATAGTGATGGGCGGAACGATCACCTCGTCGCCGGGGCCCACCCCGGCGGCGACGAGGGCCGCGTGCAGCCCGCTGGTTGCGGAATTTACCGTCACCGCATGGCGCGCCCCGAACGTCGCTTGCAGCGCGTCCTCGAGTTCGCGCACCACCGGGCCGCCGAAAAATTGCTCGTTGCCACGGCCGAGAAAACCAGAAAGCAGGCCGCTTTCCAGGACCTGGTTAGCTCGCGCTCGGGCCTGCGCGTCGACAGGGTTATAGGGCGGGTAGGGGCGGGTCCTGACCGGCGTGCCGCCCAGCAACGCGGGTTTGCTCATCTTGGGCGCTCCCTGCTTGCTTCCGTTCGCAAGGTCTGAGCGCGTCCCGCCGCTAGCACCAGAAACTGGCCCACCGCAATTGCGTCGGTGACCGGACTGAGCGTGCTGCCGCGGCGACCCACGACGCAAGAGATCAGATCGCCCAAGGCATTCCGGAAAGCATCGCGCCACCGGCACGGCGTCACGTCGGGCCGCGCACGTAGCAGGCGCAAATGACGGAACACCGGGTCGCGCCTGTCACGCTGGATTTCGACACGCCGCCCGTTCTCGGCGACGCGCACCCGGGCCCGCTCGCAGCGAAGCTCCAGCTCAAATAGGTTGTAATCGCGCCGGGGCACCGAAGCGAACGATACCGTGGCGCCACCCTTGCCTATCGCCGCCACCGTCAACCGCGGGTCGAGTCCTGTGCCCTGCGCGCGCGCCCAGAGCACCCGCAGCGGCCCGCACAGAAAGAACGCCAGGTCGACGAGATGACTGCCATTGCGGAACCAGCCTTCCGGGTAGCAGCCGCTGATGCCGTGAATTGCACCGAACTCGCCGCGGCGAAGGCGCTCGCGCAAGTGCCAGAGCTCGGGGATGAAGCGGCGCCAATGGTTGAGCTGCACTGCGGGCAGGTCCCGCCGCCGGCGGGTTAGGCGCGTGAGTTCGGCGCGTCCCACCGCCAGCGGTTTCTCGCACCAGACGCCACGCACGCCCTGCGCCGCGCACTCGAGCAGCCAACGTGCATGGGTGTCGTCCGGCGTGCACAGGCTGACGATATCGGGCCGCTCCGCGCGCAGCATGGCGGCAGCGTCCCGGTAGGCGCGCGCGCCACGAAACATCCGCTTCGCCGCACGCAGCCGCGCGGTAGCCGCGTCGGCCACGGCGACCACTTGCACGCGTGCAACGTGGTGGACGTAGGCGTCGCGATGCGATAGCGGCAGCCGCCCGACAGGGCTGCGTCCTTCGGCAATCGCGCCGAACCCTATGATGGCTGCTTTCAACCGCGGCATGCCCGGGGTCTTCCTATGGTCCAACGGGGGCTCCATCGAATCGCGGCGGTTTGAGGCTCAGTCCCAACGCGGTGCCGCGGCTGGCGTCCCAAGCCTGCTCCCAGGAGCCTGCCAAGCCCGCTCCATTCCTGAAATTATAGGCAGCAACCGCGCTGTCGAGGGCGGCAGCGCGTTCCTTGCCGGACGCGAATGCGCACAAGAGATCGTGCAAGAAAGCGCCCTTGCGCTTGTTGCCCTCGAGGTCCCGCCACGGGTCGAGTGCCTGGCGTACCCTGTCGCAGCGCCCGATCCCCGGCGGCGCCGCGGTGAGCAGCGAGTCCAGTGCGGCGAGCAGGTTGTCCACGCCGGAGAACACGCAACGTCCCTCAAGGCCGTGCTCGTAGAACATGGTGCGGATGGTATGGAATGGGTTGAAGACCAGCGTCGGAATTCCCGCGACTATCGTGATGCAGGTTGTGGTGGAGGGAACCGAGACGGCGGCAACGCTCGCGAGGCAAACCGATCGCACCGAGACCTCCGGCGCCAGAATCTCGCAGCGGCCCTCGCTCACCAGGCGTTGCAAGATATCTCGCGTGTCCGCCTGTAACGACCGGAACAGCTCGAGCCATCGCTTCGGCTTGAACAGCAGCCGATACCGGCCCGAGCGGTCGCAGTGCCCGACCACGTCGGCCACGAAGCGATGGACGTGCTCGGGACCGTAGAGTGTGCCGCCCTCGTCGAACAACGCCACGGCGGGCAGCGGTGCGCCGGCCCCGCCGGCGTACGGCACACCCTGCGCGAGGCCGTCGTCGGCGCTGAGGCCGGTAATCACGATGGCCGGCACCTCGAACAGGCGCGGACTGTAGTAGCGCAGCCCGTGCGCCCCGGAGACGAAATAGACATCGCCCGCACGGTCCGAGGTGTGGTCGTAGTTGTCGTAGTACTGGCTGCGCTGATCGAGGACCGTCGTGCCACCCGCCGCGCGCATCGCCAGCGCCCGGGCATACGCGTGCAGGCCGTAATCGAATTCGACGTGCACCTTGACCTCTTCCCGCCGCAGCCGCCGGCTCCAGTGGCGCGCGAGATCGACGAGCACGGCAACACGCAACGCTGACCAGGCCAGGCGGCCGGAGGCGGACCAACGACGGGGGCCGGTAATCCATCCTGCGGAAAGGATGCGCAGCACGCCGCCTGCGCGGCGTAGCCAGCCGCGACGCGCCGGGGCGCCGAAAGCGCCGTGTGCAACGACGTGGATCCCAGCCGCCGGCAGGCGCCGCTCCCAATCCGTCGCTGCCTGGTACGCACCGCCAAGGAACAGCGTCAGCGCCGCCACCGGCAGCGACGAGTCCCAGGCCCACGTCACGTTGTTGCGCAGCCGGTAGTCCAGGCCATCCCAGATCATGGCGCTGAGGCGAGGCCCTGGCCATGCGGTCGCACGCCCCAGGGGATCGTCGCCGCGGATCGCATCCAAATGTGTGTCCCGCCCCTGGCGGGTCACCCACTGGGGCACCTGCACCCGGCCGGAACGCCACCGCAGGCTGGCGGCAAGCCGTCCCAGCAGCCACGCCGCTTCGCCGCCCGGTAACGCCACTTCGCGGCAGGCAAGTCCGGTACGCGCGAGTTGCCGCGCCAGTTCGGCGCTCCACCACGCGGCGGGCAGAAGCAGCACACCATCGGTGATTTCGCCGCGGGCGTGCAGCGACAGCAAGTGGTAGCCGAGGTAGACATAATTTTTCACCGAATCACCGGCCTCGCAGCGCAGGTAGCGCCGCAGGATGTCGGTGCAGTCCCTGAGCCCGAAGGCGCTCTCGATGCTGGCGATGTCCACGGCCATGTCGGCCACCAGCCGGCGTGCCGTCGCGATGGTCGTTTCGATTGCGTCGCAACGGAAGTTGCGCTTTTGCGCGTCGCACAAGTGCTGCGCGGGCAGGAAGTATGGGTCCGTGTCGAGGCGGGCGAGCCCAACGCGCCCGCGGCCGAGGATCTGCAACGCTAGTCGTGCCAGCGGGTTGGCGCGGCGGTAGATCACCTCGACGCGGGCCGCTCCCCGCCCCAGCGCGAGTATCGGGCGTACTGCGCGCAATGAAAGATAGAGGGTGCCGCAGGCGGTGCGGTGTTGACTTGCGCCCACGGTGGCATCCGGCAAAGAGCGCGCTATGCCCACTTGTAGCCGCGGAAAATCTGTTCGGTACTGATGCGGTCCTTGTGCGGGAGTACGGCGTGAAACAAGCCGGCAAGCACCTCGTCGGTGAGCGGATGCGGGGTCAGGCCAAGCTCCCGCAGCCCGGTCGATTTCGGGTTGTAGTAATGCTCTTCGCGCTCTCGTCGCGGGTTTTCGACATGGGAGATGGCGACCTTCAAGCCAAGCGCGTGCCCCGCACGCGCGACGCGTTCGGCCAGGGTGTTAACGTCAAACGTCTCGACGAACTGGTTGAAGATGCGCAACTCGCCCTGCTGCGCGGGATTGTCGACGCACAAGCGCACGCAGTCCAACGTATCGATGATGTCGAGGTAGCCCCGGGTCTGTCCGCCCTTGCCGTACACCGTGAGCGGGTAGCCGGCCACCGCCTGCACGACAAAGCGGTTGAGCACCGTGCCGAAGATTTCGTCGTAGTTGAAAAACGGACGGAGCCGCACATCGCGCGTCTCCCCGGTTTCCAGGCCGTACACCGGGCCCTGCATCAGGTCGGTCACCCGCAATCCCCAGGTGCGCACGTAGAACCAGAGGAGGTCGGTGTCCATGATCTTGGTGGTGTGATACAACGAGCCGGCTTGGCGCGGGAAGAGGAAGCGCTCCTTCCGGCCCCGGTGCTCCACCTCGAGCCACCCTTCCTCGATATCGATGTTGGGCGTCCCGTATTCGCCCATCGTGCCGAGCTTGATGATGTGCGCCTGCGGACAATGTTCCCGCACCGCAAAGATCAGATTGGCGGTGACGCCGAGGTTATTGTGCAGGGTCAGATTGGCCGCGCGCCGGTTCAGCATCGAGTACGGCGCCGACGGCTGCTCCGCATAGTGAACGACCGCGTCCGGTCGCACGGACCGGAACAGCTCGTCGATGAACGACCAGTCGTGCAAGTCCCCCACGAACACCTCCACGGCCCGGCCACTCTCCGCCCGCCACCGCGCCGAGCGCTCCGGCAGCAGGGGCGTGTCGAACAGGGGCTCCACGCCGGTCTCCCGCATCAACTGGCGGCGCAGGTAGTTGTCCGCCACCGCCACCTCGTGCCCGCGGGCCGAGAGATGCATGGCGGTGGGCCAGCCAAGGTAGCCATCGCCGCCAAGGATGAGCACTTTCATGCTGTTCCGCCCGGTCCGGGTCACACCAGCCTGGAATTGGCCGAGGTGAGCGGCGCCTCTGCCGCGAGGTCCTCGAGGGCCACCACGCCCGCGGCCCGGGTCAGCGCAGCGATCGAGTGCGCCCCCTCGATTTCCGGGCGCAGCAGCGCGATATCCTGAAGGGTCAGCATCTCGCCCTTACGTATCGCGCGGCGCGTGTAAGCCGAGCGCCTCAGTTTGGACCGCCCGTAAGTTTCGGACGCCTGGACTGATCTTGGTGTGCGGCCCCGCATCGCGGCCACCCGCTTCAGATCCGACACCAGCCGCGCCATCTCGGGCCCGGTGATCGACAATGCGCGATCTCCGCCAGGGATATCACGGTCGAGAATAAAGTGCTTTTCAACGGCCACCGCGCCGAGCCCGACCGCGGCGCACGCAGCGAGCAGATCGGGAGTGTGGTCGGAATAGCCAACCGGCAGCGCATAACGTGCCGCGTAGAACGGGATCATCGCCAGGCTCGCGTCCTCGTCGGGCGTCGGGTAGGCGCCCACGCAGTGAAGCAGGATGGACCGCCCGGCGGGCAGGTGCGCGACCAGAGCGTCGACCTCCTCCTGCGTGCACAGCCCGGTGGAGACCAGCATCGGCTTGTCCTTGCGCGCAACGTGATCGAGCAGCGGATAGTTGGTGGCGTCGCCCGAGGCGATCTTGAAGGCCGGCACCAGCGGGTCGAGGATGTCCGCGCTTCGGGTGTCGAATGGCGTGCACAAAAAGATCACGCCGCGGCGCCGAGCGTGCTCGGCCAGGGACGCCATGACCTCTGGTGCGAGCATCATCTGCCGGAAACGCTCGCGCTGCGTCGCGAAGCGGTTGTCGGGCACGTGCTTGAGCACCGGCTCGGCACTCGCCACCAACTCGTCCGCCTGGAACATCTGGAACTTCACGGCGTCGACGCCCGCATCCGCGGCTGCATCGAGCGTGCGATGCGCCAGATCCGGATCGCCGAGGTGGTTGTTGCCGACCTCGGCGATCACCAGAGGCGCGCCGCCCACGTTCCGGTCAGCGATTCGCATGCGATCTTCCGTCAACCGTGAATCGGCTATTGTTTTGCAGGTGTTCGAGCACTCCGGCCTCGACGATATACTGCTTGATCTGCTCAGCGGTGAGGAACGGGCCGTCGCGTGTGTCGTATGAGCGCTCGGGCGCCGGCCGAGCCGCGCCGCCGGTATAGGTGTAATCGGCGTCCCAGCGCAGCGAGCCCTTGGCCGGCAGGATCGCAAAGAGGTGCTCCAGCTCGAGCGCGCGCGAGGACTCCTCCTGCGTCATGAGCTCCTCGAACATCTTTTCCCCGGGCCGGCGCCCGACGACGGTAACTCGAATCGAGGCCGGGTCGCGGCCGCAAGAGGGCGCTACGAGCGCAATCATGGCCTTGGCCAGATCGTCGATGCGGATGATCAGCATCTTCGGCACGAACACCTCGCCGCCCCGCGCCAGCCGAGCCCCCGCAAGTATCAGGCGCACGCTTTCCTGGACCGTCATGATGAAGCGCGTCATCTCCGGCGCGGTCACCGTGACGGGCCCGCCGCGCAGGATCTGCTCGTAGAAGACGCGCATCACCGAGCCGCGTGAAGCGACCACGTTGCCGAAGCGCGTCGAGGCGAATACCACGCTGCTCCGTTCCGCGTAGTTGTTCGCGGCGGTCATCAGGCGCTCCGCCATCAGCTTGCTGGTGCCCATCACGTTCGTCGGGTTTACCGCCTTGTCGGTGCTGGTGAGAAGGCAGGTCCGGACGCGGTGGTGCAGCGCGGCGCGAATCACGTGCTGCGTGCCGAGGACGTTGGTCATCACGGCGTCGCCTGGCGCGCGCTCGCAGCTCAGCACGTGCTTGAGCGCGGCGGCGTGGAAGATTACGTCGATGTTTTCCGCCATTTCGTGGACGCGGTATTCGTCGCGCACGTCGCCGACCACGACGTTGAGGTTGGGAGCGTGCCCGAGCTGTTGATCCAGCGCGAACACCCCATCCTCGCTGTTATCCAGCACCCGCAGCTCCCGCGGCTGCTGCGCTAGCAACTGGCGCACCAGCTCCTGGCCCACGGTGCCGCACCCCCCGGTCACCAAAATGCGCTTGTCGGAAAAATAGTTGGCGAGAGCCATGTGCCTTCCCTAGGTGCCGGTCCTGCTGCCAGCCGCCGCACCGGGCGTGGCGAGGGCGCAGGCGAGCGCGAGCGTTCTCGCATCGGTCACGAGAAAATCCTCGGGTGGAAAGATCTCCAGCGCTCCGCGCCGCGTCTGGGGGCGATGAAACGCTGTCACTCCTCCGGCGAGGCGCAGTGCGCCCGGCAGCGCCGCGCCCTCGGCCGGGCCGTCGGCCTCCAGCCATTCACCGTCCTCGGGCAGCAGGCGGGTAAACGGCTCCGCGACGGCGGTGTCCAGCCGCCCCAAGCCACCCAGCAGCAGCGTGTCGAGCGCCTCGGCGAAGCGAGCCGGCTCCAGAAACGGGTAGTAGGGGCTGATGACGAGCACGAACTCAGCGTCGACGGGGAACGCCTGCCGCTCCAGCAGGCGAGGATCACCGATCGCGCCCACATCGGGAGCGGGTGGCATAACCGCCAATCCCCGTTTCCGTGCCCAACGTTCCACCTCGCCCTCTCCGCTGACGATCGTTGCGGCCACGCCCAAGGCCTCGCTGCCCAGCTGCCGCAGCAGTCGTTCGAGCAGAGTCTCGCCATTCAGGAGCGCTAGCGCCGCCGTGCCAGCGGCGCGCGCTGCTATCGGCAAACCGGTAGCCAGCACGACGTGGACGGAGTTCGCCGTCAAGCCGCGGCGTTTGACCGCGCGGCGCTTCACCTCGCGCCGCGCCGCGGCCCGTTCGCGCCGGTTGCTTGACATGGTATCCCGGTGCTGGCGGTAGGCATAGACCGCCCGGCGAAGATGCACCGCGTGAAACCGCTCGGTGAACCTGAGCCAGAAATCGAAATCCTCCTGGTACCGCAGCGATTCGTCGTAGCCGCCCACCGCGTCCCATGCCCGCCGCCGGAACAGCATTCCCGAGCCGACCGGCGAACGGATCATGCCATCGCCGATAACTGCAGGGTCCTGGCTGAGTGGGAACAATTCGCGATCCGCCGCATCGATGAGACACAGCTCGCCGTACGCCGCATCGGCCCCTGCGGAAAGCACGTGTCCATGCAGTGCGGCAACGGCGCCGGGTAGCAACCAGTCGTCCGCGTCCAAGCGCAGGATCCACTCCGTGGCAAGGCGGGCGATGCCGGCGTTGCCGGCGGCGGCGAGCCCGACGCCAGGCAGACGCATCGTTGCAACGCGCGGATGATTCCTGTAACCAGCGATCACGGCCGGCGTCTGGTCCGCGCTCCCGTCGTCAACGATAAGGAGCGACCAAGGGGGCGTCTCGCCCTGCGCCAGTACGCTCTCGATGCAGCGCGGCAGGTAACGCGCATAGTTTCGCGCGGTAATGATGACGCCGATGTCAGCCTGCATCGCCATTTTGTGCGCTGTCCGCTTGCCCGTCGAGGCCCAGCCGCTTTGCGCAACTCATTTACGCAGCTCCTGGCGCAGGAGTTCAATCTCCCGCTGAAGGCTTTCATACTCGCTCATCTTGTATTTGAGGAAGCGCACGGTCACGCGCGCCTTTTCGCTGATGCCGCGCGGGGTGAGAAGATACATGTAGGCTTGCTTGTTCTTGCTGTTCTTGAAGTTGTTGGCCTTAATGAGGCCCCGGTCGATCAGCGCTTGCAGGCAATAGTTGACCTTGCCGAGGCTGATGCCGAGCGCGCGCGCGAGGGCGCGCTGGCTCATCTGCGGGTCTTCTTCCAGGAGCCGCAGGATCTTGTAGCGGTACTCGTCCGAAAGCATGATTCGGGCACTGCGTTCAACGGTTGAACAGATGCCATTTAACGCCTAAATCCGGCCCGTGGCAAGCATCCAGCGGGTGAGCAGTGAACGGTAAACGGTGAGCGGTGAGCGGCGAGACCCCGTGAATCGCGAATGGTGAATCGGGAATCGCGAATCGCAAACGGGGAGAACCCGTGCATCATGAATCGGAAATCGTGAATCCGAAACCGCGAATCGTGATCCGAAACCGCGTGAGCGGTGAGTGGTGAGTGAATTAGACCGGTGAGTCGTGATTCGTGATTCGACAGAATCCGTGAGCCGTGGCTCGTGGCACGGGTTTGGTCAATATAATTCCAAACATGCGTTTTCCGTGTCTTTTATGAAGTTCTGAACCGCCTTTTGGTTATTCACGAGGATGTTCAGGATGTACTGCGAGGAAGTGTTGCCGCACTGAAGCCAGATCACTTTCGGGGGGAACCCCCTCACCAAGCCAAGTTCATGAAAGTCCGAGTCCTTGGTGACGATGACAAAACCGTTTTCCTTGGCATATTGCCAAAGCGCCGCATCGGAAGCTGCTGCCATACCGGCAAGCCGCACCTGCGCGGAACCAGGATAGGTCGCATCAAGCTTGTCGAGCAGCCGATACGAGATATTCTGGTCCAGCAAGAGCTTCAAGCGTCGCGGACACTGATGAGATGATGTTCGCGGTCGGCGGCAAATTCAAGGCAGGCACGAATATCCTCCTGTTCCAGTTCTGGAAAGTCGCGCAGGATTTCCTGCTCCGTCATGCCAGAGGCCAACCACCCGAGCACGTCATAGACGGTGATTCGCATGGAACGAATGCAGGGTCTGCCGCCTCGCTTCCCCGGCTCGATGGTAATGCGGTTACGATAATTCATAGCTATCCTTGTTCAGGGTAACAACGAGATTGACTCGATAAATTATACGCTTATCGTGGTTCGTGGGTCGTAGCCTCAGGTATTCGCCGGCACGTCAGCACAAGACCGCGCCAATTTGTAGGCCGCGTTACTGACGATGACAGCGGGACGCTTCTTGGTTCCGGTCTGGTCGGTGAACGGCGAACGGAGAACGACCGCGAATCGTGAATCGTCAATCGCAATTGTGTTCGGGGACTACGAGCTGGGCGAAGGGGTTATCGCGCCGCAGGATGATATGGGAACCGTGCTGGCGTTTTTGGTAGAAGCCGACTTTGGCGAGTGCCTTGACGCAATCGCGGCCCGAAAGTCGGGGCAGTTTACTCACACAGCCACCACCAGCGTGCCGAAGTGCTCCTCCGGCACGGGCAGACCGTCCTCCTTCAAGGCCGTGATGTAGCCTTCGATGGCCTCCTTGATATTCTTGACAGCCTCTTCGCGGGTGCGGCCCTGGCTGACGCACCCTGGTAGGCTCGGGCACTCGGCAACCCAGTAGCCGTCTTCGCCCGGAGCAATCACCGCCTGTCTCATGAGCGCGATCCTCAAGAAAAGCGCCTGGAAGGTCGAATTCTAGCAGTGTTCAGGGGCGCGGTGGAATTCGGGAATAGGGAACGGTGAGCAGTGAGGACCGAGGACTGATGTGATGACGCAGTGACGAGGTGACGACTGAATGAATCGTGATCCGTGCGCCGCAGGCGGCAAAACGAGGGCGCGCTCCCGCCCCCTTCGTTTCCGAGGGGCAGACTGGATTCTCCGTAACGTACGGCGTTGGGCGGGGATATAATCGACTTGCAATGGCCAAGAGCGTGAATTATCGCGATATTATTACCGTTGAGCCGGGCAAGCGCTCCGGTAAGCCGTGCATCCG